>Ga0116141_10002039_pt1 | contig 17405 bp, 17 predicted proteins | sample AD_UKC097_MetaG_FD_89744 | JGI IMG/M metagenome (GOLD analysis project Ga0116141, IMG submission 89744) | Active sludge microbial communities of municipal wastewater-treating anaerobic digesters from USA - AD_UKC097_MetaG | ecosystem: Engineered > Bioreactor > Anaerobic > Digestate | place: USA...
ATCCCGACCACTGGCCCCGAGTGCCAGACCCTCATCGACCGAAGGAACCCACGATGCGCCTCACCACCAAAGGGCGGTTTGCCGTCACCGCCATGATCGATCTGGCGCTGCGCCAGGACAGCGGCCCGGTCACGCTGGCGGCCATCAGCCAGCGCCAGCGGATATCGCTGTCGTACCTGGAGCAGTTGTTCGGCAAGCTGCGGCGGCACGAGCTGGTCGAATCCACGCGCGGGCCGGGCGGTGGCTATTCGCTGGGCCGCAAGGCGGACGACATCACGGTGGCCGACATCATCGTGTCGGTCGACGAGCCGCTGGACGCCACCCACTGCGCTGGCAAGCAGAACTGCCAGGGCGGTGACGGGCCGTGCATGACGCACGACCTGTGGACGGCGCTGAACGACCGCATGCTGGACTTCCTGCAGTCCGTCACCCTGCAGAAGCTGGTGGACGACCAGCACGCCAAGGGCATCGAGATCGAGGGCAAGCCGGCCACCAAGCGGGCCATCTCCAGCGCGCCGGTGGTCAAGCCGATCCGCGTCAACGCCCCCAATTCGGTCTTCGCGCTGGGCGGCCTGACCAACAAATAGCGAAACGAACCGCTGGCGCTCGCCCGTCGAGGGCCAGCGGCCCCTCCGGATCCGTTTCCCGCATGCCTTCGAGAACCCCACGGCCATGAGCCAGACCCCGCATTTCCCGATCTACATGGACTATGGCGCCACCACGCCGGTCGATCCGCGCGTGGTGGACGCCATGGTGCCCTGGCTGCGTGAGCATTTCGGCAACCCGGCCAGCCGCAGCCACGCCTGGGGCTGGGAGGCCGAACAGGCCGTCGAGACCGCGCGCGAGCAGGTGGCGGCGCTGATCGGCGCCGACCCGCGCGAGATCGTCTGGACCAGCGGTGCCACCGAGTCCGACAACCTCGCCATCAAGGGCGCGGCGCAGTTCTACAAGGGCAAGGGCAGGCACCTGATCACCGTCAGGACCGAGCACAAGGCGGTGCTGGACGTGATGCGCGAACTGGAGCGCCAGGGCTTCGAAGTCACCTACCTGGAGGTGCAGCCCGACGGCCTGCTGGATCTCGAAGCCTTGCGCGCCGCCATTCGCCCCGACACCATCCTGGCCAGCGTGATGCTGGTCAACAACGAGATCGGCGTGATCCAGGACGTGCAGGCCATCGGCCGCCTGTGCCGCGAAAAGGGCGTGCTCTTGCACGTCGATGCCGCCCAGGCCACCGGCAAGGTGGCGATCGATCTGGCCACGCTGCCGGTCGACCTGATGAGCCTGGCCAGCCACAAGACCTACGGCCCCAAGGGCATCGGCGCGCTCTACGTGCGGCGCAAGCCGCGCGTGCGGCTGGAAGCGCAGATGCACGGCGGCGGTCACGAGCGGGGCATGCGCTCGGGCACGCTGCCCACGCACCAGATCGTCGGCATGGGCGAGGCGTTCCGCATCGCCCGCGAAGAAATGGCGCGCGACAGCGAAAAGGCCCGCGCCCTGCATCGGCGTCTGGTCGATGGCCTGAAGGACATCGAGGAGGCGTACCTCAACGGTCACCCGACGCAGCGCGTGCCCCACAACGTCAACATGAGCTTCAACTACGTCGAGGGCGAATCGCTCATGATGGGCATCAAGGGGCTGGCGGTGTCCAGCGGCTCGGCCTGCACCTCGGCCAGCCTGGAGCCCAGCTACGTGCTGCGCGCGCTGGGCCGCAGCGACGAGCTGGCGCACTCCTCGCTGCGCATCACCATCGGCCGCTTCACCACCAAGCAGGAGATCGACTACGCCATCCGCGCGATCCGCGACAACGTGGCGCGGCTGCGCGAGCTGTCGCCGCTGTGGGAGATGCACCAGGACGGCATCGACCTCAGCACCATCTCGTGGGCGGCGCATTGAATTTTGGATCAAATATGCCATTGCGGCGCTTGCAGAAAGCGCCGGCAGCTATGAATTCAGGAGTAAACCATGGCCTATTCCCAACAGGTGATTGACCACTACGAAAACCCCCGCAACGTCGGCAGCTTCGACAAGGGCGACGCCAGCGTGGGCACCGGCATGGTGGGTGCGCCGGCCTGCGGCGACGTGATGCGCCTGCAGATCAAGGTCAACCCGGACACCGGCGTGATCGAGGACGCGCGCTTCAAAACCTACGGCTGCGGCTCGGCGATTGCCTCCAGCTCGCTGGTGACCGAATGGGTCAAGGGCAAGACGCTGGCGCAGGCCACCGAGCTGAAGAACAGTCAGATTGCCGACGAACTGGCGCTGCCGCCGGTCAAAATCCATTGCTCGATCCTGGCCGAGGACGCCATCAAGGCGGCGGTCGAGGACTACCGCAAGAAGCACGCCTGAAACCGGGGTGAGCGTTCGGCGTGCGCCTGGCACGCCTGACGCAAGCCTTCCACCTGAACCTGCAAACTCCAACGTATGACCGTCACCCTGACCGAAGCCGCGGCCCGGCATGTCAGCAAATACCTCGCCCAACGCGGCAAGGGCGTGGGCGTGCGCCTGGGCGTCAAGACCACCGGCTGCTCCGGCCTGGCCTATCAGCTCGAATACGTCGATGAAGTGGCGCCCGAAGACGCGCTGTTCGAGCAGCACGGCGTCAAGCTCATGGTCGATCCCAAGAGCCTGGCCTACATCGATGGCACCGAACTCGACTACGTGCGCGAGGGGTTGAACGAAGGCTTTCGCTTTAACAACCCCAACGAGCGCGACCGCTGCGGCTGCGGGGAATCGTTCCGCATCTGACGGTCTTCGCGGGACGCTGCGCGCCCGCCCGGCCGTGCTCGCTTCGATGATCCAGCTGCATTCCACCGACTTCGAGCTGTTCGACCTGCCGCCCCGCTTCGCGCAGGACGGCGCGGCGCTGGAGGCGCGCTGGAAGGCGCTGCAGCGCGAGGTGCATCCGGACCGCTTTGCCGCCCAGGGCGCGGCCGCCCAGCGCGTGGCGGCGCAGTGGTCGGCGCGCATCAACGAGGCCCACCGGCGGCTGAAGGACCCGCAGCGCCGCGCCGCCTACCTGTGCGAACTGCACGGCGTGCCGGTCGACGCCGAGCGCCACACCGCCATGCCGCCGGAGTTCCTGATGCAGCAGATGGCGCTGCGCGAGCAGCTCGACGAGGCCGGCGGCGCGCCGGCGCTGGACGCCATCGCGGCGCAGGTGGCCGGGCTGCGCCACGAGCTGCTGCAGGCTCTGGCGCAGCAACAGGACGTGGAGCGCGACTGGAGCGCCGCCGCCCGATCGGTGCGTGCGCTGATGTTTCTGGACAAGCTGGCGGCCGACGTCGATCGGCGGCGTGACACACTCGCCTGACCCCGTCGCCCCACCGGGCGCCCACCGACCTTCGCTGTATGGCGCTGCTGCAGATTTCCGAACCCGGTCAATCGCCCGACCCGCACCAGCGGCGCATCGCCGTCGGCATCGACCTGGGCACCACCCATTCGCTGGTGGCCGCCGTGCGCCACGGCGTGGCCGAATGCCTGCCCGACGCGCAGGGCCGCGTGCTGCTGCCTTCGGTGGTGCGCTACCCCGCCGAGGGCGGGCGCCAGATCGGCCATGCCGCAGCGTCCGACGTGCCGGCCGAGGCCGCGCACACCATCGGCTCCTTCAAGCGCCTGATGGGCCGCGGCCTGGGCGACATCGCCGGCCATGAGCGGCTGCCCTACCCACTGCTGGACCGTCCCGGCATGGTGGCGGTCGGCACGCCCCAGGGCGAGAAATCGCCGGTCGAGCTGAGCGCCGAGATTCTGGCCATCCTGCGCCAGCGCGCCGAAGACAGCCTCGGCGGCCAGCTGCACGGCGCCGTCATCACCGTGCCGGCTTACTTTGATGACGCGCAGCGCCAGGCCACCAAGGACGCGGCACGGCTGGCCGGCATCCCGGTGCTGCGCCTCATCAACGAACCCACGGCGGCCGCCGTGGCCTACGGCCTGGATCGCGCCGCCGAAGGCGTGTATGCGGTGTTCGACCTCGGCGGTGGCACCTTCGACCTGTCCATCCTGCGGCTGACGCAGGGCGTGTTCGAAGTCGTCGCCACCGGCGGCGACACGGCCCTGGGCGGCGACGACTACGACCACGCGCTGGCCGACTGGGTGCTGGCGCGCTGCGCCGTGCAGGCCCGCACGGCGGCCGACAAGGCCGCGCTGGCGCGCGCCGCACGCCAGGCCAAGGAAGCCCTGAGTGCTACTGAAACAGTAGCTTTTCGCGCACATCTGACAAGCGGGGAACTCGTTTTTGACCTGAAAGCCGACGACTTCGCCCAGGCCACCCAGGCGCTCACGCGCCGCTGCCTGGACACCGCGCGCCGTGTGCTGCGCGACGCCCGGCTGACACCGGACGACATCCAGGGGGTGGTGCTGGTGGGCGGCTCCACCCGCATGCCGGTGATCCGGCAGGCGGTGGCCGGGTTGTTCGGCCGCGCGCCGCTGACCGACCTCAACCCCGACGAGGTGGTGGCCCTGGGCGCCGCCATCCAGGCCCAGCAGCTGGCCGGTCACCGGCCGCCGGGCGATCTGCTGCTGCTGGACGTGATCCCGCTCTCGCTGGGGCTGGAAACCATGGGCGGCCTGGTCGAGCGCATCGTGCCGCGCAACCAGACCATCCCCACCGCCATGGCGCAGGACTTCACCACCTACCGCGACGGCCAGACCGCGCTGGCGCTGCACGTGGTGCAGGGCGAGCGCGACCTGGTGCAGGACTGCCGCAGCCTGGCGCGCTTCGAGCTGCGCGGCATCCCGCCGATGGCCGCCGGCGCGGCGCGCATCCGCGTCACCTTCAGCGTCGATGCCGATGGTCTGCTGTCGGTCAGCGCCCGCGAGCAGACCAGTGGCGCGCAGGCGCAGATCGAGGTCAGGCCCAGCTACGGCCTGTCCGACCAGCAGATCGCCCAGATGCTGCAGGACAGCTTTGGCACCGCCGAAGCCGACGTGCGGGCACGCGCCCTGGCTGAAGCCCGGGTCGAGGCCGAGCGCCTGCGGCTGGCCACGCAAGGCGCGCTGGACGCCGATGGCGCACTGCTGAGCGCGCCCGAGCGCCGTGCCATCGAGGCGCTGATGCAGACGCTGCGCGAGCGCGCCGCCGACGGCAGCGACGCCGCCGCCATCACAGCGGCCACCGAGGCGCTGGCCCAGGGCACCGAAGCCTTTGCCGCGCGGCGCATGAACGCCGGCATCCGCAGGGCGCTGACCGGCAGGAACGTCCACAGCCTCTGACCCATGCCGACCATCCAGGTTCTTCCCCATCCCGAGCATTGCCCCGACGGCGCGCGCATCCAGGCCCAGGTCGGCGACTCGATCTGCGAGGCGCTGCTGGCGCACGGCATCGAGATCGAGCACGCCTGCGACATGGCGTGCGCCTGCACCACCTGCCACGTCATCGTGCGCCAGGGTTACGATTCGCTGGCGTCGCCCGAGGAAGAAGAGGAAGACCTGCTCGACCGCGCCTGGGGCCTGGAGCCGCAGTCGCGCCTGTCGTGTCAGGCCGTCGTCGCGCGCGCCGACCTGACGGTGGAAATCCCCCGCTACTCGATCAACCACGCCAGGGAAAAGCGCTGAACCGCGCCGCCTCTGCCCAGCCCACGCCGCCTGCCCGATGACCCGACAGATCGTTCTTGACACCGAAACCACCGGCCTGTCGGCCGAAAGCGGCGACCGCATCATCGAGATCGGCTGCGTCGAGCTGGTGGGCCGCAAGCTCACCGGCAACCACCTTCATTTCTACCTCAACCCGGAGCGCGACAGCCATGAGGACGCGCTCAAGGTGCACGGCATCAGCAACGAGTTCCTGCGCGACAAACCCAGGTTCGCCGAGGTGGCCGACGAGATCCTGCGCTATGTCGAAGGCACCGAGCTGATCATCCACAACGCCGCCTTCGACCTGGGTTTTCTCGACAAGGAGCTCGAGCGCCTGGGTCGGCCGCCGCTGCGCAGCTTCGTCGCTGGCGTCACCGACACCCTGGCCATGGCCAAACAGCTCTACCCGGGCAAGCGCAACAGCCTGGACGCGCTGTGCGAGCGCCTGGGGGTGGACAACTCCGGCCGCACCCTGCACGGCGCGCTGCTGGACGCCGAACTGCTGGCCGACGTCTACATCAGCCTCACGCGCGGGCAGGAGGCGCTGCTGATCGATCTGGGCGAAGTCGGCGCCGCCGGCGGCGACGCCCCGCGCATCGATCTGACCGGGCTGGAGCTGCCGGTGCTGACCGCCAATGCGCAGGAGCTGGCCGCGCACGAGGACGTGCTGGCGCAGATCGACAAAGCCAGCGGCGGCAAGACCGTGTGGCGACGGGTCGAAACCGGTCTATAATGCGCGCTTCGCCAAAACGCGAAGCGGGTGATTAGCTCAGCGGTAGAGCACTGCCTTCACACGGCAGGGGTCGCAGGTTCGAACCCTGCATCACCCACCAACATGGCAACGCCCCGCAGTCCAACGCTACGGGGCGTTTTTGTTTCCGGCGCGTCGCCCGCGGTGGCGCCGCGGCCAGCCAAGGAGCCTGTGCATGCTGCTCGACGCCGACGACTGCCAACTGGTGCTGATCGACTATCAGGCGCGCCTGACGCCCGCCATCCACGATGCCGCGGCGGTGCTGGCCAATGCGCGCCGGCTGGCGCAGATGGCGCGCTGGCTGGGCGTGCCGGTGTGGGCGACCGAGCAGAACCCCGACAAGCTGGGCGGCACCGACGCGGCGCTGGTGCCGCTGTGCGACCGCATCGTGCCCAAGATGGCGTTTGGCGGCGCCGACGCGCTGCTGCCCCTGCTGACGCCGCCGCCGGCCGCGCCGCGCGGCAATGCGCGCAGCCTGCCGCGCCACCTGCAGAAGGCTGCGCCACCCGCGCCCGAGCGCGGCACCGTGGTCATCGCCGGCTGTGAAACCCATGTCTGCCTGCTGCAGAGCGCGCTGCTGCTGCTGGAGGCCGACTGGGACGTCTGGGTGGTGCAGGACGCCTGCGGCTCGCGCACCGAGCGCAACCGCGACGCCGCCTACGACCGGCTCGCCGCCGCCGGCTGCGAGCTGGTGACCACCGAGATGGTCGGCTTCGAGTGGTTGCGCGACTGCCAGCACCCGCAGTTCAAGGCCTGGCAGGGGCTGATCAAGTGAGCGGGGAACACCGGATTGCGTGTCGCCCCGCTTTCGAGTAATTTGTGGCTCCAGCGCTTCATGGGCAAGCGCCGGCAGCTATATTTGTTGTAGCAATCACCATGTCCTCATCGTCCAAGCAACTGCGTCTTTCGCGCCGCTCCAGCGAGCTGGCGCAGGCCGTGCCCCAAGTCATGGCGCGGCGTGTCGGCCGCATGATGCAGGCCGGGCCCGTGCCCAGCATGGAGGACCAGCAGGAATTCATCCGCATGGGCATGGAAAAGCTGGAAGCCTTTGGCGAGGCCTGGTGGGCCATGGTGCTGCAGGGCTCGCAGGTGCAGCAGCAGTTTGCGCTGTGGTGGATGCAGACCTGGTGGAAGGTCGCGCTGGGCGGCTGGATGCACCCGCCCACGCTGAGCAGCCTGTCCAACGGCGCCAGCCGCAACCTGATGAACGGCTGGCTGGACGTCACCCTGTGCGGCGTGGCCCCGGTGCATCGGCGCGCGGTGGCCAATGCGCGGCGCCTGAACGGCGCGGGCGCCTGAGGCACGCCCGTCAGCCTGCCGCAAGTCCGGTTTCCCCATAATTGACCGTTTGCCGACAGGCATCGGTGACGGGTGGGCGGCGGCCGGGCGCGTGGCGCGCGTGGCGGTGCTGCCCCCGTCTTGCGACAAGGGCCGAGGAGACCAGCGCCATGACCAGCTACGCCGACTTCCATCGCCGTTCCATCGAGGATCGCGATGCCTTCTGGGCCGAACAGGCCCGTCTGATCGACTGGCAGACGCCGCCGCAGACTATCTGCGACTACAGCCAGCCGCCGTTTGCCCGCTGGTTCGTCGGTGGCCGCACCAACCTGTGCCACAACGCGGTCGACCGGCACCTGAAGGACCGCGCCGACCAGCCGGCGCTGATCTGGGTTTCCACCGAAACCGACCAGGAGCGTGTCTACAGCTTCCGCGACCTGCACGCCGAAGTGCAGCGCATGGCGGCCGCGCTGCGCGAGCTGGGGGTGAAGAAGGGCGACCGGGTGCTGATCTACATGCCCATGATCGCCGAGGCCGCCTTCGCCATGCTGGCCTGCACGCGCATCGGCGCGCTGCATTCGGTGGTGTTTGGCGGTTTTGCCTCAGGCTCGCTGGCCAGCCGCATCGAAGACGCCGAACCCGTGGTCGTGGTCAGCGCCGACGCCGGCTCGCGTGGCGGCAAGGCGATCGCCTACAAGCCGCTGCTGGACGAGGCCATCGAGCTGTCGCGCCACAAGCCATCGTCGGTGCTGCTGGTGGACCGCGGTCTGGTGCCGATGAACCTGGTGGCCGGGCGCGACCAGCTGTGGGCGACGCTGCGCGAGCGGCACCTGAACGCCCAGGTGCCCTGTGAGTGGGTCGACTCCACCCATCCGAGCTACACGCTCTACACCAGCGGCACCACCGGCAAGCCCAAGGGCGTGCAGCGCGACACCGGCGGCTATGCCGTGGCGCTGGCCGCTTCGATGAAGCACATCTTCTGCGGCAACCCGGGCGAAACCTACTTCTCCACCAGCGACATCGGCTGGGTGGTGGGCCACAGCTACATCATCTACGGCCCGCTGATTCACGGCATGGCCACGCTCATGTACGAAGGCCTGCCGACGCGGCCCGACGGCGGCATCTGGTGGCGGCTGGTCGAGAAATACAAGGTCACCGTGATGTTCAGCGCCCCCACGGCGATCCGTGTGCTCAAGAAGCAGGACCCGGCGCACCTGACGCGTCACGACCTGTCCAGCCTGCGCTCGCTGTTTCTGGCGGGCGAACCGCTGGACGAGCCGACGGCGCAGTGGATCAGCGGCGCGCTCAAGGACAAGCCGATCATCGACAACTACTGGCAGACCGAGACCGGCTGGCCGATCCTGACCATCTGCAACGGCGTCGAGCGGGCGCCCAGCAAGTTCGGCTCACCGGGCAAGGCGGTGTACGGCTACGACATCAAGCTGCTGGACGACCAGACCGGCCAGGAGCTGACGGCGCCCAACCAGAAGGGTGTGATCGCCATCGAAGGCCCGCTGCCGCCCGGCTGCATGCAGACCGTCTGGCGCGACGACGCGCGCTTCGTCAGCACCTACTGGTCCAGTGTGCCCAACCGCATGGTGTATTCCACCTTCGACTGGGGCATCCGCGACGAAGACGGCTATTTCTTCATCCTCGGGCGCACCGACGACGTCATCAACGTCGCCGGCCACCGCCTGGGCACGCGCGAGATCGAAGAAGCCATCGCCAGCCATCCCAACGTCGCCGAAGTGGCGGTGGTGGGCGTGGCCGACCAGCTCAAGGGCCAGGTCGCCATGGCCTTCGCGGTGCTCAAGGACGCCAGCATCCTGGGCGACCAAGCGGCGCTGCTGAAGCTGGAGGGCGAGGTGATGAAGATCGTCGACGGCAACCTGGGCGCGGTGGCGCGCCCGGCGCGCGTGCGCTCCGTCCACGTGCTGCCCAAGACGCGCTCGGGCAAGGTGCTGCGCCGCGCCGTGCAGGCGGTGTGCGAGGGGCGCGATCCGGGCGATCTGACCACCATGGAAGACCCGGCGGCGCTGCAGCAGATCCGGGACATGGTCACGCCGGCGTGAGTGGCGCGCCGGCGCGGCGGGCCGTCACATGCCCGTCAGTGTTCGGTGGCACAATCCGCAGCTTGCGTAGTACACGGCCCTTCCCAGCCTGTCGCGTCCGCCAACCGGTTCAGCCGTGACGCGGAAGGTTTTCCAACCAACTGAAGCTCCCTGAAGGGGGGCGAAAGGTCAGCGAAGCAATGAGCGAGACGAAATCCGTCTATCAAACCTACCAGGGCAACACCTATCTCTTCGGCGGCAATGCGCCCTACGTCGAAGAGATGTACGAAAACTACCTGGCCAACCCGGGCAGCGTGCCGGACTCCTGGCGCAGCTACTTCGATGCCCTGCAGCACGTGCCGGCGGCCGACGGCAGCGAGGCGCGTGACGTGCCGCACCTGCCGGTCATCAACGCCTTTGCCGAACGCGCCAAGGCCGGTGGCACGCGGGTGGTGGTGGCCAGTGCCGACGCCGAACTGGGACGCAAGCGCACCGCGGTGCAGCAGTTGATCGCCGCCTACCGCAACGTGGGCGCCCGCTGGGCCGACCTCGACCCCCTGAAGCGCGCCGAGCGCCCCGCCATCCCCGAGCTCGAACCGGCCTTCTACGGCTTCACCGACGCCGATCAGGAAACGGTGTTCGACACCAGCAACACCTTCTTCGGCAAGGACAAGATGCCGCTGCGCGAGCTGCTCAATGCTCTGCGCGAGACCTACTGCGGCACCGTGGGCGCCGAATACATGTACGCCACCGACCAGAACCAGAAGCGCTGGTGGCAGAGCAAGCTGGAGTCGATTCGCACCAAGCCGGTGTTTGACGTCGACAAGAAAAAGCGCATCCTCGATCGCCTGACGGCCGCCGAGGGTCTGGAGCGCTACCTGCACACCAAGTTCGTCGGTCGGAAGCGCTTTTCGCTGGAGGGCGGCGAATCCTTCATTGCCGCCATGGACGAGCTGATCCAGGCCGCCGGCGCCAAGGGCGTGCAGGAAATCGTTATCGGCATGGCCCACCGTGGCCGCCTGAACGTGCTGGTCAACACCCTGGGCAAGATGCCCAAGGAGCTGTTCGCCGAGTTCGAGCACACCGCGCCCGAAGACCTGCCTGCCGGCGACGTGAAATACCACCAGGGCTTCAGCTCCGACGTGTCCACCGCCGGTGGCCCGGTGCACCTGTCGCTGGCCTTCAACCCCTCGCACCTGGAAATCGTCAACCCGGTGGTCGAAGGCTCGGTGCGTTCGCGCATGGACCGTCGCGGCGACCCCAAGGGCAAGCAGGTGCTGCCGGTGCTGGTGCACGGTGACGCCGCCTTCGCCGGCCAGGGCGTGAACCAGGAAACGCTGGCGCTGTCCGAGACCCGTGGCTATTCCACGGGCGGTACGGTGCACATCATCATCAACAACCAGATCGGCTTCACCACCAGCGACCCGCGCGACCTGCGCTCCACGCTGTACTGCACCGACATCGTCAAGATGATCGAGTCGCCGGTGCTGCACGTCAACGGCGACGACCCCGAGTCGGTCTGCCTGGCCATGCAGCTGGCGCTGGAATACCGCATGGAGTTTTCCAAGGACGTGGTGGTGGACATCATCTGCTACCGCAAGCTGGGCCACAACGAGCAGGACACCCCCATGCTCACCCAGCCGCTGATGTACAAAAAGATCGCCCAGCACCCCGGCACGCGCAAGCTCTACGCCGACAAGCTGGCCGCCCAGGGTCTGGGACAGGACCTGGGCGACGACATGGTGCGCGCCTACCGCGCCGCCATGGACGCCGGCAAGCACACCATCGATCCGGTGCTGACCAACTTCAAGAGCAAGTACGCGGTCGACTGGTCGCCCTTCCTGGGCAAGACCTGGACCGACGCCGCCGATACCGCCATTCCGCTGACCGAGTGGAAGCGCCTGGCCGAGCGCATCACCACCATCCCCGACAGCGTTACGCCGCACGCGCTGGTCAGGAAGGTCTACGACGACCGCGCCGCCATGGGCCGGGGCGAGACGAACGTGGACTGGGGCATGGGCGAACACATGGCGTTTGCCTCCCTGGTGGCCAGCGGCTACCCCGTGCGCCTGTCCGGCGAGGACAGCGGCCGCGGCACCTTCACGCACCGCCACGCCGTGATCCACGACCAGAAACGCGAGAAGTGGGACGAAGGCACCTACGTGCCGCTGCAGAACGTGGCCGAGCACCAGGCGCCGTTCACCGTCATCGACTCCATCCTGTCCGAAGAGGCCGTGCTGGCCTACGAATACGGTTACGCCTCCAACGACCCCAACACGCTGGTGATCTGGGAGGCGCAGTTCGGCGACTTCGCCAACGGCGCGCAGGTGGTGATCGACCAGTTCATCGCCTCGGGTGAGGTCAAGTGGGGCCGTGTGAACGGCATCACGCTGATGCTGCCGCACGGCTACGAGGGCCAGGGCCCCGAGCACAGCTCGGCACGCCTGGAGCGCTTCATGCAGCTGGCGGCCGACGCCAACATGCAGATCGTGCAGCCGACCACGGCGAGCCAGATCTTCCACGTGCTGCGCCGCCAGATGGTGCGCAATCTGCGCAAGCCCCTGGTCATCTTCACGCCCAAGAGCCTGCTGCGCAACAAGGACGCGACCTCGCCGCTGTCCGAGTTCACCAAGGGGGGCTTCCAGACCGTGCTGGGCGAGCGCGACGAGGCGATTGTCAAGAACGCCGCCAAGGTCAAGCGCGTCATCGCCTGCTCGGGCTAGGTGTACTACGACCTCGTGAAGAAGCGCAGCGAGGCCGAGCGCAGCGACGTGGCCATCGTCCGCGTCGAGCAGCTCTACCCGTTCCCGCACAAGGCCTTCGCGGCCGAGCTCAAGAAGTACCCGAACGCCACCGACATCGTGTGGTGCCAGGACGAGCCGCAGAACCAGGGCGCCTGGTTCTTCATCCAGCACAACATCCACGAGAACATGCACGAAGGTCAGAAGCTGGGCTACGCCGGCCGGGCCGCCTCGGCATCACCCGCCGTGGGTTACGCGCACCTGCACCAGGACCAGCAGAAGGCGCTGATCGATGCCGCCTTCGGCCGTCTGAAAGGCTTCGTGCTGCAGAAGTAAGGATGGAGGTTGCCGGGCCCGGGCTGTAGCGCTTCCGCCAGCTTCCGCCCTCGCGCCGGCGCCAGTCGCAACCGCATTCAAGAACACCGGAAGAATCCCAAATGGCTATCGTCGAAGTCAAAGTTCCCCAACTGTCCGAATCCGTGGCCGAGGCCACGCTGCTGCAATGGAAGAAGAAGGCCGGAGGCCGTCCAGGTCGATGAAATTCTGATCGAGGTCGAAACCGACAAGGTGGTGCTGGAAGTGCCCGCGCCCGCCAGCGGCGTGCTGACCGAGATCGTTCAGGCCGACGGCGCCACCGTGGTGGCCGACCAGCTGCTGGCGCGCATCGACACCGCCGCCGTGGCCGGGGCCGCCGCGCCCGCCCCGGCCGCCGCGCCGAGCGCCGCTCCTGCGCCCGCCGCCGCCCCCGCGGCCGACAAGTCCGGCGTGGCCATGCCCGCCGCCGCCAAGCTGATGGCCGACCACCAGCTGCCCGCCGGCAGCGTGGCCGGCACCGGCAAGGACGGTCGGGTGACCAAGGGCGATGTCCTGGGCGCTATTCAATCAGGAGCTGCTGGCGCAGGCGGGGCAAGCGCTGGAGCCCAAAAAGCTGCTCAGATCCCGACCGGTGTGCCAACCACCGCGCTGCCCCAGGTGGCGGCCCCGGCGGCGCCCCAGTTGGGCGACCGCCCCGAGCAGCGCGTGCCCATGACGCGCCTGCGCGCGCGCGTGGCCGAGCGCCTGCTGCAGTCGCAGGCCAGCAACGCCATCCTGACCACGTTCAATGAAGTGAACATGCAGCCGGTGATGGACATGCGCAAGCGCTTCCAGGACAAGTTCGAGAAGGAGCACGGCGTCAAGATCGGCTTCATGAGCTTCTTCGTCAAGGCGGCGGTGCATGCGCTCAAGAAGTACCCGGTGCTCAACGCCAGCGTTGACGGCAACGACATCGTCTATCACGGCTACTTCGACATCGGCATTGCCGTCGGCTCGCCGCGTGGCCTGGTGGTGCCGATCCTGCGCAACGCCGACCAGATGAGCTTTGCCGACATCGAGAAGAAGATCGCCGAGTTCGGTGCCAAGGCGCGCGATGGCAAGCTGGGTATAGAGGAAATGACCGGCGGCACCTTCTCGATCAGCAACGGCGGCGTGTTCGGCTCCATGATGTCCACCCCCATCATCAACCCGCCGCAGTCGGCCATCCTGGGCGTGCACGCCACCAAGGACCGCGCCGTGGTCGAGAACGGGCAGGTCGTGGTGCGCCCCATGAACTACCTGGCGATGAGCTACGACCACCGCATCATCGACGGCCGCGAAGCCGTGCTGGGCCTGGTGGCGATGAAGGAAGCACTGGAAGACCCGGCGCGCCTGCTGTTCGACATCTGATCGGATCACCCCACGGCCCTTGGCGGGCCGTGCCCCTGTGGCGGGCTGGGCCCGGAACGGAACAACGCACATGAGCAACCAACAATTCGACGTCATCGTCATCGGCGCCGGTCCCGGCGGCTACATCGCCGCCATCCGCGCGGCACAGCTGGGCCAGAAGGTGGCCTGCATCGACGAGTGGAAGAACGACCAGGGCGGTCCGGCCCCGGGCGGCACCTGCACCAACGTGGGCTGCATCCCGTCCAAGGCGCTGCTGCAGTCGTCCGAGCATTTCGAGCACGCCAGCAAGCACTTCGGTGAGCACGGCATCGCGGTCAGCGGCCTGAAGATGGACGTGGCCCAGATGGTGGCGCGCAAGGCCGCCGTGGTGAAGCAGAACAACGACGGCATCCTGTACCTGTTCAAGAAGAACAAGGTCAGCTTCTTCCACGGCCGCGGATCGTTCGTGCGCGCCGTGGATGGCGGCTACGAGATCGCCGTCAAGGGCGCCAAGGATGAGACCCTGGTCGGCAGGCAGATCATTGTCGCCACCGGCTCCAGCGCGCGTGCGCTGCCCGGCGTGCCGTTCGACGAGGAGCAGGTGCTCAGCAACGACGGCGCGCTGCGCATCGCTGCCGTGCCCAAGCGCCTGGGTCTGATCGGCTCGGGCGTGATCGGTCTCGAAATGGGCAGTGTGTGGCGCCGCGTGGGCGCCGAAGTCACGGTGCTGGAAGCCTTGCCGACCTTCCTGGGTGCGGTGGACGAGCAGATCGCCAAGGAAGCGCGCAAGGCCTTCGACAAGCAGGGCCTGAAGATCGAGCTGGGCGTCAAGGTGGGCGAGGTCAAGGTCGGCAAGAAGGGTGTCAGCGTCGCCTGGACCGGCGCCAAGGGCGCAGCGCAGGAGCTGGTGGTCGACAAGTTGATCGTCTCCATCGGCCGCGTGCCCAACACCACCGGCTTGAACGCCGAGGCCGTGGGCCTCAGGCTCGATGAGCGCGGTGCGGTGGTGGTGGACGACGACTGCCGCACCAACCTGCCCGGCGTCTGGGCGGTGGGCGACGTGGTGCGCGGCCCCATGCTGGCGCACAAGGCCGAGGAAGAGGGCGTGGCGGTGGCCGAACGCATCGCCGGCCAGCACGGCCACGTGGACTTCAACCTGATTCCCTGGGTCATCTACACCAGCCCCGAGATCGCCTGGGTCGGCAAGACCGAGCAGCAGCTCAAGGCCGAGGGCGCGAAGTACAAGGCCGGCAGCTTCCCCTTCATGGCCAACGGCCGGGCCCGCGCGCTGGGCGACACCACCGGCCTGGTCAAGTTCCTGGCCGACGCCGCCACCGACGAAATCCTGGGCGTGCACATCGTCGGCCCCATGGCCAGCGAACTGATCGCCGAGGCCTGCGTGGCGATGGCGTTCCGCGCCAGCAGTGAAGACATCGCTCGCATCTGCCATGCCCACCCCTCGCTGGGCGAGAGCATGAAGGAAGCTGCCCTGGCGGTCGACAAGCGCACCCTCAATTTCTGATGAAATCGGCCATTGGCGCTTGTGCAGAAAGCGCGAGCAGCTATTTTTTTCATAGCATCGGTGGTCTGATCGCATGAGCGATGTGCGCCAGGCCTACGAGCTCGAGCTGAAGGCGCGTGGCTTCCAGAGCGACCCGGCGCAGCTGCGCGCCGTGCAGGCGCTGCAGCGCTGCGCCGACGACTGGGCGGCCTACAAGTCCAGCCGTTCCAACCGGCTCAAGAAGCTCTTCAACCGCCCCGAGATCCCGCGCGGCGTCTACATGTACGGCGGGGTGGGGCGCGGCAAGAGCTTCCTGATGGACTGCTTCTTCAACGCCGTGCCGATCCGGCGAAAGACGCGCCTGCACTTTCACGAATTCATGCGTGAGGTGCACCGCGAGCTGGCGGCGCTGCAGGGCACGGTCAACCCGCTCGACGAGCTGGGCCGGCGCATGGCCGAGCGCTTCAAGCTGATCTGCTTCGACGAGTTTCACGTCGCCGACATCACCGACGCCATGATCCTGCACCGCCTGCTGGTGGCGCTGTTCGACAACGGCGTAGGCTTCGTCACCACCAGCAACTTCAAGCCCGACGACCTGTACCCGGGCGGCCTGCACCGCGACCGCATCCTGCCGGCCATCGAGCTGCTGAACCAGCGCATGGAGGTGGTCAACGTCGACAACGGCACCGACTACCGCCACCGCACGCTGCAGCAGGTGCAGCTCTACCACACGCCGCTGGGCGCGGCGGCCGACGCCGCCATGCAGGCGGCCTTCGACCAGCTGGCCAGCCGCGCCGACGAAGACCCGGTGCTGCACATCGAGGCGCGCGAGATCCTGGCGCGCCGGCGCGCCGGTGGTGTGGTGTGGTTCGACTTTCGAGCGCTGTGCGGCGGCCCGCGCTCGCAGAACGACTACCTGGAAATCGCCAGCCAGTTCCACACCGTGCTGCTGTCCGGCGTGCCGCACATGCCGGTGCGCATGGCGTCGGAGGCGCGGCGCTTCACCTGGCTGGTGGACGTGCTGTACGACCGCCGGGTCAAGTTCATCCTGTCGGCCGAGGTGCCGCCCGAACAGCTCTACACCGAAGGTCCGCTGGCGCACGAGTTTCCGCGCACCGTCAGCCGCCTCAACGAGATGCAGTCGGCCGAGTACCTGGCGCTGGAGCATCGCACCGTGGACACACAACTGACATGAGCCGCCTGCCCATCAGCCTGCTGCTGTGCACCCTGCTGGCCGCCTGCGCGTCCGGCTCGCTGCACGATCAGCACCTGGCCCGGCGCGCCGCCGACGCCGCCGACGCGCAGGCCCTGGCCGCCACGGCGCCGCCGGCGGGCCAGCCGCTGGCGCCCTGGCTGCAGGCGCAGCGTGCCCGCATCGCCAGCGAGCGCGGCGCAGCCACGCGCCACTTCGAGGAGGCCGAGAAAGCCTGCTGGCAGCGATTTGCCGTCAACGACTGCCTGCAGCAGGCGCGCGTGCAGCGGCGCACGGCGCTGGACCGGCTGCGCCAGCAGGAACTCGCCATCAACGATCTGGAGCGCCAGCGTCAGGCCGATGCGCGCCGGCTTGAACCTAGAAACGGCAGTTGACCGCTTGTCATCTTCGGGCAGGCCGCATCCCTGCAGGGTTTGGCGGCTCCGATGGCCTTCACCGCCTGGGTGAGCACGCTGCGCACCCACCCGCACCGCGCTCGGCGCGCCATGCGGCGTTGCTCATTCTTGCGGGCACGAGCCCGCGGCGTCGTTGCGTCTTGCCTGGCGCGCCGATCACGGCACGGGCGGGCGCGTCCAACTGCCGTTTCTAGGAGGCTGTCGGGCTTGGAGCGCCGAAAGCG
>Ga0116141_10002045_pt1 | contig 17388 bp, 7 predicted proteins | sample AD_UKC097_MetaG_FD_89744 | JGI IMG/M metagenome (GOLD analysis project Ga0116141, IMG submission 89744) | Active sludge microbial communities of municipal wastewater-treating anaerobic digesters from USA - AD_UKC097_MetaG | ecosystem: Engineered > Bioreactor > Anaerobic > Digestate | place: USA...
CGACGGCGCATTGACCTCATCGACACGCCAATAGTAGGTCTGCCCAAATCCAAGCCCCCCCTCCGGATCGAAGGTCGTTTCGGTCTGACCTGGACTGACAAGCACGCCCATCGGGTTGCTCGTGCCCGCCTCGTTCACATCATCGAAATCAGTCCCGAAGTAGACATCGTGGGTCTCTGCATAGGGCCCCGCTTCCCAGCCCAGGACAACCTCGCGAGGCACGTCCAAGACACCGTTCTGCGGAGTGGGTGCCCCGGCCGAGAAGTCTTTCAGGAAGGCAGGGGGAACATAGTCGCCTTCATAGAATCGTATGGCGTCCATCCAGAACTCACCAGCGGCAAAACCTACGTGGAACGTGATCTCGGCTGAACTTGCCGTGGCAGTAAACACCGGAGTCGTTATACTATACTCCTGCCATTCGTCAGTCATGGTGATAGTCTGCTCGCCGTATCCTGTCCATGGATCCGCCGCCAATTCCGGCTTGAAGTTTATCTGCGCTGTCCCTGTCTTGCATTTGAGGAATGCGGAGAGCGTGTACTTCTTGCCTTGCTCAAAAGGCGTGATAGCTTGAGTGAAGGCCGTATCCCACCAGTTGGCGGTCGCCACTGTAGTGACGTGCAAGCAGTAGTCACCCTCAATCAGCGTCTCCGCGATGGCTGCACCGGCCAGTTGTGTGACCACCTCCATGGTCGAGCCGCCGTGAATGCCCCACGGTGCGACAACACCGTCCTCAAAGCCACCATTCACGAGAAGATTGGGGGGCTCCGCCTGTGCAAAACATCGAGTCAACCCTGTACATCCGACGAAAAGAACGGCTGTTACCCACATTGCTCGACTTCTCATGACGTCTGCTCCTTACTCTCGATCGAAGGACGGATCTCGAAACTGATGCGCCTCGGCCACACACCAAGGCCCATTTCGAACCTACGTACAGCGCCCGCTATATCGACGCCAAGCCCGCAGCGACTGCAAAATGTGCCCTGCGTCATCCAAAGCCATCCATGTGGGAATCCCCTCGTCCTGTAAGAACCGCGTGCCCAGCCTCATAACACCCATCTGCTCCGTCACCCCCGTCGGCAATGGTCCCCGTGCCGCATGTACCCGCGTTTGCCTGCTGCACAACGCGGTCTTTATCGGACACCGCCACAGAGACCTATAATATGGAGCCCGCCGGGCCGTGTCAAGCCATTTGTCCGTGCCCCCGCCAGATCCCGGCGCCCCCGAGCAATGCAGCCCGCCACCTTTTTGCACGTTTTTTTTCTTTTGACAATGTGCTGGGCGGCCTTTATAAAAATGGTTTTACATTGTATGCCTCGCGGGTATCCCTGAAATACCGTGTGTCCGGCGTGTTTGACACCTGAGGGCAGCCGGGAACGCATCGAATACCGGCAGAGGCCAGTGCATTTATCACACAAGGAGACGGCTATGGCACCAGAGAAAGCGATCAGCTCGCTAATGACCGAGACGCGGACGTTTGCCCCACCGGAGCACATCCAGAAGAATGCCCATGTGTCCAGTGTGGAGCAGTACCGGAAGATGTGGGAGCGATCGATCAATGATTCGGACAAGTTCTGGCTCGAGCAGGCCAAGACGCTGACGTGGTTCAAGCAGCCAACGGAGAACCTGCAGTACACCTGGGACACGGCCGCCCGCAAGATCGAGCACACGTGGTTCGCCGACGAGCAGATCAACGTCTCCTACAACTGCCTGGACCGCCACCTCGGCACGCCCGTCGCCAAGAAGACGGCGCTGATCTGGCAGGGAGAGAGCGATTCGGCCGTCAAGAAGTACACCTACGAGCAACTGCACAAGGAAGTCTGCAAGTTCGCCAATGTCCTGAAGTCCAAGGGAATTGGCAAGGGCGACCGCGTGGCGATATACATGCCCATGATCCCGGAACTGCCCATTGTGATGCTCGCGTGCACCCGCATCGGGGCGATCCATTCGATCATCTTCGGCGGGTTCAGCGCCGATGCGATCGAGGGCCGCGTCAACGATTCCGACTGCAGGATGCTGATCACCGCCAACGTCTCGCTTCGCGGCGGCAAGCACATCCCGCTGAAGGCCATCGCCGACGAGGCCATGAAGAAGACCCCGACGATCGAGACCGTGATCGTGGTGAAGGCGACGGACGATCCCTGCAGCATGCAGGCAGGTCGGGACGCCTGGTATGAAGACGAGATGGCCAAGGCCTCCGACCGGTGCGAAGCCGAGAAGATGAACGCCGAAGACCCGTTGTTCATCCTGTACACTTCCGGCTCGACCGGCAAGCCCAAGGGCGTCGTCCATACGACCGCAGGGTACCTGCTGCATGTCGCGCTCAGCCACAAGCTCATCTTCGACATCCACGATGACGACGTGTACTGGTGCACAGCCGACATTGGCTGGGTGACCGGCCACAGCTACATCGTCTACGGCCCGCTGGCCAACGGCGGCACGTCGCTCATGTTCGAAGGCATCCCCACGTATCCGGACGCCGGCCGGTTCTGGCAAGTCTGCGACAAGTTCGGCGTCACGGTCTTCTACACGGCGCCCACGGCGATTCGCTCGCTCATGCGGCTGGGCGAGGAATGGCCCGCCAAGTACAAGCTGGATACGATGCGGGTCCTGGGCACGGTCGGCGAACCCATCAACCCGGAGGCCTGGATGTGGTACTACAAGCACATCGGCCACGAACGCTGCCCGATCGTCGATACCTGGTGGCAGACGGAGACCGGCGGCATCCTGATCACGCCGTTGCCGGGGGCCTTCACTCTCAAGCCGGGCAGCGCGACCAGGCCCTTCCCCGGCGTCGATCCGGTCATTCTACGGGATGACGCCAGCCAGTGCGGGCCGAACGAGGGCGGCAAACTCTGCATCCGCAAGCCCTGGCCGGGCATGATGCGCACCATGTGGGGCGATCACGACCGCTTCATCGATACGTACTTCACGATGTTCCCGGATCAGTACTTCACGGGCGACGGCTGTCGCGTGGATGAGGACGGCGATTACTGGCTGATGGGCCGAATCGACGACGTGGTCAACGTCTCCGGGCACCGAATCGGCACGGCCGAGGTCGAGAGCGCCCTGGTAAGCCACGCCAAGGTGGCCGAGGCCGCCGTGACTCCCATGCCGCACGAGATCAAAGGGCAGGCCCTGTATGCCTTCGTCACCCTCAAGGAGGGCATCCACGAGAGCGACGACCTCAAGAAGGAACTCGTCATGCACGTCCGCAAGGAGATCGGCCCGATCGCGGCGCCGGAGGTGATCCAGTTCGCACCGGCACTGCCGAAGACTCGCTCCGGCAAGATCATGCGGCGAATCCTCCGCAAGATCGCCGAGAACAGCACGGACAACCTCGGCGATATCACGACACTGGCCGATCCGCATGTCGTGGAAGTCCTGGTCAAGGGTCGGGGCAAGTAGTCCACTCTGTCACGTTGTCGCATCCGTGCCGGGCGTGCGAAAGGACCGCACGCCCGGCACATCTTGACGAAAGGATCGTTCATGGCTGATCTCGCAGCGCAGGAAACCAATCTCGCACAGGGTCCGGGAGTCGGCCGAGGGTGGGTGGTCACCTTTGCAGGCACAGGCATCAATCTGGCCCTCGGCATCCTCTACACATGGAGCGTCTTCAAAGCGGCGATTGGCAAAGACTTCGGCTGGGAGACGGCAAGGCTGAACGACCCCTATGCCCTGTGTTGCCTGGTCTTCGCATTCGCCATGATTCTGGCCGGCCGATGCCAAGACAAGTTGGGGCCCCGCCTGACGGCGTTCTTCGGCGGCCTGCTCGTGGGCGCCGGCCTGCTGTGGATCTCCACCACAACCAGTTATGGCGCGTGGGTCGTCGGCTTCGGCATCCTCGTGGGCATGGGGATCGGTTTCGGCTACTCTTCCGCCACACCTCCGGCGTTGAAATGGTTTCCGCCGTCCAAGACCGGCATGATTGCCGGCTTGGTCGTCGCAGGGTTCGGCTTGGCGTCGGTGTACATTGCACCGCTGTCGAACTATATGCTGGGGCACTACGGCGTCCTGGGCGCCATGAGATTCTACGGCGTCGCATTCATCGTCGTCGTCTGTGGCTTGGCTCTGCTGCTCGTGAACCCCCCCGCCGGTTACGTCGCCGGGGGCGCCGCCGCCAAGAAGAAGGCTGCCGGCGCGGTTGCCGCGGCCGCCACGCCAAGCCAAATGCTGCGAACCCGGACGTTCTACCTGCTCTGGTCGATGTACTTCATCGGGTCGGGCGCGGGGCTGATGGTCATTAGCAGCGTCAGCGGCATGGCCAAGAAGAGCATGGGCAGCGCGGCATTCGTTGCCGTGGCAGTGCTTGCCATCGGCAATGCGGCCGGCCGGATCGTGGCAGGGACTCTGTCCGACCGGATCGGACGCAGATGGACGCTGATGATCGTCCTGCTGTTCCAGGCGATTCTCATGTTCGTCGCCATCCCGGTGACCGCGTCCCAGACGACCCCGGGGGTCGTCATCGTACTGGTCGCCACGTTCATTGGCTTCAACTACGGGGCCAACCTGTCGCTCTTCCCGTCCTTCACGAAGGACCTTTGGGGTCTGAAAAACTTCGGCGTCAACTACGGGATCGTGTTCACGGCATGGGGGGTCGGAGGATTCGCACTGAGCCGCGTACAGCAGATGCTCACGGCCAGCAGCGGCGGCAGCTATACATCGTCGTTCATCACGGCCGGCGTCCTGCTGCTCATCGGGGCTGGCATGACCTTCCTTCTCAAACCACCGCAACCTGAGAATGCATCCGCTGCATAAGCGGATTGTTCGAAGGCACCCTCACATTGGAGACAGCGTACGGGACCTGCAGCCCTGTACGCTGTCTGTATTTTGGGGCCAGGGATCATAGGCCGTGAATCGGGAAGACTCTTGCCTTGATCGTCTCGATGGACGCTTCCAGGGCCGGCACAACCATCTCTCGCTGCTGGTTCGTCACGGGCAGCTCACGGTCGCGGAATCCGCCCTGCCAATCCGTGCTCTGGAGCATGACCCCGCCGATGGCGGCGTCCATGCCCACGTCCGTGTCCTGTCCGGAAAGAACGGTCCAGGCCAAGGCCCATGCGCGAACGGTGTTCTCCACGTGGTATCCACCGCCCCCGGTCGCGAGGATCGGCTTGTCGAACCGCAGGAGATGATTGATGACATCGACGTAGACATTGTTCGTCAGTTGCAGGTGGGCCAGCGGGTCGCCGGCGAGCGTGTCGGCGCCAAGCTCGAAGACGATCACATCCGGATCGTACGCCCCGACCAACGGTAGAACGATCGCCTCGAATGCATGCAGATATGCCCGGTCGAACGTCCCGACGGGCAGAGGGAGATTCACGCAGTAGCCCCGGCCCGCCCCCTCGCCGATCTCCTCCTCGAAACCCGTGCCGGGGAACAGGGTCTTGGGATTCTCGTGAAGTGAGATCGTCATCACGTCGGAGCGATTGTAGAAACCGTGGGCTACGCCATCGCCGTTGTGGACATCCACGTCGAGGTACAAGACGCGCTTGCCCGCCTCGGCCAGGACCGCGCAGGCCAGGGCGTTGTCGTTGATATAGCAGAACCCGGCGGCCTTCTCCGGGAAGGCATGGTGGTAGCCGCCGGACGGGTTGAATGCGATCCGGGCCTCCCCGGAAAGAATCATCTCGGCTCCGACGAGTGTTCCCCCGGCCGCGAGCACCGCGTAGTCGTACATCCCTTTGAAAATCGGGCAGTCCGGTGTCCCGATGCCCATCTGAAGCGCATCGAGCTCCCATTTGCCGTTCTGAGCGCTCTTGAGGGCGTGCAGATAGCGGGCCGAATGGAACCTCTTCAGGACCGTCCTCGGTGCAGGCTTCGGAGGCGCCTCGCAGGTGGTCTCGCCCCAGAGCAGTCCCATCGTGTACAACGTCCTCCGCGTCCGTCCGGCTCGTTCCGTTTTGAATGGACAGTCCTCAGGGTAGCGGTATTTCTCGATCTCGTCCGAGTGGATGAATACGGCTTTTCTGGGGGACAACGTCGCCTCGGCTATTCTTCTTTCTTCGTAATGTCGTAGGAAATGTTGTACACGTCGCCGTCGAATTCGACATTGACCTTGTATCCCGAGTTCTGGAAGATCGCCAGCATCGGGCGGTTGTCGGCCAGCACCTTCGCGTAGAATCGTTTCACGCCCCGCTGCCGGGCCACCTGCGTGATGTAGTCGAGCAGGAACGTGCCCATCCCCTTGGCCTGCCACTCGTCCTGGACGAGGAAGGCCACCTCGGCCGCCAAGGTCTTGGGATCGAGGTAATACTGGGCGATGGCCACGATGTCGTCGCCGCCCGGGCCGGGAACCACGCCCACGATCGCCAGATCGTGCCGGTAGTCGATGTTCGTCAACTGCTGCACGTCCTTGTGCGGGAACGCCATCGTCCGCGTCATGTAGCGGGTCCGCACCGACTGCTCGCTCAGCGAGTACAACATCTCGGCCAGTCCGGGCTCGTCCACCGGCTTGATCGGCCGGAAGAAGATCTCCGTCCCATCGCGCAGCGTGGCGTAGTGCTCGAGTTCCTCCGGGTAGCTCACCTGATCCCAGGACAGTTCAATCTGATCCTGGTAGATGTAGTTCCTGGCTTTGGCGGCCTGCATCAGGCCCTTGCGGAACTTCGGATGCGCGATGTTGATCAGGTCGAGAACGCGCTGGCGGATGCTCTTGCCGTGCAGATAGGCGGTGCCGTACTCCGTCACGACGTAGTGAACGTCGCCGCGTGTGGTCACGACGCCGGCGCCCTCAGTGAGGTGCGGCACGATCCGGGACACTTGTCCATCGCGGGCCGTGGAGGGCATCGCGATGACTGCCTTGCCGCCCCGGCTCCTCGCCGCCCCGCGGATGAAGTCCACCTGGCCCCCGATCCCGCTGTAGAACTTGTATCCGAGCGAATCCGCACAGACCTGGCCCGTCAGATCGATCTCGAGACCGACGTTGATCGCGACCATCTTGTCGTGCTGAGCGATGATATTCACGTCGTTGACGTACTCAGTCGGGTAGAACTCGAAGAACGGGTTGTTGTCGATGTAGTCGTACAGCTTCTGCGAACCCATGCAGAAGCTCGCGACGATCTTGCCCCGATTGAGCGATTTCTTGGCACACGTGATCGCCCCGCAGTCGATCAGATCGATGATCCAGTCGCTGAACATCTCCGTGTGGACGCCGAGGTCCTTCTTGTAGACGAGGTACTCCGCCAGGGCTTGGGGAATCCGCCCGATCCCGCACTCGATCGTGCTGCCGTCCTCCACCAAGTGCGCGACGTTCTGACCGATCCGGCGCAGCGTCTCATCCGGCTCGGGGATCGGGATCTCGAGCATGGATTCATCACAGGGCACGAGCACATCGATCGTGTTGACGTGCAGGAAGCTGTTGCCGTGAGTGCGGGGCATCCGACCGTTCACTTGCGCAATCACGTAGCGAGCGTTCGCCGCAGCGGCCTGGACGATATCCACAGAAACCCCGAGGCTGCACAAGCCGTTCACGTCCGGGGGGGCCACCGAGATCAGCGCCACGTCGACCGGAATGCGGCCCGACTCGAATTCCATCGGGATCTCGGACAGGAAGATCGGCGTGTAGTCCCCAATCCCTTGCTCCGGGGCGTCCCGCACGTTCTCCGCGATGAAGAAACTGTTCATCTTGAATTTCTCGCGGAACTTCTCGTGCGCGTAGGGCGCTTCGCCGATAGTCAGCAGATGCACGATGTGGGCGTCGTAAATGTGATCGGAGTGCTCGACCAACGCGTCGACAAGATGCTGGGGCTGGCCGCAGCCGGTCCCGATGAAGATGCTGTGACCCGATTTGATGACCTTCATGGCCGCCGGAGCGGTTTTGATCTTGTCCTTGTACTTCAGTTTCCAGTCGAATTCTTGTTGCATGTCATTTCTTCTCTAAGCTAATACGGGCATCTACGGCAATGGAGGTCGTTCCGGGAGCGCCTACCACGTACGGGTTGATATCCATCTCCTTGATCTCGGGGAACTCGGTCACCAACTGGGAGACCCTCTGCAATCCCTCGGCGATCGTCTCGATGTCCACGCCTTCCTGACCGCGGACCCCCTGGAGGATCTTATACGTCTTGGTCGCCATCAGCATCTGCTTGGCCTCTTCGGCTGTCAGAGGCGCCAGATAGAACGAGACATCCTTGAGCACCTCGACCAAAATGCCGCCCATGCCGAACATCATCAAGGGCCCGAACTGTGGGTCCCGGTGCATGCCCAGGATGACCTCCTTGCCGCTGGTGCGAACCATCTCCTGCACGAGTACGCCGAGGATGTTGGCATCGGGCTTTTTCTTCGGGATGCGGTACATCATCAGGTCGAAGGCGTCCTTGACCTCCTGTTCGCTCTTGAGGCCCACCTTTACGCCGCCGACATCGGACTTGTGCAGAATGTCGGGCGACCAGATCTTCAACACGACCGGATAGCCGAGCTGCTGCGCGATGTTCGCCGCCTGGTCGGCCGTCGTGGCGATCGACCCCCTCGGCGTGGCAAAACCATACGCCTCGATGATTTCCTTGGCCTCGGCCTCGCCGATATCGAGCAGCCCCTGGCGCAGGTGTCTTTCGAGAATGGTCTCGACCTTGCGGCGGTTGACGGAGAACAGCCGAACCACTCGCTTGGGCCGGGCCTTCCATCGCACATATTCGGACATCACATACAGCGTATCGACCGCGCTCTCGGGAGAATCGTACTGCGGGACCCCACCCTTCCGCAGAACCTGGATTCCCGGGTCCACCTTGGAGGCGCCGAGGAAGCAAGCCAGAACGGGCTTGCCCTTCTTCTTGGAGGTCTTCACCAGGGCTTCGGCGGTCTCTTTACTCTGGGTCATCGCCTGCGGCGTCAGGAGCACGACCGCAGCATCCACATTCGGATCGTCCAGCACGACGTCGAACGCATATTCGTAGCGGTCGGCCAGGGCATCGCCGAGCACGTCGACCGGGTTGTGCACGTTGGCTGCGGCCGGAAGCTTCTCGGCCAGCTTCTTCTTCGTTTCGTCCGTCAGCTTGGCAAAGACCAGACCCTTCTGCTCGATGGCGTCGGCGGCCATGATGCCGGGACCGCCTGCATTCGTGATGACGACCATGTTCGGTCCTTTGGGCAACGGCTGATTCGCGAACGCCTGGGCGAAATCGAACTGCTGCTTGATCGATTCGCAGCGGATGACGCCGGCCCGCGTGAATGCGGATTCGTAGGCGACGTCGCCACCGGCCAGGCTGCCCGTGTGGGAGGATGCCGTCTTGGCGCCCGCAGCCGTGCGGCCGGACTTCATCAGCAGGATCGGCTTCTTCTGCGAAATCTGCTCGGCCTCCCGCACGAAGGCGTTGCCGTCCGTGATGCTCTCGAGATAGCCGGCGATGACCTTGGTCTCCCGCTGCGAGCCGAACGTCTCGACCAGATCCAACTCATCGACATCCGCCTTGTTGCCGATGCTCACCAGACTACTGAACCCGATACCGTTGGCGTTGGCTGTGTCCAGAATCGCCGCCAGCAGGGCGCCCGACTGGGAAATATAGGCGATCCCACCGGGAACCGGAAGGTCGCCGCCGAAGCAGGCGTTGAGCTTGTGGGACGGAGAGATCACGCCCAGGCAGTTCGGACCGATGAACCGAATCCCCGATCGCTTGGCAATCCGCACGATCTCCTCTTCGAGCTTCTTGCCTCCGGGACCGACCTCCTTGAAACCTGCGGTGATAATGATGACGGATTTGACGTGTACCTTCGCACACTCCTCCAGCATGCCCGCCACGAATTGAGCCGGTACGATGATCACGACCAACTCGGGTGTCTCTCCGATGGAGGCGAGGTCCGGATAGACCTTCAGGCCCTCGATTTCATCGGCCTTGGGGTTGACCGGGTAGATCTTGCCCGCGAAACCGCCCGTGATCAGATTGACCAGAATCTCATACCCCACCTTGCCCTTCTGACGGGAGGCCCCGATAATCGCGACCGACTTCGGGTTGAAAAACGTTTGAAGACTCATGCCGCTGTTCATCCTTTCTTGAGCAGGATCGCTCGGAAAAGCCACTGATTCTATTGGCTCAGGCAACCCATTGCAAGCTTTTTCGCGAAGTGCGCTGAATCCTGCCCCCGCGTTGATTCGGTCTCGACGTCTGTCCGATAAGCTCAGGTGACATCCACATGGCCGGTATTCTACCCCTCCAAAGCAGGACGATTCAAAGGAAAAAACGCGTCGCCCCGGGGCCCCGTATCTCACCGGCGCCACACGGGCTTGTAGATCCAGGCAGCGTGGGGTGGTCTGAGGTTGCTCCGGAAACCCGGATTTGTTAGAATAGGGTGAAGACCTTCAGCCCGCTTGGCAGCGGCCAACGGGAGGATGTGCGTTCATCGGCCTGGGGCTGTGGCAGACTCAGAAGGCGGATCACTTGATGAAATCATGGCTGTTCGTTCTGACATTCGTCGCCTTTGTGTGCGCACTCCCCGTCCGGCCGGCTGTCGGCCGGGACGGGGACGCCGGCGGCACACACATCGGCGCAGCCGCCTCGCCGGACCTGCTCATCAATGAGGTGATGGCCTCCAACAGAACCGCCGCCAAAGATGCCCAAGGCCACTACGATGACTGGGTCGAACTCTATAACGCCGGGACAAGCATCGTCGACGCCGCCGGCCGGTATCTGACGGACAACCCGGACAATCCGACCAAATGGCAGATTCCGCTCGGCCGTCGGACCGAAACGACCCTGGCGCCCGGCGGGTTCCTTCTCATCTGGATCGACGGGGATACGGGCGATTCCGGGCTGCACGCCAGTTTCCGTCTCAATGCCTCTGGGGACCAGATCGCCCTGTTCGATGCCGACGGCGCGACGCTAATCGACACCATCGAATTCGAGGAGCAGATCCCCGACGTCTCGTACGGGCGGGACCCCGATCAGCTTGAGCAATGGCGGTATCTTGCCCTGCCGACGCCGGGGACGAAGAACCTCGTCACCTACCTCGGCCGAGTGGCCGGCCTCACGTTCAGCCACGAGCGGGGCTTCTACACGGCGCCGTTTGCCGTGACTTTGACGACCGAGACCGCCGGTGCGGCTATCTACTACACGCTCGACGGCGCGTCCCCACTGGACCCCAAACAGGGAACACCCACCGGCACGCTCTATTCCGGCCCCATTGCCATCAGCACGACCACGTGCCTGCGTACCGTCGCCTACAAGACTGACTACCTGCCCACGAACGTCGTTACGCACACGTACCTGTTTCTGGATGACGTGATCGAACAGGCCACGAATCCACAGACCAAGGCCCAAGCGACACCTCCCGGTTACCCGACCTCTTGGGGCTCCGTCACAGGGGATTATCAAATGGACCCCGATGTCGTCGGCCAGGATGGCAAGGACCTCTTCGGCGGCCTGTATGCAGACACCATCCGCGACGATTTGAAGGCGGCGCCGACGATCTCGCTGGTGATGAGCGTTGGCGACTGGTTCGGCAACAAAGGGATCTACATCAATGAGTCCCAGGATGGCACCGAGCGAGTCGCGTCATTCGAGTACTTCGATCCCGCCGCCGAACAGACCCTCCAGGTCAACTGCGCGATCGCCATGCAGGGCGGCGTCAGCGGCGGCGGAACGAGTCTGAATCGATGGAAGACCTTCAAGCTCTCGATGCGTCCCCGTTTCAAGCCACAGCTTGACGACGGGACCCCGACGGGCGGCCCCTCCAAACTCGATTTCCGGTTCTTTCCGGATTCTCCCGTCGAGCGGTGCAACACCATCGTCCTCGATGCGGTCCTGAACCATTCCTGGCTTCATGGCACCGATTCGAGCCAGCGCAACACCGCGACGTACATCCAGGACCAGTATGTGGCCGATCTGCACAACGTAATCGGGGGCCATTCTCCGCACGGCGCCTATGCCCACGTCTACATCAACGGGCTCTATTGGGGCATGTACTACATTCACGAACGGCCGGACAACGCCTGGGCGGCCGAGGTCTTCGGCGGCGACGAGAGCGAATACGATGCACTCAAGCACGGCGCCGGCGGCGTCATCAACAGCGGTGTCGGCGGCAGCGCTTCGACCAACTACAGCCGCATGCTCAGCGCAGCCGGCGCCGTGGCCTCGAATCCGGCTGACCCGGCGAGGTATCAGGCCCTCTGCGACCTGCTGGACGTGGACGACTACATCGCCTACCTCCTGGCGAACTGGTACGCCGGCAACCATGACTGGCCCGCCAAGAACTGGTACGCCACCCACCGCAACACAGCGGACGGGAAGTGGCGGTTTCATTCCTGGGACGCCGAGCACACCACCGAGGGCGGCAACGACGTCGGGGAGAGCCCGGACAACATCCATTCCCGGCTGGCGGGCAACAGCGAGTACCGCATGAGGTTCGCCGATATCATCCACCGCTGCTTCTTCCACAACGGCCCTTTGAGCCACCCGGCCGCCGCCGATCTGTACAAGGCCAGGATGAGCCAGATCGACCGGGCCATCGTCGGCGAATCCGCCCGCTGGGGCGACAACCGCCGGACCATGCCTTATACGCGTCAGGACTGGCTCAACACGCAGAACGCCAAGCTGAGCAACTTCTTCCCCAATCGAAGCAATCAGGTCCTGGGTTGGCTCAAGAACGCCGGTCTCTACCCAACCGTGGGCGCACCGGAATTCGTGATCGACGGGACTGCCCAGCACGGCGGACATGCTTCGACCGGCGCATCGCTATCCATGACAGCCGCCGGCGGCGATATCTGGTACACGCTCGATGGAACGGATCCTCGCGTGCCTGGAACACCCCCTGAGCCTGCCCAGGCCGTTGCGTTGATCGCCGAGGACGCCCTCAAGCAGGTGCTCGTGCCGACGGGACCGGTCGCCGACGCGTGGAAGAGCGACCCTACGTTCGTCGCCCCATCGTGGCAGATCGGTTTCGGCGGCGTCGGTTTCGAGCGGAGCACGGGCTACCAGAGCTACTTCACCGTCGATGTCCAAGACGCAATGTATCAGAAGAACGCAACCTGCTACATCCGCGTTCCATTTGTCGTCACGGCCGAGATGCTGGACGGTCTCGCCTCGCTGACCCTCAAGGTCCGGTACGACGACGGTTTCATCGCCTATCTCAACGGCGCCGAAGTCCAACGGGCCGGCTTCAACGGCACGCCCGCGTGGGATTCCGCCGCCTCCAGCAGCCATTCGGATTCCGACGCGGTGAACTTCGAGTTCTTCGACCTGAGCAGCCACGTGGGCGAGCTCCGCGTCGGCGCGAACCTGCTTGCGATTCACGGTCTGAACCAGTCCACGACAAGCTCGGACTTTCTGATCTCCGTCGAACTGACCGGCAGCACCGGAGCGGCGGGCGGCACCGCTCCCGTCGGTGTCTCCGCCGGTGCTGTTCGATACGCGGGGCCGATTGCCCTTTCCGGCAGCACACACGTGACAGCCCGGACTCTTGGCAATGGCGTTTGGAGCGCCTTGAACGAGGCCGTCTTCGCGGTCGGGCCGGTGGCCGAGAGCCTGCGGATCAGCGAGATCATGTACCATCCGCCGGACACGGGCAATCCGGACGATCCGAACGCCGAGTTCGTCGAGCTGACGAATGTCGGCACGCAGACCATCGACCTGAACCTGGTTCGCTTCACGAACGGGATCGAGTACACCTTCCCCAGCTTTGGACTGCCGGCAGGCAGCTACTGCCTGCTGGTCAGGGACATCGCGGCCTTTGAGACCAGATACGGCGGCGCATTACCCGTCCTGGGCCAGTACGCCGGCAGTCTCGCCAACGGGGGCGAGACGATCGAACTGGTCGATGCAGCCGGCCAGATCATTGAGGGTTTCAGGTACATGGACAACTGGTTCGATCTCACGGACGGCCAGGGCTTCTCCCTGGCAGTCCGCGACCCGCACGCAGCGACCGATCTGGACAGCAAGGCCGCATGGCGGCCGAGCGCCTCGCCCGGCGGCTCGCCCGGCATGGATGACAGCGGACAGATCCACGCCATCGGCTCGGTCGTCATCAACGAGTTGCTGGCCAATTCCAGCGACGCGGGGCCGGACTGGATCGAGCTATACAACACGACCTCCGGGGCCATAGACATCGGCGACTGGTATCTCAGCGACGATGCGGACAGTCCGACCAAGTACCGGATCGCTGCCGGGACGACCCTCCCGGCGGGTGGATATCTCGTGTTCTCCGAGGATGAGCACTTCGGCAACCAGAACGATCCCGGTTGCAGCGTCCCCTTCGGCCTGAGCCGGAACGGCGAAACGACGCACCTGCAGTCCGGCTCGGGAGGGGTTCCAGCCGGCTACTGTGAACGGCAAGAGTTCGACGCCTCCGAGGCTGGAGTCTCCCTGGGCCGCTGGCAGATGGGCGACGGCGAATACGACTTCGTGGCCCTGGCCCGACCCACTCCCGGCGCCGCCAACGCCGTACCCGTGGTCGGACCGATCGTGATCAGCGAGATCATGTATCATCCACTGGACAATGAGGACGCGGAATACGTAGAGCTGCTCAACATCAGCGATGCGCCCGTGGCCCTGTACGGCGCGGACGCGCAATCCCCCTGGCGATTCACAGACGATCCGGACAAGCCGGGGATTGAACTGCTGTTCGACAGCGATTCCCCCATCGTCCTGGCAGCCGGCGAGTGTCTGATCGTCGCGAGCAACGCAGCTCTGGTTCGCTCCAGATACGGTGTGCCGGCGGGGGCGAAGGTCTTCGCCTGGGGATTGGGCCGACTGACCAATGGGGCCGAGACGATCCAGTTGAGCAGGCCGGCCAAGGTGGATGAAGAAGGCCGGTTCGAGTGGATTCGGGTGGACCGAGTCGCATACAGTGACGGCTCGCACCCTCAGGATTTCGTCGCGGGCGCGGACCCGTGGCCCATCGGTGCGGACGGCACGGGACTGTCCCTCAATCGAATCGATACCCACGCGCATGGCAACGACCCCGGGAACTGGCATGCAGCGACGCCGTCGCCCGGTCGTTGACGAATGGAACATAGGAGGATACGGAAGGTGCTGAATTTGAAGGCTGGATTCTTTGCGATAATCGTGCCGTGGGCCCTTTGCGCGGCCGTGCAGGCAGACTGCCCGCTGGGCGATCTGAATCGGGACTGCCGGGTCGATACGGCCGATCTGCTCCTGTTTGCCGACGAGTGGCTGGCCCAGACGGAAACTCCGGCGGACCTCAACCACTCCGGATGCGTGGACGGTTTGGACCTGGCCCTATTGGCAGATCACTGGCAGGACACCGGTTGCCCGATCGTCATCAACGAAATCCTCGCCCACGCCCATGCAGAGGCATCGGACTGGATCGAGCTGTACAACGTCAGCAGTATCCCCGTCGATGTCGGAGGCTGGTTCCTAAGCGACACGGCCGGCGATCTCTTCCGTTATCAAATCCCGGCGGGCACGATGGTCGATCCCTGTGGATACCTCGTTCTCTATGAGACGATCCACTTCGCCAGTCCGTTCGATCCGGGCGTGAGCACCCCGTTCGCGTTCAGCGAGAACGGCGACGCCGCCTATCTGTATTCCGGTGACGATCCCAACTTCCCCGACTGCGTCGTCTCGGAGTTGTTCGGAGCGTCGGAGACGAGCTACTCGTTCGGCCGGCACTTCGGGAGCACCGGGGCATGCGACTTCGTCACGATGAGCGAGCTGACGCCCGGCAAGGCCAATGCGTACCCCCTCGTCGGGCCGGTCGTGATCGACGAGATCATGTATCACCCTGCGGCGGATGGTGACGCGGAATACGTCGAACTGCTCAACATCAGCAACGCGCCCGTCGTCCTTTTCGACTATGCCAGCGGCGAGCCCTGGCGGCTGATCGACGACTCGGGCATCGACTTCCGCTTCCCGACCGACGTGCCCGTACTGATCTCGTCCGGCGAACATGTCTTGTTGGTGAGAGACCTCGCGGCCGTTCGACAATGCTACAACGTGCCTGCCGGCGCGATCGTGTTCGACTGGGGTTCCGGCAAGCTCGCCAACCAGGGCGAGACGCTCCGCCTTCTCAAGCCCGGCGACGTAGATGACAGAGGCGTTCGCTATTGGATCGAGGTCGATCGCATCAGTTACAGCGATGGTTCGCACGGGGACGGATTCCCCGGCGGCATCGATCCCTGGCCCCCTGCCGCCGATGGAGACGGTCCATCTCTGAATCGCCTGTTTCCCTCGCGATACGGCAACGACCCGAACAACTGGCACGCGACCATCCCGACGCCGGGCAGCGTCAACGACTGATTCTTCGACACAGGGAAACTGAAGTAAGGATCCAATCATGCATCCGTCACGGAAGATCAGAGTGCTCCCCCCGCAAGTCTGGCCCGTTGTGCTTGTGGGCTGGCTATTCCTCACGGCACGACCCGGCCTGTGCCCGGCGCACGGCCAGGAACTGCTGAGCTCTCACGTGAGCCTCAGTCGCGGCGCGGTCAACGGCGTGGCCATCGAACGCGACGGCCACCGGCTCATTGTGTACGGCGACCCGCTGCAATCCTGGAAGATCGCCGAGATTGTGTTGTTCACACACAGCCGACGGGATGTCGCCTGGGCGGGCCGGTCCCTCGTCGAAGGCGGGGCCGAATCTGTGGTTCCCGCCGGCGAAGCCGAGCAGATCTCCAAGGTCGAGGACTTCTGGACCGCCCTCTGGGACAAGCGGTTCCACGACTACGCCCAGCAGAGCACGCGAGTACTCGTCGCGCCCATCCGAGTAGATCGAGCCGTGCGGGAGGGCGAGCAGGTATCCTGGCAAGACCTGACCATACGCGTGCTGGACACGCCGGGATACACGCCAGGGGCGGTCTCTTATTTCGTCGAGGTCGATGGGCTCAAGTACGGCTTCGTGGGCGATCTGATCTACGGCGACGGCCGGCTCCTGGACATCTACAGTCTCCAGGACGCCGTGGCGCAGGCCCACATCGGCGGCTATCACGGGTACGCGGGCAGAATCAGCGATCTCATTGCCAGTCTGAGGAAGGTGGCTGAACAGAAGCCGGACATTCTCATCCCGGCTCGCGGCCCCGTCATCCGGGAGCCCGCCCTGGCAATCGACAGGCTGATCCGGAGACTCCGGGCGGTCTACGAAAACTACCTCTCCATCAGTGCGGGCCGATGGTACTTCCGCGATCAATACGATGTCCTCGCCACGCGGGCCTTGGGCAACAGTGGACAAGTCCGGTGGATGCCCTACGCCACGACCATCGAGAAGACCCCGCCGGATTGGATCATCCCCATTGAGAATACCCGACTCATCATCGCGAGGGACCGCTCCGGCTTTCTCGTCGATTGCGGGTCCCGCGGCATCATCGACGAACTCGGCAAGCTCAGAGCCCAGGGCAAGCTCACATCAATCGACGGCCTGTTCATCACGCACTACCACGACGACCACACGGAGAAGATCAACGAGTTTCTCCAGGCCAATCCCTGCCCCGTCTACGTCACCCCGATC
>Ga0116141_10002046_pt1 | contig 17387 bp, 14 predicted proteins | sample AD_UKC097_MetaG_FD_89744 | JGI IMG/M metagenome (GOLD analysis project Ga0116141, IMG submission 89744) | Active sludge microbial communities of municipal wastewater-treating anaerobic digesters from USA - AD_UKC097_MetaG | ecosystem: Engineered > Bioreactor > Anaerobic > Digestate | place: USA...
CAACGCCAGCACACCCGCGATGGCGGCTCCCCATGATGCTGACTCTCGTTGCGGCTTCATGGATTAAATTTTGGCACTGTTTTCCAGGAAACACAACCGGCTTTCGGGAATCGTTCAATAAGTATTCCGCGCCGCCAAGTCTTGTGCTAATCTCTTCACTGAAAGAAGACACGGAACATGAGGAGGCAACCATGAGCGCGACGATGCAATGGGCGGCGGGAGGACAGAAAAGGGTCCTGGGGTTTATGTTCCTGGCGAGTTTGTTACTCCAGCCCTTTGCCACCTGCGGGGAGGGGGGGATGCCGCCGAATCTCGTCGGCACGTGGGAGGGCCGGTCAAGCGAAATCCGCGGGGACCAGCGGATGGAATCGGATTTCCGGATCGAGATCGCGCGGCAGGACGGCGAGCTGCTTTGGGCCTACGACGTGTGGCATCCGACGAACCCCGATGGTTCGGTTCCCGCCACCTACCAGCGGGATTCCCTGCTGGGCAGCGTGAATCCCGACGGCACCGGCGGCGTGCTCGCGAAGGAAGACGCCCGCTTCGCCTTCCGCCTTCTGGACGAGAACCGCATGGAGATGGAACTTGTCGCCATCAGACAGGACAACCCCTCCGCGTTCACGGCCGTCCTGCATCGCGTCCCTGCGGAGAAAGAGGCGGAGATTCCAGACCTGACCGGCACTTGGCGCGGCGCCTACCGCTATCCAACGGTAGCAGGCCCGATGGACGACGTATTCCAGTGGGACATATTGCGGCAAGACGCCGAGTGCCTCTGGGTAGACGACGTGTGGCATCCGCTTGATCCGGCCACCGGCAAGCCCGGCGACACGGTCGTCAAGGATCGGCTGGTCGGTGCCTTCGGGCCAGACGGAAAGCGTGGCGTGTTGGTCAAGCCCGACGCCCGCTTTGCTTTCCGCGTGCTGGACGAAAACCGGCTGGCGGTGGAATTCGCGCGCGTGGGCGGCACCCTCGAGAAATCCACGGCGTTTTACGTGATGCTCCAGCGGGACGGACTTGCCGAACTGGCGGAGGCCGCGAACCCGCCCGCGCTGGCGGGCGCGTGGGAGGGGATCTGCCGCCATCCGGAAGCCGACGGCGCGGTCACCGGACCGTGCCGCCTGGAATTTACGAAGCAGGACGGCGCCCTGCTCTGGGCCGACAACGTGTGGCATCTGCTCGATCCCGTCACCGGCAAGCCCGGCGCGGAATCCGTGCGGGATCCGATGGTCGGCAGCCTGCATCCGGACGGGACGTCGGGCATCCTCGTGAAGGCCGGCGCGCAGTTCGCGTTCAAGATTCTGACGCCCGACCGCCTGCAAGTGGAATTCACGCGGTTCCGGGCCGCGGGCCAGCCTGCGCTGGCGTTCCATGGCGTGCTGAACCGCGTGGAATAGTCGCCCGTCTTTGTCCATGCCGTGGAAACACTCTTTCCATTGCGTGGAAAACTCGGGTAGTTTGGTCGCCATGAGAAGGCAAGGCGGCATGAGGCGGCTGATTGGAATTCTAGCGGCTTTACTGGCTACGCCGGCCTTCGCCGCGTCGATCTACGAGGTTCCGGAAGTCGCCGGCGAAGTGGTCGGCGCCTGGGACGTGAATATCCTGGCGGACGACGTCCATTTCGAGACCGCCGCCTTCGTCAGCAAGATACGCATGCGCTTGGCCATCGCGGGGACGCAGACCTGCAAACTGTGGGTTTTCGATGCCTTGAACCGTCCGCCCATCCACGAAACGGCATTCACGAGCATCCCCGCCGCCAACGAGTTCGATGTGTCGACGTATGATTTCGACATGCGGCTTCAAGTGCCCAAGGACATCTACGTGGGGTTTTCCGCGCAGGTCGGCGGCTGGGGCATCAACGGAGTCGATTATTGGAGCTGGGGCAGCGGCGTGACCCAGGGAATAGCCGGGACCGCCGGGCAATACTATTACGGAACTGTGACCGGCCGGCAATTGACCGCCCGCTACGATGCCGGCAACACTTCTTATGGCTGCATGCAAATCCTCGCCGAGCCGGTACGCATCGACGACGTGGAGGTGGCGACCGGACAGGTGCACCTGACGATTTCCTCGCTGCCGATCTACGCCACGAACGCCGTGCAGCAGTCTGGATCCGCCGCCGATACAAATTGGGCGGAGGTCGAAACCTTGCCAGTAGGCGTGTCGAACCATGTCTGGAGCGCGACCAACCATGGCGCACCCTCTTCCTATTACCGTGTCATCACCCGGTAGTTTTCGGCCCGGGATGCCGCTGCCTTCCCGTTTTCCATGGTGTGGAAAACTTATTTCCATAGCGTGGAAAACTCGGGTAGTCTGTGCGCCATGAAGAGGCGCGGCATTAGGCGGCGACTAATTGGGCTTTTGGTGGCGGGGCTGGTTTGCGCCTCCGCGCGGGGGGAGGAATTGACGGCGACGGAGATCGTGCGACGATGTGACGATCTGCTGCGGGGGGAGGAGAGCTACTGTAAGCTGACGATGACGGTCACGCGCCCGAAATGGTCGAGAACGGTCTCGATGGAGGCGTGGACGCGCGGCACCAAGGAGTCGTTCATTCGCGTGCTCTCGCCGCCGAAAGAGCAGGGTGTGACGTTCCTGAAGAAGGGGCGCGAGGCGTGGCAATACGCGCCGGCCATCGACCGCGTCATCAAGATTCCGCCGTCGATGATGTTGCAGTCGTGGCTGGGCAGCGATTTCACGAACGACGACATGGTGCGGGCGGACAGCATCGTGGTGGACTACGACCATGAGATCAGCTCCGAACCGGAGGAAGACAGCGTGGCGTACTGGGTGGTGGCGGCGCGGCCGAAGCCGGATGCGCCGGTGGTTTGGGGTCGCGTGGACCTGAAAATCCGGAAGGAGGATTTCATCCCCGTCCGCGTGGACTACTTCGACGAGGACGGGGCGCTGGTGAAATACTACGAAACGGCGGATTTCGCCGAGGTGGAGGGGCGGCGGCTGGCGCTGCGGGCGACGATGCACGACCGGTCGCGGCCGGGGCACCAGACCGAAATCCGCTACGGGGCGCTGACCTTCCAACCGGACCTGAAGCCGGACACGTTCACGGTGCAGAACCTGAGGCGCTAGGCGGAACGGATGATGCTGCTGAAGACGGCATGGCGGAACATCGGCCGCAACAAGCGGCGGTCTATCCTTTCCGCGCTGGCAATCGGTTTCGCGTTCGGCCTGCTGGTGTTCTCGATGGCACTCCAACGCGGCCAATATGTGGACATGATCCAGAACACGGTGCGCGTCCAGACGGGACACTTTCAGATCCAGAAGGAAGGCCACTTCCCGGAACGGTTACTGTCGGAAAAGCTCGATCCGGCGGGGCTGTTGGAGGTGGTGGACAAGCTGCCGCACGTCACCGGGGCGGCGCCGCGGGTGACGACGGCCGCGCTCGTAAGCAAGGGGGAACACACCTTCGGCGCGGCCGTGCTCGGCATCGAGCCGGAACGCGAAAAAAGCGTCTCCACGTTGGCAAGCGTGGTCCGGGAGGGCGCGTTCCTCGAGCCCGGAGACCGCGATGGTGTTTTGCTGGGGCAGACGCTGGCGAAGAATCTCGGTGCGGCGGTGGGCGACAAAATCGTGTTCATCGGGCAAGGGGCCGATGGCTCCATGGCGGCGGGCAAGCTGATCGTGCGCGGCCTGTTCAAATTGGGCATGGGCGAGCTGGACCGTTCCGCGCTGGCGGCGAATATCGCGACGGTGCAGGAGGCGTTTTCCATGGCGGGCGATGTCACCGAAATCGCCGTCCTACTGGACAGCGAGCGCCGAAGGCTGGAATCCGAGGTGCGGATCCGCGCCGCGCTCGACGAAATAGGGAGACACGATACCGCGGTGCTGGGCTGGCCGACGCTGATGCCGGGCGTGGAGCAGGGCATCAAGATTGATTGGAACAGCGGGCTGATCATGTATGCAGCGCTGGTGCTGGTGGTCGGGTTCGGCATTGCCAACACTTTTTTGATGGCGTACATGGAGCGCATCCACGAGCTGGGAGTGCTACTGGCGCTGGGGATGCCGCCGCGGCGCCTGTCGCGGATGGTTTATCTCGAATCGGTCCTGCTGGTGGGGCTGGGGATTCTGGCCGGCCTGGCGGGTGGGCTGCCGATCACTTGGTACTATCAGGTCAAGGGTATTGACTTCGGGATCAACGAGGAATTGACGGCCAAGTATGGCATGAGTTCCATCATCCATCCACAGCTCGAGCCGTTGGTGTTCGCGTGGGCAGGGGGCATTGTGTTGGTAATTTCGCTGGCGGTGGCCATCTATCCCGCGCTCAAGGCGGCGCGTATCCGACCGGTGGAGGCCTTGCGGCGGACGTGAAGACGCTCCTCAAGATGGCGTGGCTGAACCTGTGGCGCAACCCGCGCCGGACCGTCATCCTGTTGTGCGCGATGGCGGCGGGGCTGGTGGGCATCCTCTTTTCGATGGCGTTCGTCAACGGCTGGATTCGCCAATTGGTGGCCGACTCCGTCAACACCTACGAGGGCCATGTCAAAATCCTCGCCAAGGGCTACAACGACAACCCGGTGATCGAAAACAGCTTCGAGCCTTCGGAACGCATTCTGTCGGTACTGGCGGGTGATCCGCGCGTGAAGAGCTGGGTCGCGCGCGTCGCCGTGCAGGGGCTGCTCTCCACGCCGGAGCATTCCCTCGTGGTAACCATCATCGGAACCGATCCGGTCCGCGAACTGGAGGTGTCAACCGCGTGCCGGATGTTGGCCGCGGGGCATTCGCTGTCCGGCGCGGTCCAAGGCGAAATCCTGCTGGGCAAGGATTTGTCGGAAAAGATCAAGAAGGGCCTGGGCAAGAAGGTGGTGTTGATGTCGCAGCAGCTCGGCGGCGAGATCGGCACGGGCGCATTCCGGGTGGCGGGTATCTTCGACGTCGGCAACGGGGCGTTTAACGAGGGCAACGTCTATGTCACGCTGGCCGAGGCTCAGCAGATGCTGAACCTCGGCCAACGCATCACCGAAATCACCATCCTCCTCCACGATATCGAGCAGAGCGAAGCCGTTGCCGGTGATTTAGCGGCGCGGCTGGACGATCCGGATCTCGATGTGGTGACATGGCGGCAGCGTCTCTTGTACGTGAGCGAATCGCTCAAGATGATGGATCAATATACGTGGATCTATTACGCCATTTTCTATCTCGCAATGGCGTTCGGCATTGTGAATACGCTGATGATATCCATTGGCGAGCGCACACACGAGATCGGCGTGTTGATGGCCGTGGGTATGACCCGGGGGCGCCTGATGCTGTTGATCCTGCTGGAATCATGTTTCATTGCGATGGTGGCGGTGGCCGCCGGTCTGGCGGCGGGCGGCGCATTGGTGGGCTGGTATCACGCGCAGGGCATTGACCTGAGCGCGTTCGCGGAGGGGTTGGATTTGTTCGGCATGGCGCACGTCATCCGGCCGGTGCTGGTGTCTGGGGACGTGATGTCCGCGATGGTCGGCACCTTTTCGATTTCGATTTTATTTTCGCTGCTGCCGGCGTGGCGGGCGTCCCGGCTTGTCCCGGTGGCGGCGCTGCGGCAGGCGGGATAGGTAAAGAGGTGCAGCATGACGATCGTGGAGGCAAAAGGGCTGGTCAAGGACTACCGCGAGGGACGGACGGACGTCCACGCCCTGCGCGGGGTGGACCTGCAGATCGGCGAGGGCGAGTTCATTGCCGTGGCCGGCCCGTCGGGATCGGGCAAGACAACGCTACTCAACATCGTGAGCGGGCTCGATTCCGCGACGGCCGGCGAGGTGCGCGTGGACGGCGAGGAGATTTCGGGAATGCGCCGCGCCGATCTCAGTCGGCTGCGTCTGCACAAGATCGGGTTCGTCTTCCAGTCGTACAACCTGATTCCGGTGCTGACTGCGCGGGAAAACGTCGAATTCACCATGCTGCTGCAGGGCGTGCCCGCGGGTGAACGGCGCAGGCGGGCCATGGAACTGCTTGGCCGCGTCGGCCTGCAGGGGCTTGAAAATCGCCGGCCGCCGACGCTTTCCGGCGGGCAGCAGCAGCGCGTGGCCGTCGCGCGCGCTATCGTCACGCGGCCGCGGCTGGTGCTGGCAGACGAGCCGACGGCGAACCTCGACTCGGAGACCGGGGCCAAGCTGCTCGACCTGATGCGGGAGCTGAACCGCGCGGAGAACATGACCTTCGTGTTCTCCACGCACGATCCGATGGTGATGGATTATTCCCGCCGCCTGATCCGGCTGCACGATGGCCTGGTGGCCTCGGATGAGCGGAGGCCCGCGAGCGCATGATGAGGCGGGCGGCAGTCCTCAGTCTTGCCTTGTGGGGCGCTTCGGTGTTTGCGGAACCCCTGGAATTCACGGGCTACTGGAAATCGTTTTTGTCGGCCACCGACGTGGAGGACAGTTATCGGCGGCTGGGCCTCTGGGACGACGATTATCTGTTCGACGACGTGGAGCGCGTGCGGCTGAAGGTCCAGTACTCGCCGTCCGACAAAATTGCCGTTGGCGCGCACTACGAGGCGGTTCTGCATTGGGGCGACACGGTTAAACTGCGCCGGGAACTGGCGGAGGATGCCAATTTGCCGGCGCGGCCGCGTTTCATGGATTTGGAGGATGAAATTATCGCCGAGGATTCCGCCACGCTGACGCACGGCTTGGACCGTCTCTGGTTGCGGTTGGAGCCGGACCATCGCATTCAGTTGACGATCGGCCGGCAGGCGGTGAGCTGGGGTGCCGGGCTGATCTGGAGCCCGATGGATTTGTTCACGGCGTTTTCGCCGACGGAAATTGATCGTGAGGAAAAAGTCGGCGTGGATGTCGTGCGCTTGATCCTGCAGCCGCTCGAAAACCTCTCCCTGGATCTGGTCGGCGAACCGCTGGACGTGGAAGACCACTGGACGGCCAACGGGGACGATTCCTCACTGGCGGCACGGCTGGGCACGCATTGGGCTGAATACGACCTGCATCTTTGCGCCGGGGTGGTGCAGTCGGACATGGTACTGGGCGGGGATTTCGCCGGCAATTTGTTTGACGCGGGGTTCCACGGCGAGGCGTTGCAGACCTGGGTGGACGAGAAGGACCAGCGCGACTATTTCCGCGGACTGCTGGGAGTTGATTATGCCTTTGCGGCGGCTTGGAATCCCTATGTTGCCTTGGAGTACTTTTACAACGGGCTGGGGGAGAACGACGCGGCCGACTATGCGGTGCGGCGCATGGAAAGTTCCGTGCGGCGCGTGTTCGAGCGCGGCATCGCCTACAACATCGGGCGGGATTATCTCGGCGGCACCTTCCGCGTCCAGCCCAACGCGCTCCTGACGTTCCAAGCCACGACGCTCGCCAACCTCCACGACGGCAGCTTGCGCGAATTCGCGACGCTGTCATGGTCGGTGTGGGAGGATTTGGATTTGATCCTTGGCGCGGACGTGGGCATGGGGCGTTCAAGCGGGGAATTCACGAGCTGGAAGGACGAAGCCACCGGCATGGGAATCGGGGTGCCGGATTTGTTCTTTCTGTACGGGAAGTACTATTTTTGACAGCCGCCCCCAACGTGGGCGGCTACAGCAAAACCGATAACTGTAGGCGCGCCCGTTGGGCGCGCCGCGGGCAGGGGTGGGTCAACTGAAGACGACGGTGCGGTTTTTGTAGACGAGGATGCGGTGATGGACGTGCCAGTAGATGGCCCGGGACAGGACGATTTTTTCGAGGTCACGTCCGAGCCGTACGAGATCGTCCACGCCCTGGCGGTGGGAAACGCGGATGACGTCCTGTTCGATGATGGGCCCTTCATCGAGTTTTTCGGTGACGAAATGGGCGGTGGCGCCGATGATCTTGACACCGCGGTCGTGGGCGGCGCGATAGGGATGGGCGCCCGCAAAAGCGGGCAGGAACGAGTGGTGGATGTTGAGGATGCGCATCGGGAAGGTCTGCACGAAGCTGGGCCCCAGGATCTGCATGTAGCGGGCGAGGACGATGAAATCCACGTTGGCCTGCTTCAACAGCGCGATCTGCCGGTCCTCGGCCTCGGCTTTGGTGGCGGCCTCGACGGGGATGTGGTGGAACGGCAGGCCATGGCGTTCGACGAGTCCGCGGTGGTCGTCGTGGTTGGAGAGGACCAGGGACAGCTCGATGGGCCATTCCCCGCTTTCCCAGCGGGCCAGGATGTCATACAGGCAATGGGCCTGCCGGGAGACCATCACGGCCATGCGGAGGCGACGGTCCGAAAGGTGCAACCGCCATTCGATCCGGCGCGGGCGGGCCACGGGCTCGAAGCGGGCGGCGAACTGTTCCAGCGGGAAGGCGAATCCGTCCAGTTCCCATTCCATGCGGGCGAAGAAGGCGCTTTCCTCCGTGTCCACGTACTGGTCGAGGGCGATGATATTGCCATTGTGTTGCGTGATGAAGGCGGACAGGGCGGCGACGATGCCGCGCTGGTCGGGACAGGACACGAGCAAAATGGCGGTGGGCTGGGATGGGGTCATGGCTGGACCTCGGGCGGTTAATCGTTCTGGGGCACGTCGGGCGGAAGGTCCTTGGAGAGATCGGGGGCGGATTCGGGGTGGCGTTCGGCGGCCGAGAAGGTGGCGACCAGCGGCCGATGGTCGGATGCCCGCGCGAGACCGGGCGCGCGTACGGCAAAGGTCTTGGCGGGCACCACCTCCGGCAGCATGCCGTCGCTGACCAGCAGGTAGTCGATGCGGTGGCAGGTGTCGTCGTTCGCTCGGTGGGTCCAGGCGTCTCCGAGCGGATCGGCCGGCCGCAGGTCATGGAGCAGGGTCTGGCCCTTGTAGGTCCGGATTTCCCGCAGGGGGGCGGAGTGGGGCGTGTCGTTCAGGTCGCCCACTACCAGCAGGTTGATGTCGGGATCTTCCTCAAGGGAATCCCGGATGTGATTGCTCAGGAGGCGGGCCTCGTTGCGGCGCATTTCGGCCTGGCCGAAGGAGTGGAACACCTTGGATTTCAAGTGTGCGACCATGAGCCGGAAGCGGTATTCCAGGGAGATCTGGATATCCACTTCAATAATGCCGCGCATGACGGGGAACTGGGCGGGGCCGATGGTGTAGGTGTCGTCGGCATGGGAGTTGCGGTTGACGATGGGAAAGCGGGAAAGGACGGCTATGTTCAGCTCCGAGCGGCCCCGGCGCAGGTACTCCTCATGGCCGTATTCCAGGCCCGCCTGGCGAAGGCGGTACTTGAATTCGGCCCAGGCGGCCGGATCGCCCATTTCCTGGACGGCGAGAATGTCGGGTGCAACCCCGCGAATGATATCGATGAGAATGTCGGCCTCTTCGCGCGGCTTGGGTTCGAGGGTTTCGGGGAAGTCGTCGCGGTCTACCAGCGCGTACTGGTTCAGGTTGAAGGTCATGACGGAGAATTCGCCGGGGGCGGGCTGCGGAAAGACCGGCCCATCGGGGTCGGGGTCCGCGGCGGGGCGTTGCGCGCAGCCGCTGAACCACAGGAGGGTCCCCAGGCCGGCCCAACACCAGATCTTCAGCGGCAGGCGGCGCTTCATCGGCGGACAGCTATTTTTTCTGATAGGCCGATTCGATGCGCTGGGCGATGTCGCGGTACTTGATGTCCACCGAGTAGATTTCCTTGAAGAACGCAATGGCCTCATCCTTGCGGCCCATTTTTTCCGCGAGCAGGCCCATCTGGTAGACGACGTCCTTCTTGGTGTCGTCCATGAGGGTGAGTTCGGCGGCGGCCTTTTGGAGCTGCTCAAAGGCGATGTCGTCCTGGCCCTTCTGAGCGAAGCAGAGCGCGAGGTAATAGAGGGCCAGGGTGCGGCGCTGGGGATTGCGCTGGGCCAGCTGGAATTCTTCGATGGCTTCGTTGTAGTTTTCGCGCAGATAATACTGATAGCCGAGTTCGTAACGGAACTGCAGGTCGTTGGGGTAGCGCTTGACCATGGTATGGGCGTCCTCGTAGATGAACGTCGCCTTTTCCTGTTCCCGGGCGGCGGCGCCGGCTTCGTCCCCGGCCTCGCGGGCCGCGACGATGGCCGCGTCGATTTTCTTCACCTTGATGCCGGAGATGGTGCGTTCGATCTGCGGATCGGATCGGCCGGCGGCCTGGATCGCCTCGTCGAGGGCCTGCAGGGCGTCGTCGTAGCGCTCGGCGCGCACGTACAGATCCGCGAGGGCGCGGCGGAAATTCATATTCTGCGGCTCACGCTGGATGTCCCGCAACCGCTGGGCGATCAGCGAGTCGACATCGGCATCGCCCTTGACGGACTTGGCCTGCTGCTCGAGGAGGATCGATTCCTTCTTGTCCTTGAGCTTGGCGCGGAAATCGCTTTTCATGTCGTTCCAGCCGCCGGTCTTCATGGTGTCGAGGGCGGCGGCGTCCTTGAGGTTCTTGATGGCGAGCTGGTCGTCGGGGCGCAGCTCGGCGACGGCGGCGTAGCAATCCTTGGCGCCGCCGGGCTGGTTTGTGGCGATATAGAGGCGCGCCAGCAACCGCAGGAATTCGACATCCTTGGAGTAGTAGGGGCGGGCGATTTCAAGGGTTTCGACGGCGATTTCGGGCATTTCGGCGGCCTCGGCGGCCTGGGCGAAGAACTTCAGGAAGGACAGGTTCAACGGGTCCATGGCCAGGAGCTTTTCGGCGCCTTCGAGGGCGGCCTTGGGGTTTTTCTTGAGTTTGCCCTGGGCCCCCATCAGCGCGAACATGCCCTTGAGGGACGACATCTGGTGGGTCATGGCGGAGGGTTTGGTGGCCAGCATGGCCTTGACCTGGGCGATGCGCAAGGTGCGGCGCGCCTGCCGGAAACGGGGTTCCAGCTCGATCACCTGCTTCAGCATGTCGGTGCCATAGCCCACATTGCCGCGTTCGATGGCCGCCACGGCTTTTTCAAACAAATCGCGGATTTTCCGGGGGATCTGGTCCAAGGTGAGTTCTTCCATCGTGCGCTCCTTCAGCCAAAGGCTTTGCGTCTGTGCGATTCGTGAAGAATAGGCCCCCGGGGCGTAAGGCGTCAAATCTGAAAATGGCGCCGGATCCGGAGCGGGAGCGTCAGGGTTTGTTGAGAATGACGCCGAGGGTCTTGATCAGTTGGGAGCCCAAATCCTCGACCGTCGCTCCACCCACTGCGTTTTGCAGCAGGCGATCCAGGTCGGGCCGGATCTGGGGATCTTGCAGAGGACTGCGGATGAAGAAGGGAATGGCGAGGCCTCCGTTTTCATATGGCAGATAGGCCGAGAGATCCTGGCCGCCGGTCAACAACGCCGTCTCCGCGGGCGAAGCCAGCAAGCGGGCGGCCAGATCGAGCTGGTCATCGCAGGGCCGGATGGTGCCGGACAGATCAAGGCGATAGCCCGGCATGGCCAGGCGCGCCTCCGAAAGCGTGGCCGTTCCATTGCGCAAGGACAGGGTCATGGCAGCCTCGTCATAGCGGGATGTGGTGACGATATCCGCGGATTGCCGGGCTTGCGCCACCTTGGATTTCAACCGCGGAACCAGCTTCAGCAACAGGGGATTATCGAGTTGCCGCCAGACCTGGTCCATCAGGGAGCCGCCCGGCCCGATGGATTGCAACTCCGCAATGTGCGCCCGCGCATCAGCCTCCAGCATGCGCCACTCCGGGCTGCCGACGGCGCGTCCCTCGGCGCTGGCTTCCAGGTGGAGCCGTCCGGAGACGTCCGCGAATTCATCAAGTCTATTGGCGGCCATGGCCTGTTCAATGGCGATGTCCGTTGCCACGAGGCGATCCAGGCGATAGGACAGGGGGCAGGCCAGCAACTGGACATTGCCGCGGGCCTCGATGTCGCCGCCATAGGCCGCCACGGCCGCCCGTGGGACGGTCAACACCCCGCTGCGCAGGTAGAAGGTGGCGGTGCCGCCCTCAAAACGGTTCCGGCCATGGGCCGCGCGGGGAACGGAAAGTTGCCCCGTGGCTTGGGCATGCTTGAGCAGCAAGGCCGCCAGGGGATGCGCGGTCAACACAACGGATCCAGGCGGCGGTTGGCAAGGCGGAGGAGCGAAGCGCAGGTCCTCGGGCAGGGGGGCGCCTACCAGCACATGCTGAACGAGGGGTCCAGGCCAGGAAACCTCGGCATCCAGTCCGGCCTCCAGTCCGAGCGGATGCATGTCCGTGGCCTCTGGGGTTTGTAAATTGACCAGGACGGACAGCTTGTCCGCCAAGGTGCCTTGAATATTCCACGTTAGCCACAGGCTATGGAACGGAGGCATGTCCGCCGGCAGGATGGATTTCACATCGGCGAAATCCCGGATGTCGAGGCGTCCGCCAGAGGACAAGGGCCACGTCCCCATGTCGGCGGCAAAGGGCGCAAGGGCGGGCCCGGAAACCTCGAATTGAAGCGCGGAGGATTTACCGATGGTGGCACTGCCTTCCATCCGGAGCGGCTTGTCCATGGCGAAATCGCGCAAGAGGAAATCCAGGTTGGAAACCGTGAATTCAGTTGAACTGCCGTCGGCAGACAACCGGGCAAACTCCAGCCGGGCGTTGTCGATGCGGAGTAGCCGGACAGAGAAGCGCGGTGGAGCGGGCGGCGGCGCGGGTTCAGCTGTCGGCAGAGGGACGGGGGCGGATGGCATTTCTGCGGGCGGCGCGGCCGGGGCTTGCCCCGCAGTGGGCGCGGACGAAGGCGCAGGAACCAGGTCCGAGAAATTGAATGAGCCGTCTGGCCGCTGTACGATGCGCAAGGAGGGCTGGTCAAGCAGCAGGGCGGAGATTTCCTTCCGGGGGAAATCAATGACGGCGGAAAAGGATCCCACGGTGAGGAAATCCTGCTGGCGATCGGCCTCCTTCAGCGCGGCCTTGCGGACGACGAGTGAAAAGGGCGAAAGGGTGTAGTCGATGCGCTCGTAATCCGCGGCCCGGCCAGTGGTCCGTTCGATGAATCCGGTCAGGGCCGTCCTGAACTTCCGGGTATTGAGCGCATGCCGCAGGGTGAAATGCGCGGTCAGCAGCAGCAGCAGGGCCACGCCGGCAAGCCAGGCGGCGAATGTAAGCAGGTTCTTCATGCCCGGAGCATAGGGAATCGTTCGCTGGATGCCAAAGCCGAAACACGGCTGATCGGAATCCATTCTAAGCTCATGCCGTGTTGACTGGGTTAACCGGAATTACAGAACAGAATGGGCGGCACTCCATCCCGCGCGCGCTCTCTCTAAGCACGCCAAGTTCCGGAAAGGTAGGGAGGTCTCGCCGAGACCGCCGGGCTGTTTTGCCTTCGAGTCGGCATTTGGAGCGCGGCAGTTTGACGCCGCCTTGGCCTCGTTGTTACCGAGCCCAGTGGGTGCGTCGGATCGTGGTCGGGGGATGAGTATATATGTACTGAGAACGAATTATGAAATTGACACCGTTATGACACCTTTTCCCTTTGGTTCCTTTTACTTGCAAGGAGTCATGACGGGAATCGAAAAGAGGTGTTGGCGTAAAGAATCATCCCCCGCCTGCTTGAACCGCAACGTAAGGGAAACCTCCATTTCATAGGCCGTTTGGTATGTGTCAGGGGGAAATTTCTCCACACGGATTACGCGGCCCACAACTTCATCTGGCCGGAGAGTAATTTCTTCAGGCTTAGGTGCCGGGGTGGTTGATATTTTTACGCGTCGACCCAATCCCGCTCTTTTTAATTGACCAGTCTTCTGGTCCTGTGTCTGAACAGAGATAGAGAGATTATCCCTGGCCATGTCGTCAGCCACCACATGCAAAGGCGCGCTTGAGGAATTATGCGCAAGCAACAAGAATGAGAATTGACTGCCATCTTCGATGCGAATAGCAGACAGATGAATGGCCTCACTCGTGTTCGATTCTGCGGCACAACACAGGCTAGTTATTGCGACGAGCAGGGCGGACAGAAGCATGAGGGATCGAGGGGGCTTAAACAGGTTCATGGGCAGTCTCCTTCTTCAGATGTATTCAGTGGCGGCACAATATCAGCACTACCAGGCGCGTCTAAAGCTGCATTATCTGATATCGCCTTTTGAATTGCCTGATCAATTATATCATCCATTTTAGCCTTCAATGCGTCTAAGGCTGCATTTTTTGCGCTTGTGTCATCACCGCCACAGGCAACCAGTGTGACATGGAGTCCAGAAAGCGAACTGGCAAGTTCATTGGCCGCATCTTCAAATATCTTTACATGTTTCTCTTCATGCTCACTAAGCGCGGAGGAAAAGTTGTCCCATTCCTGTTTGGCACGGCATGTTCCTTGATCATATTCCACCCAGTATGGCAACGTGATCGTAAGTGAAAGATTGACAGTAACATCAATATCTGCAGTTGCCTCAAAGGCGTCACTGCCGTCTTCACAGGGGCAGGGTAGCCCCTCTGATGTTGAACTCATATTAAAATCCCAAGAAAACTCTGCGAGCGTTTCCCCTCCATGATCATCCAATGGGCCATTTTGTGTAGAACTAAAGAGCACCTGACCTAGCGTGGATCCATGAACATTGTAGGTTATGTACTGTTTGTGAATATTGGCAACTGCTTTCCCACTCCCTCCGTTGTCGAATTCAGAGCCTGGTTTCGATGCCTTGTCTGGATCCAGAACGCATTCAGGATCAGTCTCATAGGGGTTTGTAGGGTCGTAGTCTGGGTTGGGTTTTTCGCAGTCGGAACAAGCTCCGTAGGCAGAAACGAAAGACATGGATATTACGATTAACATCGGCAATATCCATAGCCGAGGGCGCCCTTTTTTGTCACGCATGTATGTCCTTCGCATGGTCAACCTCCTCTATTATCCTATCTTTATTTCAATTCTCTTGCGGATATGGCTTTTTCGCGCAGGCGGGCGAAATCGGTCGCGGCCTGCCGCGCAAACTCGGGCGAATCAATCCGCACATTCATCTCGTTGCTGCCGGTGGTTCCGGCCACGGTCAGGTTGGCGCTGCCCAGCAGCACTGTTTTTCCATCCACGATGATCATTTTCTTGTGCATGGTCTTGTATCCTTGGATGAACCGGACGGTGACGCCATCCCGGGCCAGGGTGTCCGCGTAATTCAGGGTGGCGTGGCGGATGGCGGGCCGGGTGCCTGCGCTGAACTCGCACACCAGCACAACGTTCAGACCGGCGTGGGCTTTTTCGCGGATGGTGTCGTAAAACTGCTGGATGGGGCCTGTGATGTTCCCGCTGATATAGTAGGCGGCGATCCAGATGGACTGGGTGGCCGCTTGCACGGTGGGGGTGAGGGCCTGGCCGAAGGCTTCCGTGGGGAGGATCGTCGCCGAGGCGGCGGGGGCATCCTGGCCCATTTGTGCGGTCCGTTTCAACCCGAGAGCCTGGTCGGCCTTGGCGCGGTCGCCGTAGAGGACGAATTTCACAGCGTTTTTGGGTATTTGCTGAGGGGCGGTGGCGGTGGAAGTGGAGTGGAAGGCATATAGCCCGCGTTGTTCGCCAACTACCTGGCCTTCCAGGATGCGGCCGTCGCGCAGGTAGACGCGATCGGGGGCTGCGGAAACCGCCGTGGAGACAATGAAAAGAGCCGCGAGGATGGCCTCAGCCTTTTTCATGGTGAGGTAGTGCTCCCGGCTTGCTTCTGTAGGAATTCAGTTCGTTCGCTGGCACTCATCAGGACGATCTGTTGCAAAAGGGCGATCTCCTGTTCCCATGATTGCCGGCTGCGCATGTCGCTGATCGTTTGCCGGCCAAAGATGTAGTCGGCGAAGCGGATATCTTGTTCCGACAGAACCAGCAGGGCGCTTGACTCATAGACCCGTTTGCCGGAAAGCGCGCCCTCGGACCAGTTGTGCGAGCCGATCAAGACTTTGGCCAGATCCACGACCACCATCTTGGCGTGCAGGTGAATGTGGGGCAGGTTCAGGCGCACATCAATGCCTTTTGCACGCAGTTTCTCCGCCCAGTTGGAATGGGATTCATGCAGCCGGTCTTGGACACTGGTCGGCATTTGCAAGAGTAAATAGACATACACCCCGCGCGCGGCGGCCTGTTCCAACGCGCGTAGCACTTGTTCTTGGGCTGGCGCTGCTTCCTTGGTCTCGGACATCACAAACATGGTAATGAGGATGGATTGGTGGGCATTCCGGATCAGGTTCAGCAGCACCGGCAGATATTCATCGTCCGGTAGATACGAGACCGCGGCCTGGACATCAAAAGCGGGAAATACTGGATCGGTCAGGAGGCTGTTGAAGTTCGTGCGCGGGCCGCTCAGGGGGAGGCCGGTCAGGTAACCGCTGGGCCCAGGCCCGGTTTTGGGCGCGACCGCGGCCACCGCTGGGCCCGGCGCCAAGGGCGCGAAGGGCTTGCAGAACTTCTGGACTCCGTCGAGAAACGCGGTATAGAGCTGGGCCATTTCCGGGGACTCGAAAAACAGCATATCCTCGACATTCAAGTCCAATGCACCGGTCGTCCAGTTGGCGGTGCCGGTCCATACATAGCGACCGTCCATGACGGCGGTCTTCAAATGGAGGGATTCCCTGTCTTTCTGGTAGTAGTGGATATCGATTCCGGCCTCCCCCAACTGCTGTGCGCAGTTCAGCAAGTTGCCCGCGAGCATGCCCGCGTCGACGAGCATGCGAATCTGGACTTTGCCATCCCGGGCGATGTCAATCAGGGTTTGGACCACTTCGGGGTCGTTCACGAGGTACATCCCGATATCGATCCGTTGCGTGGCGGCCCGGGCTTGAGACAGCAGGCGGCGGATGCCCTCTCGACCGGGGTGGAAATACACCTCGGCCTGGCGAATATCTCTTACCGTGCGAATGCCCGGGGGTTGAAAACGGTCTGCCGATTTCGCAGACGGCCGTCGGTTGATTTCCGGAAAGCGGATCCGTTCCTTCACTGGGGTGTCATTGGATTGCGGATAGAAGAACTCTGCCTTGGTCCGCAGCATTTCCAGATGGGCCGTATACAAGCGTCCAAGTTCCGGCGAATGGATTGCCAACGAATCCTCAAAATTTTGGTCGAAGGCGGTGGGGGTCCAATTGGCCGTACCGGCAATGACGGTTTCGCCATCGATCACAGCGCATTTCAGGTGCATCAGCGCTGTGCCGGTCATCGGGAGGACATGGATCGAGGCCCCGTGCTGAGCCAAACGTTCCAGCGTCGGCCGGTGCGCAGGGGTGTCCATCCGATTGTCCGTCAAAATGCGAACAGTAACGCCCTGATGCCGGGCAAGAAAGCAAAGGGCATCTATGAGTTCCTTGTCGCTGAGATAAAACATCGCCAGGTCCACGCTTTTCCGGGACTGGCGCAGTTCGCGGAGAATGAGCAACTTGGCTTCACCGCGGGGCGAGAAGGCAATGCGGGCCTCCCGAAGGTTGGGGATGGGCAGGGCGGAGGTGCCAAGCGGGGGAATCAGGAACAGGAAAAGCGGGAGAAGCCGACGCGCGGTGCGATTAGCGAAGTGTCGAGACGTCTGGCGTCTGGCGTCTGGCGTCTGGCGTCTGGCGTCTGGCGTCTGGCGTCTGGCGTCTGGCGTCTGGCGTCTGGCGTCTGG
>Ga0116141_10002051_pt1 | contig 17369 bp, 11 predicted proteins | sample AD_UKC097_MetaG_FD_89744 | JGI IMG/M metagenome (GOLD analysis project Ga0116141, IMG submission 89744) | Active sludge microbial communities of municipal wastewater-treating anaerobic digesters from USA - AD_UKC097_MetaG | ecosystem: Engineered > Bioreactor > Anaerobic > Digestate | place: USA...
ACATTATCACGATACCAAGGCGGGGCCTGCGTCCACAGGACAAGGGCCCCCCTTCCCCATCATCGTTCGTCGCCCGTGCCATTCATCCTGACACGGGGCCCGGCCAAGATCACTGCCCGACAAAGGGAAGAGATCGTGCTCAACTTCTTAGCTGCCAGCCTCACAACCTCAGCACTTCCGCTCACGTTCCCCTGCGGCAGTCTACCCCATGGCGCAAGTAGGTTGCAGGTCAGATCGAACGAGGAGCGCTGCAATCCCTGAAGACTGCCAGATCACCCGAAGACATAGATGTTATCCCCTGGCCCATCTGTATACTCGATATCGTCAAATACATCCCTCCAGCCACGTCTGCTATCTCCACACTTGTCCTGCGGCTCACGAGCATCATCTGCCTTATTCACTGGACGCCTCTTCGCTTTACCAACGCCCTTTGCCTTCTCCAGATCCCGTCCCATGACATCCTCCCGCGACTTGTGAATCTTCAGCACCTCTAGTTGACTTTGGGGAACACCCTGAAAAACGCCCTGGCAGTGAAACCGCTGAAGGGCCTGATTTCGTCAATGCCGTTCTTTTTCAGAAAGACCGCCGTCTCCTTGACAGGATACGCTTCAACATACACGAGTTTCTTTATGCCGGCGTCCAAGATCAAACGAGCACACTGAAAACACGGGAAAGTAGTGACGTACAACGTTCCGCCCTCAGCTGATCGGCCTCCTAAAGAAAGGACAGCACGTTCTTCAGCGTGAATTGCCGTACACAATTCCATGTTACGATTCGGATGCAGCCACGCCTTGAGGCTTGCCCCGCATGCCGAACAGTTCCACGGTTCGGCCAATCCTTCATGAAGCTCTCCACATACTGGGCAGTGTATCTTTCTTCCACGTGCCTCCAACTTCGATATCATATCATCATCTTTGTAGCACGCGGATTCACTCTTACACGTCCTGACAGACGGTGGATTCTCGTTGAAACCCATCGAGATCGGGAACTCGTGACCATTCCTCGTGACCGTGATTACAGCTCCAACATGCCGCTTGAGGCAAGTTGATGAACGTGACTGAGCATACGCTGCCGCAAGATGAACTTCAGCCGGCGTAGGATCACGATGCGCCTTTTCGCCGCTCATCAGAGGTACAAAATCCTGTGCCGCATTCTTGAGTTCCTTTTCGATCTTGCTACGGTTCGGCCCTTCCGTACCTCCGAGATCAACCACCAAACGCTCGGTGTTGTAACAGACATAATCAGCATCGTCCACACATTTCTGTACACTCTGACCCCACTGGCAGTCCTCATCTCGGTCTCGTCGATCGTCGTCCTCAAATTCGTTCTGGTTGCCCGCATAGTCCTCGCGCACACGGTTCCAACGCTCGCCCTTGTCAGCGCAAACAGCAACCAGAAAGAACCTCGGATAGACTCCCCTGATCTCCTGCACTTCAGCGAAATTACGGAACCCATCTATGACGATGCGTTTCTCTTCAATATGTGCATCATCTACCCTCGCAACGACCTTGTCGACCCAGTAGCTCGTCCGGTCCTTCCGGCGTGCGTCTCCATGCTCCTGGAGTACTCTTCTCCATCCTTTCTCACCTTTAGCAATCGACTGACCAGTTTCTTCAACTTCAGAGCGGATGTCATCCGATATCTTGAAAGGACGGAAGTTGAACGGTGCTTGCGCAAGGATATCCCGCATGGTGCTGCAGCCACTTCCAAACGGCCCGGTCAGCCCAATCACCAAGTTGGATCGACCGCGATTGATAACCGACCTTCTTTTTGAGCCCATCGCCTGAATATCTCCCTTCCATTCATACCAGGACGCAGGTTTCACTGGCTATATCGGCAGGTGCAGGCCTTCTTCTCCACATCGAGCTTGACACATTAATTCAACGAGCACGAATTCCATTCTACCCAGATTACCGTACTCCTTCAAGATACAAAGAACAGCGGGCAGATGTGGCGCTCGTAGAGGTTGGCCGTGACGTTTTCGGCGATGATGGGCTTGTATTGCTGCAGGGCAGTCAGGAAGCGCGGGCCCATCTCGGCAGCGACCTTGTAGCCCACGTGCAGGAGTTGGCGAAGGTTCAGGTTGTACTGCGGGCAGGTTGGATCGTGACGCAGGGCGCCCGCGAACCGCCTGCCGTCCCATTTGCAGACCTCCTCGGGATCGGGCAGCTTCGTCCTGTCGATGTCGATCACGGTCGCGTACGGGCCGCACAGGTCATCAATTCTAATGAATGACTTCGTGTAGACTTCCTTGGCGATAGCAAGTCCCTCGCCACCAGCCAGGGCCAGGCCGATCAACTCCTCCAGCCAGGTCGTGCCGGCGGTCTTGAGGTGCAGACCGGCATCGAACTTACGAATCGCAGCGCCGATGGCTCCGTAGATGGAGAACTTGTCGCTGCCCGAGTGAACGCTGAGTTTGAGCGTCTGCGGCAGGCGAAATCGCTCGACTGCAAAGCGGATGACCGCGAGGTCCTGCTCGAACTCGACGGCGAAGCGGGTCACGTCGCCGACGTAGTCGACGCCCTTGTTGAAGCGGCCACTGAACTTGGGGGCGATGGTCTGGGCAGGGATGCCCTCCTCGGCCATCGCGGCCAGAATCACGAGCAGCTCGACCGGCGTCTGCGGGGCATCCGTCTCATCCATCGACACCTCGGTCACGAACCGGCCCACCCCCTTGCGGGACTCGCTGTGCCGGTAGATCTCGCCCGCCTGCCGGACGGCGAAGAGATACTTGGCGGCGATGGCCCGCAGTCGGGGCTCGTCGAGCTCGACGGGTTCGGCGATTCCGTCGATTCGATGGGAGCCAAGCAGGGCGCGGTGGTCGGCAATAAAGGAATCGATCTCGGCCGGCCGCGCCGCCTTGCCTGTGAAATCAGCCACGTCAAGTGTGAAGAAGTCACAGGCTTCGATGAATCCGTCCACATTGGCCAGACCGATGTGGTCGGCGTCCACGAAATAGGGTCCCTTCCAGCCGCAGGCTTTGACGGCGGCGTCCGCTTCTTTGCGAACGTCGCCCGGCTTCGTGCCGATGATGCCGTGCTCGCGATTCGATTTGTTCCAGACGGGGGTGATCTCCACGCCCCGGCGGTTCGCCTCGATCAGGGCCGCCAGTTGGGCCCGGCCCTGATGGCCGAAGCGATCCCCGATTCCAAACGAGTACTTGCCCAGACGCATGCCGTGCCTCCCAAGGTGCGTGGCCGAAACGAAAAAACCCCGCAGCGCATCCTTTCGCCACGGGGCAACGAAAAAGCAATACCAGCCGGGACTACCTGTCGACCGTGAAGACGGCTGTCCGGCGGCAGCCTGAGTCTTCACACTCCAGGGGCGTTTTCATTTCGGCGCGGTTGTCAATGGTTCCGCCTGCATCGGGGTCTCGACCACGACGCCGAGCCGGCCCAAGGCACCGGCGACATCCGGCTGCCTGGGGTTCAGTTCGAAGCTTCGCATCAGGTACTGCTTGGCCTGGGCTTGGTCGCCCTTGGTCACGTAGTAGAAGCCGATCTGCCGGTTGGCCTCGGCGGAATCCGGGGCCGCGTCCAGCGCCTGTCGGTAGCATCGCAGAGCGTACGCATCAAGGCCGACCTGCTCGAATTCCCATCCGAGTCGCAGCATTTCGCTGACCGCAGTGGCAGCCTGCCGAATGTAGCTGTTCGCATACTGCTCGGCCTTGGCCGTCTCGCCCCGGTCGATGAACATCTTGATCTGGCCTGCCTGGGCGGCCCGGAACGCCGGGTCGAAGCTGATCGCTTGATTGTAGTGGAAATCCGCCTTGAGCCAGTTCTGGGACTTGTGATACAGCCGGGCCAACTCGTAGTGCGCCTGCGGGTTCTCGTACTTTGCGTCGAGTTCGCTGAGCAACTGCGCCTCAGTTTTGTCGGTTGACAGGGTCACCGCGGTCTGGCTCGTCGCCGCCGGCCGCACCTGTTGATCACACCCCCAGAGAGCAAACAAGGCAATGGCCCAAAGCACATGCAGCAGAATTTTCTTTCCCACTGGCTTTGCGCTCCTTTGTCTGCCTGTCATGAACGCCTCCCTAAGATCCCACGCTTTGCTTGCCGCAAACACACCTTCATGGGACTGACGCGAGCATTCTGCCAGGGTCAGGGCCCAAATGCAAGGAAAAAACGAGCCGCCCGCGAAATAAACTTTCGGTTTTCTTGGACCGAGTGACACGGGGACATCTTGTCGGCTCGGGGCGCACACAGTGTAATAAACGAGCCGTGCAAATCGACATCTATTTCGGACGGCGATTCGGAGATGGCTGAATCGGGCATCCCGCGGACGAGGCACGAGTTCAAGCGACGGAAAAAGGTGAGGACGCTGTTGGAGGCGCACGACTGGCAGGTCGTTGTCGAGGAGTACGGGCCGCTCGTATGGCAGACCGCGTATCGCCTGCTCGCGAACCACGCGGATGCCGCCGACTGCTTCCAGGAGACCTTCCTGGCGGCGCTGGAGCTGGCGCGCCGGCAGCACGTGCGGAATCTGCCCGGCCTGCTGGTCCGGCTGGCGACCACGCGGGCGATCGACAGGCTGCGCCAGAGGGCTCGCCGCGACCGGCACGAGATGGGCGCATACGATTGCGAGCGGCGTGCCGACGGCGCCGGTCCGGTCGACCGGATCGAGGCGGGGGACCTCGCCTGGCGGCTGCGCGAGGCCATCGGACAACTGCCCTCGCAGGAGGCTAAGGTGTTTTGCCTGAGGTACTTGAACGAAATGAGCTACCGGCAAATCGCGCGGGAGCTCCGGATCCGAGTCAATGCCGTCGGGGTCTCGCTGCACCGCGCCAAGGCCCGCCTCCGCGAGATTCTGGCGGCGACGGATGTGAAGAACGAGGTGTCCCATGAGACAGGATAGAGATATTCTGGGCGAGGCCGTCGCCCGGCTCAAACAAGAGGGCTCTTCGCAACAGGCGCCGAAGACGGTGCTCGATGAAACGGTCCGGCGGCTCGCCGACGTCAAGTCGGACGACGTCGGCCGGAGGCAGGCCAGGCGCGTCGTGATCCGCAGGACATGGATTCGGTTCGCGGTGGCGGCTGCCGCCCTGATTGCGTTAGGATGTGTGATCGGCAGGCTTTCCAGACCGGCGCCGTTGAACCTGCAAGAGCTCCACCAGGCGCTGGCGCCATCCGTGGCCGCTTCCATCGAGCCGGCCATCCGCGCCAGGATCGTCGAAGATCTCCAGCACCGCTACCAACTCGCTCTGGCCGCGACCTATGTCAAGGTGAAAGAGGAACTTACCGAGCAGTACCTAGACGAGCTGAACCGCTTCGCCGTGCAGTTTCTCGCGGCCTCCAACGCCACAACGAACCGGCTCCTGACCCAGTTGGTCGAGAGCATCGACACGGCCCAGGCGGAGGAGCTCGGCCGAGTCGCCAAGGCCATCTACCAAATCGAACAGAACCGTATCCAAGACAGAGCACAGCTCGCCGCCGGTCTGCAAACGCTGGCCAGCCGGACGCGGAACGCGGAGACCGAGCTGTCGCGGACCCAGCAACTCGTTCAACTGCTCGCCGACGTCCATCCGGAGGACGCCGACACGCAGCCGGACCTGCCCATCGAGATTCCCAGTGAAAGGAGCGACCCATGATCCCCTTGCATAACACAAGCATCCACCTGATGTTATTGACCGTGCTCGCCGTCACGGCCGGGCGCAGCGCCGGCGCGTCGCAAGCGGGCCCCGTGCTGAACACCTCAGGATCGACGCGTGTTGCCGCCGCACCCGCCGCTGTCAGCGTGCCCTCTTCCACTAACGTCCGATATATGGACGGCTTGCTTCTGTCCTCCGGTCGGAGCGTGGCTGCCGAGCCGGTTTTGGTGGTTCCAGACAACGAAATGGACGCTGAGACGGCCAGCCGGATCATCGAGGACCTCGCCGTCATGGGACGCATCATCGAGAGGAACGCGGGGAACATCATCGAACCGCGGGACTGGGCCTCCTTGAGCTTGTACAGGCGAATGCGTTTTGACGGCGGCGAGTCAGGGCCGGCGGTGCTGTTCTCGTCCTCCGGCCGGGCGCGGCCGCTATACGTCGCCGGCTACGGGGTCCTGTTCTTCATTCAGGTTGACTTTCCCCTTGTGGCGCCGCCGGAGACAACCGAGAAGGCGCCGAGCAAGGAGGAAGAGGACCCCGTCTGGGCTGAGACCCGGCGATCCATCCTCGAACCCGATGTGCGCGATCCGTACGGCCGGCAAGACGCGCCTGCCCCAACGTCCTACAACCGCGAGCGAGTGGAGTTGCTGAGAGACGCGCTGACCACAACGATGAAGCATGCGGCGAATATCCGAGGACTGGAAGCCAACAAGTGGCTGACGGTCGTCGTGCAGGGCCCGTCGGCGCAAACGGAGGGCACCGGTGCCGCTGGGCGCGCAGCGCCCCTCCGGGGCGGGGCAACAACCGGTAGAAGCGCACTGACGGTGCGGGCAATGAAGGCCGACGTGGACTCGTACGCCAAAGGCGAACTCAGCCAGCCGCAGTTCGAGCAACGGGTGCAAGTCATTTCCTACTGAAGGAGATACGAACATGATGACACTCATTCCAGCCGCCATTGCGTTGATTACGATGGCCAACGCGTCGCAGTCGTCCACGGACATGGCTGCCCCTGCCCAGTGGCGGGCCGAGTATGTGCCCAGCAGTACAAATGATGCTGAACTGTCGGGGCTGCTGCGAGCCCTGAACGCCAGAACACTCACCGAGCGCTCGCGGGCGCAGGCCGTGTTCGTCGTACCCGGGCCTGACCTGCCGGCAGAGAAGCTCGGCGAGATTAGTGAGGACATGATCGTAATGTGCCGAATCGTCGACAAGGTCATAGTGCCGGGCTTCAGCACGACAGCTACGGTCGACACACTCGATCCTTTTGCCGGCCGGACCTTCGACAGCCGCTCGCAAACACAGGGGTTGTACCTGGACGGGTACGGCGCGCTGTTCTTCGTGGAAGTCGGCTTCCCGCTGCTCCAGCCGCCCCAGGAGACGGAGCAGCCGAAGACCGAGCAATCGGGCGACCCATTGTGGTCGCAAACGGTCGACGAGCTCAGGGGCGTTCCCGCGAAGCAATCCCGGGCCGAGCCGCCGGCGTACGACGCCGGCAAGGTCAACAGTCTGAAGGCAACCTTGATCCGATCGCTCCGCCATGCGGCGAATCTGCGGATACCCGGGCCGCAGGATCATGTTACGGTGGTCATCACGACCCGCGTGCAACCTGCCTCCTCAGCTTATGCGACGACACAGCCCCAATCGACGCTGTGGGTGGGGCCGTCTGCAGGCGGCGGCTCCGACGTGCTGGTCCTTCAGACAACCAAGCCGGACGTGGACGCTTTCGCCAAGGATAGCTTGTCGCTGGAGGAGTTCACGAAGAAGGTCAGAATCCTGCGATCGTGGAGCAGCGGTGGGCAGCAGGCGACCCTCTCGACGGGCACCGTACTGCCCAGCGCCGGAACGCCGACCGCGTACTGAGCAGCGATAGCGTGTGCGGCCTTGCCCGGCCCCCCGCGCGCAGAAGAACAGCAAAAGGAAGGCCAGCTCACAAGAGGCGGCCTTCCGTTTTTCGTCGTGGTGCGGGTATTCCCCCGGCGGCTGTTGGCGCTACACGTCGAGGTTCTGCACTTCGAGAGCATGCTCCTGAATGAAGCGGCGGCGTTTTTCCACGTCGTCACCCATCAGGATACTGAAGAGCCTGTCGGCCTCACCGGCATCGTCGAGCCGAACGTTCAGCAAAGTGCGCGTGCTCGGATTCATCGTCGTTTCCCAGAGCTGCTCGGCGTTCATCTCGCCAAGGCCTTTGAACCGCTTGATCTCGATGCCCGCCCCGCCGATCCGTCGGATCTCCGGGCAGATATCGCCCAGCGCCGCGATCTCGTGGCTGTCTTCGCCGCGGATCAGCGCAAACTTCGTGGGCATCGCCTCGCCGGAATCGGTCTTCTCAGTTGTCAGGAGGAAATCCCGCAGGTCGAGGCCGAAGTCAGCCTTGAGCTTCTTTGCGATCTGCTCGATTCTCGCGACCTCGTGCAACTCCTCGCCCACGGCGGTCGCTTCTTCTTCGCCGTTCGACTTCTCGTTCTTCTCACCGCCGTTGCCGTTTCTCGAAGCGCCCAGTTCGTTGAGGCGTTTCTCGTACGAAGCGGGATCATAGAAGAACTCCGGCTTGTCCGTATCCTGGCGGCGAATCAGGTAGTGCGGCAGGCGATCGCCGTCGTAGTGCTCGGCGATGAAGTCGTCGAACGGCAGGCCGCGTCTGCTGAGCACATTGGCGCACCGCTCGATATCCGCCAGCGCCTTGACCAGCTCCTCAAGCTTGGCGCCCGCCACCTGGCACTCGGGGCCCTTCTCCGCCTTCTTGCCCTTGGCCCTGTCGGCCTGGATGTCGCGGATCACGAGCTGTGTCCCCTCCAAACCCCTTGCGATCATCCGCCGGCGCATCTCGTGTTCCGTCAGTACGTACTCAGAGGTTTTCCTGCCCTTCGTCTTGACCTCATACAGGGGCGGCTGCGCGATGTAGACCATTCGCTTGTCAAACAACAGAGGCATCTGCCGAAACAGGAAGGTCAGCAGAAGCGTGCGGATATGTGCGCCGTCCACGTCGGCATCGGTCATCAGGATGATCTTGCCGTAGCGGCACTTCTCGACGTCGAACTCGTCGGTCCCGATGCCGGTGCCCAGCGAGCTGATGAGCGTCCGGATCTCCTCGTGCCCGAGCATCTTCTCTAGGCGGGCCTTCTCAACATTCAGGATCTTGCCCCTGAGCGGGAGGATGGCCTGGATGTTCCTGTCGCGGCCGCCCTTGGCGGACCCGCCTGCCGAATCGCCCTCGACGATGAAGATCTCCGTCGCCATCCGCTCTTTGCTGGCACAGTCCCAGAGTTTTCCGGGGAGGTTCGCACTGCCCAGGGCCCCCTTGCGGCGGGTCAGCTCGCGGGCCTTTCTCGCCGCCTCGCGCGCGGCAGCCGCCTGGATCGCCTTGTTGAGGATCCGTTTGGCCTCAGTCGGATGCTCCTCAAGAAAATGGCCCAACTGCTCGTTGACCACCGTCTCGACGAAGCTGCCCACCTCGGGATTCGTCAGACGGACCTTGGTCTGCGCCTCGAAGTGGGGGTTCGGCAGCTTCACTGTGACCACGGCGGTGAGCCCTTCGCGCAGATCGTCGCCCGTGGTGGCCTGGCTTTCCTTGAGAAGGTTGTTCGCTCGGGCGTAGTAGTTCATCGTTCGCGTCAGGGCGGACCGGAAGCCGGACAGGTGCGTGCCGCCGTCGATATTGCGGATGTCGTTGGCGAAGACCAGAACGTTGTCGGTGTACCCGTCGTTGTACTGGAGGGCGACCTCGCAGCTCATCCGCGAATCGGGATCGTCCTTGGCCATGTAGACCACGCTGTCGTGCAGGACGTTCTTGCCCTCGTTGAGGTGCTTGATGAAGGCCTTGATCCCCTCCTCAAACTGGAATACCTCCTTCTTGTCGGTCCTGTCGTCGCGGAACATGATCTTGAGACCGGCGTTCAGATAGGCCAGTTCGCGGATCCTCTTGAGGAGGGTGTCGTAGTTGAACTCCGCGTCTCCGAAGATGTCCTCGTCCGGCTTGAAGGTGACCTTCGTACCTCGCTTGTTCGAGGTCCCGATGAGCTGGACGGGGCCGGAGCGCTTGCCTCGCCTACACTCGAAATGGTGATGGGAGCCGTCGCGGTAGACGTCCACTTCGAGCCACTCGCTCAGCGCGTTGACGACGCTGACACCGACGCCGTGAAGCCCGCCGGCCACTTTGTAGCTCTCCGAGTCAAACTTGCCGCCCGCATGGAGGGTCGTCAGGACGACCTCCAGAGCACTGACCTTGGCCTCTTTGTGCATTTCGACCGGGATGCCCCGGCCGTTGTCTTCGACACTGCAACTGCCGTCGGGGAGAATCCGGACGATGATGTTGTCGCAATACCCTGCCAGCGCTTCGTCTATCGAGTTGTCCAGCACCTCGTAGACCAGATGATGCAGGCCCGCCACGCCGCGGTCGCCGATGTACATATCCGGCCGCTTGCGAACGGCCTCTACACCACCCAGAATCTTGATGTTACTGGCGTCGTACTTATGTGCCTCCATACCGGCCCTCAAAGGTCAACCTTAACTACACAACCACACTCGTCCAATAGCAGAACTGGAACCTTGTATATTATCGGTAAAGGCCCCCTCTCGCCTGTAGGGTTCTGTAATATGATACCCCTACCGCAGATGGGCTGTTCCGCAACGCGTCATGGCGACATCGATGCGGCGAATCCTTGCCCCCGGGCACGCTCTCTGGAGCTCCTGCAGCAACACGGCCTTGCATAGTTGCAGCTCGAACAGATAGCTCGACCCATCGGCCAGGATCCTGAGACACCCGTTGCCGAGGCCGCCGATTCGGCAATGAGCCCGCAGAGCACCGGGCAGAAGGTCCTCCCATGCCTGGGCCACGGAATCGTACCGGTTGTGCACGGGGCTCAGCCGGTCCACGAAAGCGGTCGTCAACTCGCCGATCTTGCATGCTTCGGACGTTCTTCCCTCGTCCATTTCTACTCCCCATCTCCCCATCGGGCCCTACTCCAACAAAGCGGCCTCGCCTCAACTCAGATTGATCGGCATCAGGACATAGAGCAAATCGTTGCCGCTGCGGATCAAGCCGGGGCGGTCCGCCTGACCGAGTTCCATCTCGAACTGAGGCGTCCGGATGACGCGCAACGCGTCGATGAGGAACTGCGGATTGAAGCCTATGTCGATCGCTTCGCCTTCGTATTCCACGGGCATACTGACCTCGGCGGCCCCGGCCTCAGGCGAGCTACCCGAAAACACCAAGCCGTCGGACTTCAGAGATAGCTTGACGCCCTTGGAGTCCTCGCTCGTCAGCAAGGCCGCGCGGCGCACACCGCTGAGCGCCGCCTCCGTCGAAAGCGACAGCTTCTTGTCGTAATCACTCGGGATAATATCCTCATACTTCGGGAAGTTGCCTTCGACGAGGTTGGAGCTAATCACCACATTTGCACAGCTCAGAAGCACTTGGTTGTCCACAAACCGCACGGCTACGACTTCCTTCTCGCGCTTGCCCAGTTTCTCGACGAGCGCCATGGTCTTGGCCGGGACGATGACCTTCTCCTCGGCCCCCTCACGTGGCACCTGCTGGAGATCCACCCTGCACCGAGCGAGCCGCCGCCCGTCCGTGGCGACCAGCAGGAGCTTCTTGCCCTTTGCTTCCCAGAGTACGCCATTGATGGCGTAACGGCTGCTTTCCTTGGCGGTCGCGAACAGACACTGTTCAATCCCAGCCTGTAATTGGTCCAGGCCAACCGTCATGTCCGTCGGACCGCCTCCAAAGGAAGGCACCTTGGGATACTGCTTCGGGTCCTGGCCGTAGATCGTAAAATGGCTGTCCATCCCACGAATCTCGCAGGTCGTATCCGTCGATTCGAGGACTAGGACATCTTCGACGCTCTCGCGGACGATCGCCGCCAGGCGCTCCGCCTCGATGACGACCTCGCCATCCCGCTCCACTTCCACCTCGGAGAGCAAGTAGTCGAGGCCGAGCTCAAGATTGGTCGCGCAGATGCGCATTTCCTTGCCACTCACCGCGATTCGCACACACTTGAGAATCGGCTTGGGCGTACGGCTCGGGACAATCGAAGTCATGAGCCCCAACGCCTCCGCCAGCGCGGAACGGTTAAAGGTAACCTTCATGGCAAACCTCTCAAAAACGACAGGTGATCTTGCACCCAGAGAATACAATCGGGCTCAGTGTACATACAGATGTCGTTGCAGACAACCCCTTTTTCGCGTTCCTTGCGCCTATCCCAATCGCGTACTCAGGCGTGACTGTGGCGCCCCTGCTCATCTGATTGCCGTCTATCGCACAAGGGTCAGGCACTGAATAAGAAAGACAATAGAAAACAGTAGTATGATTGGTCATATGGAGGTGTTTATTGTTACTCGTCTGAGCCTCTCGTTCATAACCTCTTATTGTTTAATTAGGTAGGTGCATCATTATCGGAATAGGGTTGTGGAAAAGGGGTTACTCGTTTTGTGCCTACGCTTGACAAAGTCACAGCCTACGGGTATGTACGGGCTTTGCCTGGTGACTTTTCACAGGGCGCTGTATATGAAGTAACAGGTATTGTTGGCGACTTTCGGGTGTGCCGGCGGCCCCCTTACATGGCGTGAACCGTTGCGCGCCTGTACGCGTAGAGCGGGCGAATCCGTGGTGTGAACATAGGGCGCGGCCGCCCAAGGGATTGTCAGACGGCCCGTTGATAGTTAAGGGGACAGGCAGACACGAATGAGTCTTCACACAGAGCGTCCACAAGGCGGGGCCGAACCGTTGTTCATTGGGTTTGACGTCGGCAGCAGCTTCGTTCATTGCGTCGTTCTCGCGGCGGACAAGGCGGTCATCCATTCCCCCGATCCAATCATGCACTTTGCAAATCCGCTTGGGGCCATACGCGAGGCTTGGTCGGAAATCGCATCCCGTTTTGATGTCACACGCATCCGCAGCACTGCGCTGACCGGCAGTGCCGCGGAGTCCTTCCCCCGTGTCATGCATGGGGCGCTCTACGTCTACGACAGCGTCGCGATCCCCAAGGGGGCGGAAGCCATCGCGCCGGGAGCCAAGTGCATCTTCCACATCGGCGCCAAGGACTCCTACTTCTTCAGCCTCGGCTCCGTGGATGGTCGCCAGATCATTTCGGAGTGGCGGACGGGCACGAAGTGCGGCGGCGGCTCCGGCATGCTCGTCGAGAAACAGTGCCGGCGCCTGTTCCAGGGCGAAGTCCCCGCGCCTGAACTTGAGGACCCTGCCAGCACGTCGACGGACCGCGAACAGCGCCGGATCGCCGCGCGCAACCGCGCCCGCCTGCAGGAGCGCCTCGAGGAGATGCTCCGACGAGCGGAAGAAGAAGCCGCACGGTCAAAGGAACCCAGCGAATTCCTGGCCCGCTGCGGTGTGGTCGTCCAGTCGGACCTGATCCACAAGCAAAACGAGGGAGCGACCCGCGTGGATAACCTGGCGGGCCTGTTCCGCACCGTCGCGCGGAACTACATGATCGATGTCCTTGGGTCCAGGGAGTTCGCGTCCTCGTTCAAGACCGGCGAATGCATCGCGACGGGCGGCGTCTTCTCCAATGACCTCGTCCGCCAGAACCTCTCGGAACTGCTCGGCGTTGAGATCGAGCGTCCGGCGCACCATCAGAATATCGCGGCCATCGGCGCAGCCGCGAAGGCCATCGAAGACAACAACACGTTCGTCATGGACCTCGCGCAGCTCCACAGCGTCGCCGAATACAGCAGGGAAAGGAGGAAGTTCGCCCCGTCCCTGTCCCAGAGCCTCAGCCAGGTGCGGGCCAAGAGCGAAACCCTGCCGCCGGACATCCCGGCCGGCACCGAGGTCGCCCTCGGAATCGACGGCGGCAGTACGACGACCAAAGGGGCCCTCGTCGAGATCGCCACGGGCAAGCTGCTCGACAAGCTGTATATCAAGACGCACGGCAACCCGGAGGAGTCGCTCAAACGCGTCCTCCGCTACCTCTCGAGACACAAGGACAACGTCATCGTCAAAGGCGTCGGCGCTACGGGGTCGGCCCGCAAGCTCTACGAGAAGATCCTCCTGAGCAAGAGTAAGGGCGAGTACTTGGCCGAGCAGGGCCTCGCGCAGGCGGACCGCATCACCGACGAAATCACGTGTCACGCGCTCGGCGTCAAGCACAATAATCCTGAGGTCGATACCATCTTCGAGGTCGGCGGGCAGGACATGAAGTTCACGAGTTTCGCCAAGGACGGGACCGTCAAAGAGGCGAAGATGAACTACAGCTGCCAGGCCGGCTCCGGGCAGACCCTCGAGAACATGGCCGACGTCATCAACCTGAACGTCGAGAATACCCTCCAGGAGGCCGCCTTGCGCGCCGAGCGGGTTCCCATCATCGACTCGACCTGCGGCGTCTTCATGGAGATGGACGAGAACCGGTTGATCGCCGAAGGTTTCAGCCGCGACGAGATCGCCGCGGCCATCGTGCGCGGCACGGCGGCCAGCTACTACTACAAGTTCGTCGGGGGTTCCCAACACGCCGGCGACAAGTGCTCGGCCCAGGGCGGGCCGGCGCTGGGCACGGCGTTCCTCGCCGCGCTCGCCCAGGTGGCGGAGAGACAGATCGAAGGCTATCCACACCGCGAGATGTTCGGCGCCTGGGGCCAGGCCCTCGACATCATCCAGGGCATCCGGCGACTCAACGAGCAGGGCAAGGCCTACGGCACCGCCTTTCGCGGCTGGCAGATCATCGATATGGCCTTCCACAAGCGCAAAGTGCTCTGCCGCGAGCTGTTCGGCGAGAAGTCCTGCGGCATCCGCGACTGCCAGCTCGAAGTCTTCAGCATTGAAGACGACGAGATCATCACCGGCGGCTTCTGCCCGCGCGGCAACTCGGAGTCCGCCAAGAGGCCCAAGACGAACTATGTCGATCGCTATCACAGGATCTATGAAAAGCATTTCAAGAAGCAGGGCTGCCTGTTTCACGAGCTCGGATCGCTGACGCCCGACGGCCCGACCGTCGGCATCAAGCGAAGCATGGCCACCCTCGGCAGCAAGGGCATCTGGAGTGCGGCCCTGTTCCGCAGGCTCGGGTTCCATCCGGTCGTCTCGCCCCGCAGCGACAAGGACATCGCCAAAATCGGCGTGGACAACTCGCGGACAGAGTTCTGCATCGCCCGCAAGCTCGCCACCGGCCACGCGGCAATCCTCAACGACAGTCCCGAATTGAAGTACCTCTTCAACCCGAGTTTCATCGAGGTTCGCAGGCCGACGCCGCCGGACCTGAAGTACTGCATCTACACCGAGTCCGAAGGTTACATCCTCAACGACGTTCTCTCGCTCGACAAGAATCGGCAGATCAACCCCATCCTTCACTTCGGCGACGTGCCCCTGCTCGTGCGGCAGTTGCGGATCGAGTTCGACAGGCTGGGCTTCCGCTACAGCGACCGGCAGATGCGCGCAGCGATTGCCTTCGCGGACCAGGCGGAGAACCAGTTCCGGGCCGAGCTGCACGCGGAGGGCGACAAGTTCCTCGAGCGGATCGAGCGGGAGAATGTGAACGCCTACGTCGGCATCGGCCGCGACTACGTGATCCTCGACCCGGAGGCCAGCTCGAGTTCCGGGGCGATGTTCTCGCAGGTCCGCGGGCTCGACTACATCCCGCAGCAGTTCCTCGAGCACCGCTTCGAGAACATCCCGCTCGACGAGTTCGTCCAGAACGAGTTCTGGAACCAGAGCGTCAAGATCCTCCAGGCCAACGTCTTTGTCGCGGATCATCCGAACCTGTTCGCCATTCGCATGATCAACTTCGCCTGCGGCCCCGACAGCCTGAAGATCTACCAGGAGGAGACGATCCAGCAGGCGGTGAAGAAGCCCCTGCTGGTCCTCGTGACGGACGCCCAGACGAACAACGCGCCGTTTGTGACGCGGACCGAGGCCCACGAGCGGGTCGTCAGCCAGAGCCGGCCCGTCCGGCTGGACTTCGAGAAACTCAAGATCCACTCGTCCGACACGTACGACAAGCGAACCTGGCTCATCCCGTACATGGGCGACGCCAGCCACGTCGCGGCTGCGGGCCTCAAGTACTTCGGCATCGAAGGCAAGGTCCTCCCGACCAACACGCCGCCAGGGTACGAGGTCGCCCGTAAGCACGTCTCGACCGAGGTCTGCTATCCGCTCAAAGGGGTCGTCGGCGACGCCATCGGTTTCCTCCAGGAGCAGATCGAGAGGACCAGCCGGCAGGCCGTGGAAGAGAACTACCTCGTCATGCTCCCGACGACGAGCGGCCCGTGCCGGTTCGGAAAGTACAGCGAGGTCCTGCAGCATTTCATGAAGCTCGAAGGGCTCGAAAAGGTCCCGGTCGTGGGACCGTCCTCCGAGACGGACTACATCGACATCCCGCTGCCCAAGGGGCTGCGTTCGTCGGCCAGGATGAAGATGCAGCAGATCCTGTTCAAGGGGATCAACGCGGCGGACCTGCTGGAGGACATTCTGCGCCGGTTCCGGCCGTACGCTCTGGACAAGCCCGCGATGGACGCCCTCAAAGCCGCCAGGCTCGAAGAGCTCGGGCGGATTGTCACCGCCGGGGCCGACGTGAACAAGCTCCTGGACTGGGGCCGCGAAACCGTCTCGCTGTTCAAGGCGGCCAGGCTCCGCTATCACGAGCGATTCCCGCTGGTGCTCTACATCGGCGAGATCTACATGCGCCAGCACGACCCGTACACGGACTTCGTCATCCACCGGCTGGAGGAGAGCCGCCTCGAGGTCGTCCGCGACCCGATCACGGACTGGCTGTTCTACGTCAACAAGATGAACCTTCGCAACGCGAAGCGCGATCTGGGCCTCGGCTGGTCGGACCGCGACCTGGGCCGGGTGTGGCGCTCGACGGGCAAGGCGAGCAAATCAATCCTCAAGGGCCGCTACATGACCCACATCGCCGAGAAGCTCGCGGAGCCGTTCCACGAGGTCCTCGAAGGCCGCCACGTCCTGCCGCATCCGATGGAGATCATCGAGACCCTCGAACAGGCCCACGAGACCCACGGCAACATCGAGGGCGAATCGCCCCTGAGCACGGGCATCGCCTACTACCTCATGCACGACATGGTCGGTCCGGGTCCCAGATCGGAAAAAGGCGAATCGGGCCTGACAGAACAGAAGGTAAGAAGGTCAGAAGGTGAGAAGGTAAGCGTGGAAGAAGACAAGACTGGCCGACCTTCTGATCTTCTCAACTTCTCACCTTCTGGCGCCGATCTGCCTTTTTCCGAGTCTCCCGACGACTCCCAGGTCCCCTACATCTCCGGCATCTTCCACGTGGGCCCCTTCACCTGCATGCAGGAAGGGGTCGCCACCGCCAAGATCGAGGGCCTCGTCAAGGAGTTCCGCAAGGAGAAGCCCGACCTCGTCTTCCCGATCATCCACGCCTTCTTCGGGGACTCCGCCGGCGGCAACCTCGCCTCGGAGATCGCCGTCTTCCAGGAGCAATGCTATCAGAAGCGCGACCTGCTCCGCGAAAAGCACGGGCGCAGACCCCGCCAGGGCCCCGACATCCGCGACATCCCGGCGGGCCACGCCGCAAGTGACTCGTCGCTCGTGACTCGTGACCTGGCCGACGGGCGACGGACTACGGGCCGCGCCGCAAGTGACTTGTGACCCGGGCCACGCTACGCTTCGTTCAGAGCCTCTCCTGAGCCTGCCGAAGGGACCGATCAGATCGCGAAGAACCGGCAGATCCGCCGGAACACGCGCCAGTCGTCCGAGACGCTCCACAAGGTCTTGAGCGCCTCGCTCTGCATCGGCGCCAGGGCGCAAAAGTGCAGGTAGAACGCCCCCTCGGTGCGCCTCTTGTTCTGGAAGCCT
>Ga0116141_10002062_pt1 | contig 17343 bp, 14 predicted proteins | sample AD_UKC097_MetaG_FD_89744 | JGI IMG/M metagenome (GOLD analysis project Ga0116141, IMG submission 89744) | Active sludge microbial communities of municipal wastewater-treating anaerobic digesters from USA - AD_UKC097_MetaG | ecosystem: Engineered > Bioreactor > Anaerobic > Digestate | place: USA...
CCGGTAAAACCACTTTAGCCATTCATGCCATTGCTGAAGCTCAAAAAGCGGGTGGTATTGCGGCTTTTATTGATGCTGAACACGCTTTTGACCGTTTTTATGCTGAGAAATTGGGCGTTAACACTACTGACTTGTTGGTAGCACAGCCTGACAATGGGGAGCAAGCTTTAGAGATTGCCGACAATCTGATTCGCTCCGGAGCTATCGATATCATTGTGATTGACTCTGTAGCAGCCCTAACTCCCAAGAGTGAGATTGAGGGTGATATGGGTGATTCCAAAATGGGATTGCAAGCTCGTTTGATGTCACAAGCAATGAGAAAATTGACTTCAACCATCAGTAAAACAAACTGTTGTTGTATTTTTATCAACCAATTGCGTGAAAAAATCGGAGTGATGTTTGGTAATCCGGAAACCACTACCGGAGGTAATGCGTTGAAGTTTTATGCTTCCGTTCGTTTGGATATTCGCCGTACTTCCCAGCTTAAAGATGGGGATACAACTTCCGGCAACAGGGTTAAGGTAAGAGTAGTAAAAAATAAAGTTGCTCCTCCTTTCCGCTATGCTGAATTTGACATCATGTTTGGGGAAGGAATCTCTAAAACGGGAGAGATTGTCGATTTGGGTGTTGAAAAGGGAATTATTAAAAAAGCCGGGTCCTGGTTCTCTTATGGAGATAGCAAACTGGGTCAAGGTCGAGATGCCGTTAAACAACTTCTTGCCGACAATCCTGAACTATCAGATGAGATAGAAGGTAAGATCAGAGAGATATTATAAAAAAAGAGTTTATGAGAGTTTCGATTTGGGTAGGATTATTATTTCTTTCTACGATTTTGGTACTTGGAGGCTGTAAAAAGGGAAAAGATCCTTATCAGGGTCTCCCCAAGGAGTTGGCTGAATTGAGTAGACAGATTGATAAGCACCCCAAGAAAAGTGAATTATATTATCAACGTGCGCAATACTACTACACTCGTGGATTTATCCAGGAAGGATTCCAGGATGCTGCTAAGGCTGTTCAATTGGATGAAAAAAATCCTGATTACAGGGTTTTAATTTCTGACTTCTATTTCGCAACGAAAGAGACGGACTTAGCAGAAGAAAGTTTACTCAAAGCAATTGAGTTGGATTCCAAACATAATGAAGCCCGATTAAAATTAGCTGAATTATACTATCACTTAGGGATGTTGGATGAGTGCAATAGTACTCTTGATGAAACTCTCAAACTACAACCTTTTAATCCTACTGCACACCTCATCCGTGCTTTTTGTTTGAAAGAAACACAGGATACTACTGAGATGTTGCGTATGCTACAATTGGTTATAGACCAAAATCCCAAAGAAAAAAAAGCATTTTTAGAGTTGGGGTACTACTATCAAGAACGTTTAGATCCTTTAGCCATTCAGTATTACCAAAATGGATTGCGTATTGATCCTACTGACAAAGAACTCAATTTTAATCTAGCTAAATTATATCAAGATTTAAGAGAATTGGATGCTGCGATTCAACAGTATAATTCCATTCTCACTTTTGATCCAAAAAATATTAACGTCTTCAATAATTTAGGATATATCTACCTCTACTATTACGATCAATATGATGAGGCGATAGCCTATTTTACAAAAGCTATTGAGATTGACCCTACTTTTGTCAATGCAATCTGCAATCGTGGAGTTGCATTTGAGTTGAGTAAACAATATAGTAATGCACGTCAAGACTTTGAAAAGTGTGTTACGTTGGATCCTCATTTTGAGCCTGCTATCAAAGGATTAAACCGACTAGATAAAATTAAGAAATAGACGATGCGAAACACAAACACTGATCCTGACTACAACCGACTATCCTCTGCTGATAAAGAGTATGAGCAAAGGATTCGTCCCACCGACTTTTCCAACTTTTTTGGTCAGGAAAAAGTGATTGACAATATCGTTATCTTCGTGAAAGCTGCCCGAGGTCGTGGCGAAGCATTGGATCATGTGTTGCTTCACGGTCCTCCCGGTTTGGGAAAGACGACCCTATCGCATATCATTGCCAACGAAATGGGAGTCAATATTAGGATCACCTCCGGTCCGGTTATTGACAAACCGGGAGAGTTAGCGGGTTTATTGACTAATTTAGAGCCCAACGATGTATTGTTCATTGACGAAATCCATCGTTTATCTCCTGTTGTGGAAGAGTATCTTTATTCTGCTATGGAGGATTACAAGATTGACATCATGATTGATACGGGTCCCAATGCACGTAGTGTTCAGATCAATTTGAACCCATTTACTCTCATTGGTGCCACTACTCGATCGGGATTGTTAACTGCTCCATTGCGTTCCCGTTTCGGAATTAATCTCAGACTTCAATACTATGATGTTCCCACATTAGCCAAAATCATCAATCGTGCCGCAGGCATCTTACAAGTCAAGATTGATGCCAATGCAGCCCTTGAAATTGCCAGCCGGAGTAGAGGAACACCACGTATTGCCAATCTGTTATTACGTCGCGTTCGTGACTTTGCACAGATTATTGGTGATGGACGCATAACGCTTTCGATCACTCAAACCGCATTAACAGCTCTCAATGTGGATCAGCACGGATTAGATGAGATGGACAATAAGATCCTGAATACTATTATTGAAAAATTCAAGGGGGGACCTGTAGGATTAACTACCATTGCTACTGCTGTTGGCGAAGACCCCGGAACGATAGAGGAGGTTTATGAACCTTTTCTGATCCAGGAAGGATATTTAATGCGCACACCCAGAGGCAGGGAAGTTACTGAAGCAGCATATAAACATTTGGGAAAATTAAGATATCCGGATAATTTATCTTTGTTCTAACTTTAAAAAATAGAATATTATGAAAAAGTTTTTTTTACTTACAGTTTTATCACTATTAGTGATCAATAGTTTTGCTCAAAGCAATTATGCGCCCGAACCCAGAGGGTATCGTGTATTAGTATCCGTTTTTGGAGGTCCTACCATAGATTGGCTTCAACCTAAAACAACAGATTATTCCAGAGTAGGGATTGCGCCCGGTGTTCGTGTTGGAATTCCCATTGATATCAATTTAACAGATCGGGAAAATTTCTATTTTTCCACCGGTCTTCATTTAAAATTTGACCATAGCGTTATTCATTTACCGGAACAATATACTGTTTTTAAAAATGACACATCCTCCAGACATTTTGATGCTGATGCTGACCGTCACTTTTCACACCTCTATTTAACTCTTCCCACCGGCATAAAAATGAAAGTCGCTGCTAACTCAAGAAACATATTCGGATTTAATGCCGGACTATACCACTCACTCTATATTTGGGGGAAAACATTTGATCAATTTGAATCTGATAAATTGAATAAGGAATTTTCAATAACAACTTCTAAAAAGGATGATCACTACGCTGCCATGTTTAAAGAGTCTTTGTATGCCGGAATCGGATATGAGTATAAAATTAAAAATAATCTACGCACCTATTGCTATATGAACTACGTATTTACTTTCACTAACTTCTTTGCTCCTAACCAACTCAACGTGTACGGTAACGCTGAAAAAGCATTATCTCACGGTTTAGAGTTTATTGTAGGAATTGGATTATAACCTGTACTAGATGAAAATCATCTGTGTTGGACTCAATTACCGTGATCATATTGAGGAGTTAGGCTTCAGTGCTCCTGATGAGCCTATCTTCTTTTTAAAACCGGAGACCGCTTTGTTGGTTCGTAATCGTCCCTTTTTCCTGCCCGATTTTTCTCAGGAGATCCATTATGAAGTGGAACTCCTGGTGCGTATTAACAAATTAGGAAAATATATTCAGCCCCGATTTGCTCACACCTATTATAATGAGATTGGGTTAGGGGTTGATTTTACAGCACGGGATATTCAGGAAAGACTGAGAAAAGAGGGACTTCCTTGGGAGCAAGCCAAATCATTTGACGGTTCTGCAGTAGTGAGTCCATTTATTCCTAAAAATCAATTTTCAAATCTATCCGAAATTCGTTTCTCTCTGCAAAAAAATGGAGAAACTGTTCAGATTGGGAATAGCAACAACATGATTTTCAATATTGACCAATTGATCTCCTACATTTCACAATATGTTACTTTAAAAATCGGTGATATCATTTTCACCGGTACGCCTGTGGGTGTCGGTCCGGTATCGATCAATGATCGATTAACCGGCTATATCGAGGATCAGAAAATGTTTGATTTCAAAATTAAATAAACAAGTAGTTTTATGAATATAAAAACCCGTTTAATAGTGATGAACTTTTTGCAATTTTTTGCATGGGGTTCTTGGTTAATCTCTTTGGGAAGCTATTTAGGAGGAAATTTGGGCTTTGGGGGAGTTCAAATTGGAAGTTTTTATGCCACCATGGGCATTGCCTCACTTTTTATGCCTGCTTTGTTGGGTATTGTGGCTGACCGGTGGATTCCTGCTCAAAAAGTGTTGGGTTTGGCTCATTTTACAACAGCACTTTTTTTAATTATTGCTGCTACTCAGACTAGTTACACTCCTTTGTATATCTGTATGATGCTGGCTGTCATGTTTTACATGCCCACCATCGCGCTTTCCAACTCAGTCGCTTTCAATGCACTGGAAACTAACAATTTGGATACTGTAAAATCTTTTCCTCCCATTCGTTTTTGGGGTACTGTCGGATTTATAGTAGCCATGTGGATTGTGGATTTGACAGGCTTTAAATCAAATAATATGCAGTTTTATCTTTCTGCGGCGACCAGTATTCTGTTAGGTTTTTATGCTTTTACACTACCCCACTGTCCGATTGCTCCCAAAAAGGGATCAGGCTCAATTATCGACCTGCTGGGATTCAGAGCATTCACACTGTTTAAAGACTCCAGAATGGCGATTTTCTTTATTTTTTCTATGCTGTTGGGAGCTGCTTTACAGATCACCAATGGGTTTGGTGCTCCGTTTTTAGAAAGTTTTCAATCAGTTCCCGAATTTGCCGATAGTTTTGGAGTTAAACACCCTGTCATACTGATCTCCTTATCCCAAATATCGGAAACTTTCTGTATCCTACTGATTCCCTTTTTCTTAAAACGCTATGGAATTAAGAAAGTAATGCTGATCAGTATGTTTGCCTGGGTATTACGATTTGCTTTGTTCGGATTAGGAGATCCGGGAAGTGGATTATGGATGCTTGTGCTTTCCATGCTTGTATATGGAGTTGCTTTTGATTTTTTCAATATTTCCGGAGCTCTTTTTGTGGATCAGGAAACCGATATTTCGATTCGTTCCAGTGCACAGGGTCTATTTATGTTGATGACTAATGGTCTGGGCGCCACTTTTGGATCCCTAGCTGCCGGTGCTGTTGTTTCCCATTACGTTCCGGATATTACTAAGAATGAGGGCTGGAGCAGTGCCTGGTTTGTTTTTGCGGCTTATGCCCTGGTTGTTGCAATTCTATTTATTTTCTTGTTTCAATACAAACATGTGCGTGAAGAAAAAGAAGAGATCAAACAGGTTATATAAGAGGAAAAATCAGTAACAAAAATGGGGTCAAAATATCAGTATATAATGGTGTTAAGTTAAATTATTGGATGAAATAATCTTTTTCGCCATGGTATATTAAAAAAAAATGTATATTTGCAGGCTAAAATTTAAAGTAACAAAAATCATTTAATATATTAATAATCAAATAATTACAAAATGCGTAACAAAGGTTTATTTTTATTTTTCTCAATACTTATCGCCCTTACATGTTTGTATTGTTTATCATTCTCGTTTGTAAGTTGGAAAATTGGGAAAGATGCTCGCAATTTTGCTAATGATCCTGCTGTTATCGAAGAGGTTGTTAAACAAGCAGGTGGAGATAAGATGTTAGAGCAACATTTGCGCGACTCTGTAGTCAGTGCAAGAGAAACTCAATATTTAGCAGATAAAAGCGATCAAAAAGTATTTTTAGGTGAAACTTTTAAGAAAGTTCAAGGAAAGGAGATTAAATTAGGATTGGACTTGAGGGGGGGGATGAACGTGCTGTTGGAAATCTATTATCCTGATGTTGTGAAAGGATTAGCGGACAACACAGACGAACTTTTTGACTCATCTTTTGAAAAAGCTGAAGTAGAATATGCAAAAAGTCGCGGCAACTTTGTTACCATTTTCAGAAACAAATTTAACGAAGAAAAGCAAGCGATGAATATGCCTAACGCATCTCTATATACTTATTTTGGAGAGAAGTTAGGAACAAAAACTCGTTCAGATGATGAGATTGCTTCATTATTAAATAAAAGATCTGATGACGTATTGTCAACAGTTTCAGGTGTTATCAGTGCTCGTATTGATAAGTTTGGAGTATTGCAAGCCAATATTCAAGAATTACAAGGTGGACGTATTTTGGTTGAGTTACCCGGTGTTAAAGAGACTGACCGTGTAACCGATCTTTTAAAAAGTACCGCTAAATTAGAGTTCTGGGAAGTATATAATGATGTGGTTAATGGACAAACCATTCAACAAAGATTCGCGGTTGCCGACGGATTGCTAGTTGAAGAATTAAAGATGAAACTCTCAGCAAAAGGATCTGATGATGACTCTACTGAAACTGCAGTAACGGAAGAGACCAACACTCCGGAAGCTGCTGTAGATGGAATCTTAGCGAGAGCTGAGGTGGTTGCTCCAAACGGTGCTATCCCCGTAGCTTACTTCAAAGAATCTCAAATGAAAGAGATTGACCTATTACTTCCCGATATTACTCGTTTGATGAGCGATCGTAATATTGTATTGATGTGGGGGAAACCCGATAATGACAAATCCAATCTTTATCCTCTCATTCCATTAAAGAGGAAAAACGATAAATTTGGACCACTATTGAGTTCAGAAACTATCAATGGTGAAAGAGTAGTTAAAAATGCAAAACAAGACGTAGATCAAAACAATAGAATTGTGGTTAACATGTCCATGGACAGCAAAGCTACTGAAGAGTGGAGAAAGATTACCAAGGCAGCCGTTGACAATAAAAATGTAAAAATGACAGCCATTGCCATTGTTTTGGATGACTTCATCTACTCCTACCCTACTGTTCAATCTGAAATCCCTAATGGACAATCTGTAATTTCCGGATCATTCTCTATTGAAGAAGCCAAGATATTGGCTACAGTACTTAATTCAGGAAACTTAGATGCCAGAGTTGACATTGTTCAATCTGAGGTGGTAGGACCAACTTTAGGTAAAGAGTCAATCAATGCCGGACTTATTTCCTTTGCATTGGCTTTCTCATTGGTTTTACTTTATATGTTCCTATATTACGGGCGCGCAGGTTTTGTTGCTGACATTGCTTTGTTGACCAACGTATTCTTCTTGATGGGTGTACTAGCCTCTTTGGGTGCAGTATTAACCTTACCCGGTATTGCGGGGATTGTTTTAACCATGGGGATGGCCATAGATGCCAACGTGCTGATCTACGAGCGTATCCGAGAGGAGGTCCGTGCAGGTAAGGGTATGAGATTAGCTGTAAACGAGGGTTACCAAAATGCTTACTCGGCCATTTTTGACGGTCAGATTACAACCTTGATTACAGGTATCGTGTTGTATTATTTTGGATCAGGTCCGATTAAAGGTTTTGCTACTACTTTGATTATCGGGATTATCACTTCTCTATTTACAGCTATTGTTATCACTCGTTTGATTCTTGAAAGAGAAATCAGTAAAGGAAAAGAGCATAAATTCGGTAACAAATATACATTGCATTTATTTTCTAATACTAAATTCGACTTTATTAAAACGCGTAAATTTTTCTATCCTTTTACCCTTGTTTTGGTCGCCATTACGTTTATTTCATTCTTTACATTAAAACTGGAACCCGGTGTTGAATTTACAGGTGGAAGAAACTACGTAATACGCTTTGATCAGGATATCAAGACTAACGAAATTCGTGATGCCGTTACAGCTGAATTTGGTGGAAATCCTATAGTTAAGACCTTCGGTAGCAACTCTCAGGTTAGAATTACTACGAACTATAAGATTGACGAAAAGGATCCTGCAGTTGATAAAGAGTGTGCAGAAAAATTGTATAATGCTTTGAAAGGCTTTTATGTTAAATCTGAGATTACGCTTTTAGATTTTACAGAACAACAAGACCCACGTGGAATTCAAAGTTTGCAAATTGTTCAACCCAGTGTAGCAAAAGAGTTGCTCAGAGATGCCGTTTGGGCGGTTTTAATCTCCTTGGTGTTAATTTTCCTCTATATTGCCATCCGTTTTAAAAACTGGGAATTTGGAATCGGTGGTGTTGTAGGTTTGGCTCACGATGCTCTATTGACAATTGGACTTTTCTCGCTACTGCATAAAATTATGCCTTTCTCCATGGAGGTTGACCAATCCTTTATCGCAGCTATTTTGACGGTAATCGGGTACTCAATCAACAACGTGGTAATTATTTATGACCGTATCAGAGAAAATGTATCTCTCTATCCAAAACGAGAAATATATCAAAATATCAACGACTCTGTAAATCAAACTTTAGGACGTACCGTTAACACAAGTGGAACGACTATTATTGTATTGCTTATCATCTTCATTTTTGGTGGAGAGGTAATTCGTGGTTTTATCTTTGCTATGATGAGCGGTATTTTGATTGGTACCTATTCCGGTCTATTTATCTCAGCTCCTTTAGCATACGACCTATTAAGTCGTAGGGATAGAAAAGGTAAAAGAGTTAAAAAAACTAAAGTTGAGTTATTGAAATAGTTTTTTAGATAAGGATAAAAAAGAGTTGGTGAATTCATCAACTCTTTTTTTTATTCTGATATTTGATCTAAACGTTCTTTGAGATAAATAAGGTTGGGATTATTGGGATAATTCTTATTCAAGGTTTCATACATGGATTGAAGCAAAGGGAGGTGTTCTTTTTCTTCAATAAAAATTCTACGATTAAATCGCTGATAAAAGGCTGTCAAAGTAGCTAAAGAAGCGCTATTATTTCGGATTGTATGAAACAAAAAGTTTTGATGATTGAGAATATATTGGTTATATGATTTTTCTATTTCTATTTTTATAGAATCATTATAGAGATGCTCTTTATAAATTGCTTGCAGAGCTTCAACCGAATCTATAAAGAGTTTTAATTGACGATCCAACTGCCACATCAAAAGGGGATCTTTAGGTCCTGAAACCTGATAAGTTTTAACCAGGTTAGATGCATCCCCTTGAATCACTATTTTATTTCCGGGAGAAGCTAAAGTTACAATATAGTTAGTTTCAGAAAGGGCTATTTTATAAAAAGAAGGAAATTGCTCCAATTGCTCTGCAGTAATGCCTTGATGTTTAAGAGTAAAGTTTCCATTTTTTATTTCAGCCTCCATAATTTTCTGTTCGTAGTCAGGGAACAATTGATAGAGGGCTATTTTTTGCTGTGAACAATGCGTTAACTCTCCCTTAAAAGAGATCTCTTGAGTGGAAAAACTACATCCTAAAAAAAGCAATAGAACAGAGAAAAATAGAACCTTTCTAAAACCATCCTGACCCCAATTCCATTGGCTGTTATTGATCCGTTTCATTGTAGGTTATAAGATTTAGAGATTGATTGTGAGATTGCATCAATTCACATCCACAATCTCTAACTCTTTTTCTTTTAGTTTGTCCGAAAATTTTAGGTTGGCAAGAACTGAACAAAAAACTCGCGAGTATAAGGAGAATAATATAATTGCAATATCTTTTTTTCATAGCTTATCTTATCAAAGTTTCATCACGATCAGGTCCAACGGATACAATTGAGATTCTCACTCCTGTTTCTTGTTCAATAAAATGAACCATTTGCTTCAATTGTTCAGGTAGTTTTTCATACTCCCTAATTTTCGTAATATCCTCACTCCATCCTTCAAAGGAACGGTATTGCGGTTGAATAGGGGCTTCTGAATCAGCCGGAAAACGATCGGTGATTTCACCATTAATTTTATATTCCGTACAGATTTTAACAGTTTTAAACCCGGTTAGAACATCAGCTTTTGTGAGCACTATCTCAGTAACGCCGTTAATCATGACAGCATATTTCAAAGCCACCAGATCGAGCCAGCCACAACGTCTTGGCCTACCGGTAGTAGAACCAAACTCAAAGCCCTGCTTTCTCATTCTTTCCCCATCCTGGTCAAAAAGTTCTGTAGGGAATGGACCGCTTCCCACACGGGTACAATATGCTTTTACAATCCCTATTACTCTACCTTGATGAGAAGGATTAATACCCAAACCGGTATAAGCTCCCGCTGTAACTGTGCTGGAAGAGGTAACAAAAGGATAGGATCCAAACTCAACATCAAGAAGTGTACCCTGAGCTCCTTCAGCTAAAATTGATTTTCCTTCTTTCAAACTTTGAAAAAATTCATACTCATTATCAATAACCCGAAACTGAGTCAATAGTTCTATTGATTCAACAAACTCTTTCTCCATTTGATGAAGTGTATCCTCATATTTAAAAGATAATTTATCGAGAAAATCGCGATGATTATCAGTCAACTTTTTATACTTTTGAACAAAATTAGGAGTAAAAAGATCCAATACTCTTAATCCTACCCGTGCAATTTTATCTGTGTAGGTTGGTCCGATTCCTTTTAATGTTGACCCAATTTTTCTTTCCCCTTTTTGGTGCTCCAAAGCCATATCCATGAGCTTATGAGTGGGCAAAATAAGGTGTGCTTTTTTTGAAATAAAGAGGTTTCTTTTAGGATCAATATTCATTTCCAGAAGTCCATTAACCTCTTTTCTAAAGATAATAGGGTCAATTACCACTCCATTTCCTATCACATTTACTTTATCAGCATGAAAAATACCCGAAGGTATGATATGTAAAATATGTTTAATACCGTCAAACTCGAGTGTATGACCCGCATTCGGACCACCTTGAAAACGTGCAATAATGTCATACTTAGGAGTTAATACGTCAACCACTTTCCCTTTCCCCTCGTCACCCCACTGCAATCCTAGTAAAATATCCAATCCCATTTTTGAAAAATTATAAAAAAATATTAAAAAAATAAAAAAAACAATAATACTCTGCAAAAGTATGAAAAATTTTATTACCTTTGCACTTCAATTATCAATAGTTGAAATATGCGGAAATTTTTTCCTTTTTTAACGTTCCTGCTGATCAATTGTTTACTTTTGCTTTCCTGCAAAAAATCATGTATCTGCAAGCAATGGAACAATGATGTTGCCGGCCAAAAGTATTCAGTAACGTTAGAAAATGATGGCTCTAATTGTTCAGACTACACTCAATTGGACACCATTCAAGATATGATTTCCGGAATTGAATGTTACGATGAATAAAAATTAAACCTTATCAAATAAATAATTTACTAACCTTAAAAAAAAGTATTATGAAAAGAAGATTAATTTTAGTTTCAGCTCTAATCGTAGTAGCTGCATTATTTGGATCATGCAAAAAAATGTGCGTTTGCACTTTTGACGTGGATGGTGAAACAACAAGATTAGAAGTAGGTGAAATGTCAAAAGCTCAATGTGCAGCATACAAACTTGCTGGGCAAGATTCTTTTGAGTGTAAATCTGAATAATGACTGATATCTACTCAAAGTTATTTGAAAAATCCGAGATCTTTATCTCGGATTTTTTTATGCATTAACCCTAAAAACTTTTAATATTTAACTTCTAACCAAAAAATCCAAAAAGAAATGTCCGAGATATAAAAAATATTATTATCTTTGCGGGTTCATTGTTAACACATTTAACTATGTGGGGGTCTTGTTATCAACTCCGGGGTTAAGTGTTACAATAAATAAAACCTAACCTAAATCAAATAAATTAGATAAACCAACCTTAAAAAAAGTATTATGAAAAGAAAATTAATTTTAGTTTTAGCTCTCCTTGTGGTAGCTGCAATGTTCACATCATGTATTAAAGATTGCGTTTGCGACGTAAAATTCAACGGTATTGAATCAGCAGAAAGCGGATTTGTTGGAAAAATGACAAAATATCAATGTAAATCTTATGGAGATTTTGTGTGGGGTGATAATTCAGCTTATGAATATGACTGTCATCTCGAATAATGACTGAATAACTATTCTGAATTATTTGAAAAATCCGGGATTCTTATCTCGGATTTTTTTATTGCAATAAGCAAAAAGACAAACTTATTAATTAATTATAGACTACACATTATTCCCTAACCCTAATGTCGAGAGAGTTAAAAATTTTTAAGGTCAAGAGTATGAAAAAATTTATTATCTTTGCAAGTTGGTTGTCAACAATTCAACAGTGTGGATCTTATTGTGATTTCCGTTGTTGAATGTTTAATAAAAAAGATCAAATAATCACCTTTAAATAAAAATGATATGAAAAAAAGATTAATTTTAGTTTCAGCCCTAATTTTAGTAGCAGTACTATTCTCGTCTTGTAATAAAATTAAAACATGCGTTTGTACTGTAAAAATAAATGATATTGTTTATGAAGGATACGATAAGTTACCTATAGGTGAACTGGAAGAAGAGGATTGTACTGCGTACAAAGATGATACATGGGATGAATTAGGCTACTCATATGAATGTATTTCTTTAGAAGAATAAAAAAATATTCAATTTATTTATAAATTTTTATACCGAGATTTCCATCCCGGACTTTTTTATATTACATTAACCAGAAAAATAAACTTTTAATTAATTATGAACAACGCACTATTTAATTTCAGAGAGCCCTCAAATGAGCCCATCTACTCATATGCTCCCGGTTCTCCTGAAAGAGCTTTATTACAAGAAGAATTAGAAAGACAATACAATCAAGTGATTGAGATTCCTATCATTATTGGAGGAAAAGAGATCAAAACCGGTAAAATGGGTAAAGTGGTAATGCCTTGTGATCACGGTCATGTTTTGGCTCATTACCACATGGTTACCGAAAAAGAGGTTAAAATGGCAATTGATGCTGCCATGGAAGCCAAAAAAAGTTGGGAACAAATTCCTTGGATTGAGAGAGCCTCTATCATGATGAAGGCTGCTGAATTGCTTTCCAAAAAGTACCGCTATATCCTGAATGCTGCTACCATGTTAGGACAGGGTAAAAATGCATATCAAGCTGAGATAGACAGTGCTTGTGAAGCAATCGACTTTCTCCGTTTCAACACTTTTTACGCTTCTCAAATTTATGCCCAACAACCGATCTCTGACAACAGTGCCATCAACAGAACTGAGTATCGTCCTTTAGAGGGTTTTGTGTATGCCATCTCTCCATTTAACTTTACCGCCATTGCTTGTAACTTGAGTATTTCTCCTGTTTTGATGGGGAATGTAGTGGTATGGAAACCTGCAACTACCGCTGTTTTATCTAACTACTATTTGATGCAACTATACAAAGAAGCCGGTTTACCTGATGGTGTAATCAACTTCTTACCCGGTAGTGGTGCAACGATTTCCGATACAGTATTTGCTTCTCCTGACTTTGCCGGCGTTCACTTCACCGGAAGTACGAGAACTTTCAATGCTTTCTGGAAAACCATCGGTGAAAATGTGGGTAATTATAGAACATATCCCAAGATTGTCGGAGAAACAGGTGGAAAAGATTTCATTTTTGCACATCATTCTGCTCTAGTAAAAGAGTTAGCGGTAGCTATTGTCAGAGGAGCATTTGAATATCAAGGACAAAAATGTTCTGCTGCTTCCCGTGCCTATATTCCTAAATCATTGTGGGGTAAAACATTCGAATATATTCAAGAGATGGCTCAAACCATGAAAATGGGCTGCAGCCGTGATTTTTCCAATTTTATTACTGCTGTAATCGATGAGAAAGCATTTGACAGCATGGCCGGATATATTGATCGAGCTAAAGCTGCTTCAGATGCTGAAATCGTATTGGGTGGCGGATATGATAAGAGTAAAGGATATTTTGTTGAGCCTACTATCATCCTTACCACAAATCCTCAGTATGAATCGATGGTTGAAGAGATTTTTGGACCTATCATCACAATTTATCTCTATGATGATGACAAATATGAGGAAACACTTGCATTGTGTGATGCTACTTCTCCTTATGCTTTAACCGGGTCGATTTTTGCTCAGGATCGTTACATGATGCATAAAGCATTCGAAATGTTACGTTATTCAGCCGGAAACTTCTATTTGAATGACAAGCCTACCGGTGCTGTAGTTGGAAATCAGCCATTTGGAGGTGCACGCGCATCGGGAACCAATGACAAAGCCGGTTCGGCATTGAACTTATATCGCTGGATCAGTCCACGTACTATTAAGGAAACTTTAGTACCGCCAACTTGTTATAAATATCCATTTTTAGGATAAGAGAGATGAAGGCGGAAGGTTGAAGGCGGAAGGCGGAATCAAACATTGTACTGTAGAGACGCAAAGCATTGCGTCTTTACAGCAATTTCTGATTTCATATTTTTTGTTTTATATTTTTGAAATAAAAATAAATGGGGGGCAGGACGCATTCTCCTTTTGGGTTATCCCTTTTCCCCACTCGGCTATATTTCCCTTTAAAGACCTAATGCCAATTCCGCCTTCCGCCTTCACAAGGTTTTTCTTAAAAGGATAATATTCCAGAGTGGGGTAGTGGAATAACAAAAGAGATACCTCAAATCCTGCCCCCTTTTTATTATAAATTCATAAAAAATTTAACTATTCTAAAGATTGAGAGTCTAAATTGGAAATGGAAAACGAAATTAAGAATTAATTTTTAAAAACTATGAAAAGAACAATGTCATTCCTTATTTTGGTTCTTTTATTCTCTTTTAGTGGGATGAGCCAAAAGGGAAAAACTGTAACACCTGAAGATTCTGTTATTTTAGAGGCATTAAAATATGCTCCTAAACAAGAGAAAAAAGCAATTCTCAAAATTTACAAAAAAGCAGATGCCCAGACTAAAGAGGTGTTATACAATGCATTAGTCAACCCTTCTCCCAAAGTTAATCCCCATTTAAGTGGAGACTCTCTGTTTGATAAAGCCACTCAATATTTTCCCAAGGATGTAAAAAAGAACATTAGAAAATTATACAAAAAAGCAGATACCAAGACTAAAGAAGCCTTACTTGCCTCATTGGTTGTGCCCAATAAAAAAGAAAAATATCAAAATGAGCAAGATGCTTTAGTTCATAAAGAGCTCAAAAAACTTCCTAAAGGTCCTCAAAATCAACTGTGGAAAATTTATCAAAAGAGTGATCCGGATACTAAAGCACTTCTCTACAACTCCATAGTTGGGAAACCCAAGAAATTAAACCCAAAGATTAATGCAGATTCTCTTTTCTATAAAAGGATTGCTCATGTACCTAGTCCTATGAGAAAAAACTTGACTCAACTTTATCAAAATGCTGATCGTGAAACAAAGGAACAAATGGTGATTGCTGTCAGTTTACCTACCTGTAGCAAAGCGGATTTGATTTCCAATTATGAGAAGAATAAGGAACATATTGAGAGACTCAAAAGAGAGTTTCGATCACTGATTCCTGAAGAGTTTATTCTTTCCATTGCCTTTAATCCTGCTTGTGAACTTTTGAATACTCCTGCCGATATTGATGTCAAAATCTTCAAAGCAGAGTATGGTCAAAAAAGAAAGTTGATTAAAGAAGCTCATAATTTAGATCCCAAATCACCTGATTTAATTGAAATTTTGCAGATTATCAATTGGAATACTGATATTCTGAATAAAATCGAAACACTACTTCAAAAAGCAAACTGTTTCAGTATTGAAAATGGTGAATTTACCAATATTGGTTTTGCTAAAAATGGATTCACAACCTATGCATATAAGTTGGCAGAGTCCCGAATTTGTCCGGAAGAACAAAAAAAGTTCACTAATGGATGTGATCTCTTTTTCTATAAAGAACATGTTATTCTTGAAGCTATCGGTGGAGCAGGTGCAAATCCTTGTTTCAACGATTAAATATGAAGGTAGAAGGTAGAATTAAGGCGGAAGGCGGAAGGCGGAAGGCGGAATGATTTCGGATTTTAAAAGGGGAGTTCTGAAAGGATTCCTCTTTTTTTTTGGAAGAATAAAAAAAAGCACCTACCGGTTTTTAGTAAGCGCTTTTTATTTTTGCTCCCCCTCTAGGACTTGAACCTAGGACCCTCTGATTAACAGTCAGATGCTCTGACCAACTGAGCTAAGGAGGAATCTCATTTTGAGGGTGCAAAAGTACATAAATTTTTTAATATAACACAACTTTTTGAAAAAATATTTTTATTTAATATTTATAGTATCTTTGCATCTTCTTAACAAGCTCTCTAAGAGCTTGAAAAACAAAACTATAAATTAAAAAACAAGAAAATATGCCCCCTTTAAATCAAAAAAAATTTTTTAGTGAACTAAAAAATTATTTCATTATCTGTATTGGTTTAGCTATTTTCGCCTTTGGTTGGACTGCTTTTTTGATTCCTGCACAAATGACCGGGGGAGGAGTGAGTGGTATTTCAGCTATTATTTACTATGCTTCCGGCATACCCATAGGAACCAGTACTTTGGTAATTAATGTGGTTCTTTTGGCTATTGCCTGGAAAATCTTGGGGCCTCGATTTTGTCTCAATACGCTTTTCTGTACGATCATTCTCTCCGCCTTTTTCTGGTTGGGGCAGAATATCTTTACCGAACAGATTATTCACGATTCGTTTATGTCTGCCATCATCGGGAGCTCTTTAGCTGCCTTTGGATTGGGTATGGCAATTAACAGCGGGGGAAATACCGGTGGTACCGATATTGTTGCGATGATGGTTGGAAAATATCGCAATATATCTTATGGAACCGTAACGCTCTACACCAACTTAATCATCATCGGTTCTTCCTACTTTGTGATTTGGGATGTCGAGAAACTGGTTTACAGTATGGTTGTGATGTTTGTTTATATCTATGTTTCCGATATTGTTATTGACGGATACCGACAAACCTTTCAATTTATGGTATTTTCTAGCGAAAATCAAAATATTGCCGACCGTATTAACAACGAACTCAACCGGGGAGCTACCTTTTTAAAGGGTTATGGTTCATACACAAAAGCCGAATCTGACGTTTTATTGATTATTGCGCACCGAAATGATAAAGCCAGAATTATGAGAATGATCAAAAATATTGACCCCAATGCTTTCGTTACTATATCCAAGACGACGGGTGTGTTTGGTAAAAATTTCGATAAAATTAAATTGTAATACAGAAAATAAACACTGAATATTGAGATCATGCTTGAAAAATATGATGAAATAAGACCCTATACCGATCAAGAAGCTGTTGAGGCAATTCAACGTCTTTTTTGTGACGCTGAATTTGTTCGAAGTTTATCTTACTTTGAGGATCAACTTGATATTGATCAACTGGTAAGAGATGCATTGGATTGCAAGTCAATTATTGAATTTCAAAAAAGATTCTCTTCAAAGATATTTTACTACTTTATCAATAAATCTA
>Ga0116141_10002065_pt1 | contig 17324 bp, 14 predicted proteins | sample AD_UKC097_MetaG_FD_89744 | JGI IMG/M metagenome (GOLD analysis project Ga0116141, IMG submission 89744) | Active sludge microbial communities of municipal wastewater-treating anaerobic digesters from USA - AD_UKC097_MetaG | ecosystem: Engineered > Bioreactor > Anaerobic > Digestate | place: USA...
GCGCAGCCACATGGATCCCGAGCGGCTGGAGGAACTGGCCGAATCGATCCGCGCCCAGGGCCTGATCCAGCCCATCATCGTGCGCGGCATCGGTGCCGGGCGCTACGAGATCATCGCCGGCGAGCGCCGCTGGCGCGCGGCCCAGCTCGCCGCGCTGCGCGACGTGCCGGTGGTGATCCGCGAAATCGAGGACAACACCGCGCTGGCGATGGCGCTGATCGAGAACATCCAGCGCGAGGATCTCAACCCGCTGGAGGAAGCCCTCGCGCTGCAGCGCCTGATCGACGAGTTCAGCCTCACCCACCAGCAGGCCGCCGAAGCCGTGGGCCGCTCGCGCGCCTCGGTCAGCAACCTCCTGCGCCTGCTGGAACTGCCCGAGGCCATCCGCGCCATGGTCGAGCGACGCGCGCTGGAAATGGGTCACGCCCGCGCCCTGCTCACCCTGCCCGCGCACCAGGCGCTGGCGCTGGCGCAGCAGGCCGCGGCAGAAGGCTGGTCGGTACGCGAAACCGAGCGCCGCGTGCAGGCGCTGCAAAAAGGCGTTCCCGCGCCCGCGAAGCCCGCCAGCCAGCGAACCGACGCCAACGTCGCCGCGCTGGAGCGCGAACTGTCCGAATCCTTCGGCGCAAAGGTGAGCGTGCAGTCGGGTCGCGGCGGGCGCGGCAGGCTCGTCATCAGCTACCACAGCCACGACGAGCTGGACGGCATCCTGGAGCGGATGCGGCGCTGAATCACCAAGAAACCCGGCGCGTGGCCCCGCTCAGGCCGGCGCGGAACCGCCGCCGGAATCGGCCCCGCCCCCGGGGCGACTGCGCCAGCCACTGCCGCTGGAAGTCTTCCAGCAGCGCGCGATCGGCGCGCGTGAGGCGCATGCGAGCAAGAAGATCCGGACGACGCAGCCAGGTGCGGCCGAGCGCCTCGCGCCTGCGCCAGCGCGCGATCGCGGCATGGTCTCCGGAAAGAAGCACGGCGGGCACGGCATCGCCCTGCGCATCGACCTCGGGGCGGGTGTAGTGCGGGCAGTCGAGCAGGCCGTCCTCGAAGGAATCGTGCGCGGCGCTGGCAGCGTCGTTGAGCGCGCCGGGCCGCAACCGCCCCACCGCATCGATGATGACCGCCGCGCCCAGTTCGCCGCCGGACAGTACGTAATCGCCGATGGAGAGTTCCTCGTCTATCTCGCGCGCAATCACGCGCTCGTCGATGCCCTCGTAGCGTCCGCAGACCAGCGCCAGGCGCGGCAGCAGGGCCAGCTCGCGCACGCGGCGCTGGGTCAGGCGTGCGCCCTGCGGAGTGAGGTAGATGACGTGCGCAGGTTCGGGCGCGGCGGCGCGGATCGCGGCCAGCGTTTCGCGCAGGGGCGCGGTGGACAGGACCATGCCCGGCCCGCCGCCGAAGGTGCGCTCATCGACGCGGCGGTAGTTGTCGTGGGTGAAGTCGCGCGGGTTCCATGTCGCCACCTCGAGCAGCCCGCGCTGCTGCGCGCGTCCGACCACGCCGACCGCGGCGGCGGCCTGGATGAACTCGGGGAACAGGGTGAGGACGTCGATGCGCACGCTTGGGGCCGGCAAGGTCACGGAAGAATCATCGGTGCGGCGCTGGCCATTGACCAGGCCCTCTTGCGCCGCCGGCCCATCGCCGGATCGCAGCGATCGGCGCGGAAATTCAGAACTCGGGGTCCCAGTCGATGCGGATCAGGCCGGCGTCGAGGTCCACGTCCCGGACCACTTCGTCGCGCAGGAAGGGAACCAGACGCTCGCGCTCGCCGATCACCGACATCACCTCGTTGGCGCCGGTGGAAAACAGGTGCGAGACGCGACCGAACTCGAAGCCGTCCAAGCCAACCACGCGCAGGCCTTCCAGATCGACCCAGTAGAACTCGCCCGGCGCGGCGGCGGGAAGCGCGGTACGCGGCACGAAGATTTCGGCACCGATCAGCGCCTCGGCCTGCTCGCGGGTTTCCAGCGCCGGCCAATGACCCACCAGCCCCTTGCCCTGTTCGCGCCCTTCGACCGCATCCACGCACGAGGAAACGCCCCGCTGGACAACCGTCCACGGAGCGTACCGGAAGATGTTGCGGCGGGGATCGGTGTCCGATTCGAGCTTGAACCAGCCCGAAACGCCGTGGACCCCCACGATCTTGCCGACACGAATGAGGCGTTCGCCGCCCATGCCGGCAGATCCGCGCCGAATCAGGCGGCCTTGGCCGCCTTGACGGCGTCGCGGTAGAGCTGATCGACCTTCTCGGTCATCTGCGCGCCGACGCCGACCCAGTGCTGCACGCGGTCGGTGTTGATCTGGACGCGCTGCTCGTTGCCCTGCGCCACCGGGTTGTAGAAACCGATGCGCTCGATGGCGCGACCGTCGCGCTTGTTGCGCTGGTCGGTCACGACGATGTGGTAGAAGGGGCGCTTCTTGGCGCCGCCGCGGGTGAGGCGGATCTTGACCATGGTGTTCTCGGTGTTGCCAGCGAGCCGGGATGGCCCGTTGAGCCGCGCAGTATAGCAGGTTTTGCCGGGCCGACCAGCACCGCCGGTTTCCGGGATTCAGAGCGCCTCGCCAAGCGTGATCCGGTCGCGACCGCCCTGCTTGCTGGCATAGAGCGCGCGGTCGGCGCGCTGCACCAGGCTTTCGGTCGTGTCTTGTGGCCCCGCAACGGCGGCCCCGATGCTGATGGTCACCGCCCTCAGCGGCCAATGATGGGTGCGGAACGCCTCCAGCACGCGCTGGCCGACGCGCTGCGCGGCGGCGGCATCTGCCCCCGGCAGAAGGATGGCGAACTCCTCACCTCCGTAGCGCGCCACCATGTCTCCCGGCCGCACCGCCGCGCGCAGCAGCATCCCGGTTTCTCGCAGCACCTCGTCGCCCGCCTGGTGCCCGAAGCTGTCGTTGAAACTCTTGAATCGATCCAGGTCCAGCATCAGCAGCGCCGCCCCGCCCATGGGGCCATCGCGCCCCACGCCCGCGAGCGCCGCATCCAATGCACGCCGGTTCGCCAGCCCGGTCAGGGCATCGGTGTCGGCATCGACGCGCAGCACCGATACGACGCGCCGCATCCGCTCGCTGCGATCCAGCAGAAAGGCGACCCAGACGATCAGCGCGGTGATGGCGCCGCCGGTCAGCACCGCCGCCAGCGCATAGAGCAGCGAAGGCGACCACGCAAAGCGGGACTGGGCCACCGCCAGCCCGAAGGTGAGCAGCGCCGGCAGCAGCAGCGAGGGAAGGATCAATCGCCGCGCAAAGGCGCCGCCGAGGCTGTCGGCCACGGCGATGCGCGTCAGACCGGTCGTGGGCACGGCGGACATCCACGCCAACGCCTGGAGCAGGAGCAGGATGGCCGTGGCGAGGGGCAGGCGCCGCAGCAGGTTCGCACTCTCTCCACCCAGCACCAGCCCCCACGACGCCCAGGCCGCGAGGGCGATGGCAAGCACGACCAGCACCAGCGCTTCGCGCAGCCACAGCACATACCCGCGAACCACGGCAATGCCGACCACGCCCAGCAGCAGGAAGGACAGCGAGGGCAACTCGGTCATGCGCGAGGCGGGATCGATTCCGAGCCAGAAGCGCGCAAGCCCGCTGTCGCACGCGATCAGGACGTGTCCGATGAGTTCGAACCCGCCCAGGATCGCCACCAGGCAGGAGAGCAGCACGCCGAGCGCCGCGCTGCGCTCGCGCAGCAGCAGGGCTCCGCCGGAAAGAAGGCAGGCCCAGGCGCTGTTGAGACGCGGCGTGACGTTCATCATCCTCGTCAGTCGCGACTCGGAATCGCTCCATCCGAGCGAAGCGGCGAAGGTCATGAACGCACTCAGCAGCAGGATCACGCCCACCACACGGGAAAACGCGATGAATCCGCGCACTACGCGCGAATTGAATCGGATGCCTTCCTGCGCCATGTCGCGATCACCTCGATTCGGCATTCGGGCTGACGTAATCGCCCACCGGGGTTCGGAAGGCGACGTTGAGCCGGTTCCAGCCGTTGATCGCGATGATGGCGAGGGTCAGGTCCACCAGCGCCTTTTCGTCGAAGTGCCGGCGCGCTTCCTCGTACACGGCATCAGGCACGTCCTGCACCGAGGCGACCAGGGTCACGGATTCGGCCCAGGCCAGCGCGGCGCGCTCGCACGGGGTGTAGCAGGGCGCATCGCGCCAGACGGCAAGAAGATGGAGGCGCTGTTCGCTCTCGCCTTTGGCGCGCGCGTCCTTGGTGTGCATGTCCAGGCACCAGGCGCAGCCGTTGAGCTGGGAGGCGCGGCTCTTGACCAGCTCCAGCAGGGAGTCCTCCAGCCCGAGCCGATGGGCCCGGTGTTCGAGCTGAAGCATGGCCTTGAAGGCTTCCGGGGAAGCGGTCGTGTAGTCCAGACGCGGCTGCATGGATTCCTCCTGTGCGGGCGTCATCGCGGCGCGCCCGGCCGTTGCGGCATTCGCGCCGGAATGTCTTCACGACGCACTGCAAACTTCCTGATTCTCGGGGTTTCCATGCCGAAAGTCACTTGCGCCCGAGCCATCGCCGCCGTGAGGATCGCTCAGGCCGCAGGAGTTCGCGTCCAACCGGCATTTCGCCCGCCCGGGCATCCCACCCTCAGGAGAACGACCTTGCAACGCCGTGACTTCCTCGCCCTGTCCGGGCTTGCCACCAGCGGCCTGCTGGTGCCTTCGTTCTTCGGCCGCGCCATCGCCGCCGAAGAACTGCTCACCGTGCTCGATCCTGCGATCAAGAAGCGGCTGGCCGATGACGCGCTCTCGGCCGCGCGGGATGCCGGGGCCACCTACTGCGATGTGCGCATCGGCCGCTACCTGAGTCAGGCGGTGATGACGCGCGAAGACAAGGTGCAGAACGTGATGAACAGCGAATCGACCGGCGCGGGCATCCGGGTGATCGTCAACGGCGCCTGGGGCTTTGCCGCCACCAGCGACCTCAGCCCGAAGGGCGTGGTGGCCGCAGCGAAGCAGGCCGCCGCGATTGCGCGCGCCAATTCGAAGTATCAATCCACGCCGGTGCAGCTGGCCAAAGCGCCGGCCTTCGGCGAGGTGAGCTGGAAGACGCCGATCCGGAAGAACGCGATGGCAGTTCCGATCAAGGAGAAGGTCGAACTGCTGCTTGGCGTGAACGCGGCGGCGCTCGAAGCCGGCGCCAGCTTCGTCAACTCCACGCTCTTCGTGGTCAACGAACAGAAATACTTCGCTTCCACCGACGGCTCCTGGATCGATCAGGACGTGCACCGCATCTGGGCACCGATGAGCGTGACGGCGATCGACAAGTCCACCGGCAAGTTCCGCTCCCGCGACGGGCTTTCCGCACCGATGGGACTGGGCTGGGAATATCTGGACGGCAATTCCGCCGACAAGACCGAGCTGCCCGTCGGCAGCACCGTGTACGGCATGAGCTACGACATGCGCGAGGACGCGATCGCCGCCGCTCGTCAGGCGCAGGACAAGCTCAAGGCGCCGTCGGTGAAACCGGGCAAGTACGATCTGGTGCTCGACCCCTCGCACACCTGGCTGACCATCCACGAGTCGGTCGGCCATCCTCTGGAGCTCGACCGCGTGCTCGGCTACGAGGCCAACTTCGCCGGCACCAGTTTCGCCACGCTCGACAAGCGCAAGGAACACTTCCAGTACGGCAGCGACAAGGTCCACATCTTCGCCGACAAGACCCAGCCCGGCAGCCTCGGGGCGGTGGGTTACGACGACGAAGGCGTGAAGTGCAAGCGTTGGGATCTCATCCGCGAAGGCAAGCTGGTGGACTACCAGACCATCCGCGATCAGGCCCACATCCTGGGCAAGAGCGAATCGGATGGCTGCTGCTACGCCGATTCCTGGTCGAGCGTGCAGTTCCAGCGCATGGCCAACGTCTCGCTCGCCCCGGGCAAGGACAAGCTCGGCCCGGCGGAGATCGTCAAGAACGTGGAGAACGGCATCTACATCGTCGGCGCCGGCTCCTTCTCGATCGACCAGCAGCGCTACAACGCCCAGTTCGGCGGCCAGCTGTTCTTCGAGATCAAGGACGGCAAGGTCACCGGCCCTGTGGAAGACGTGGCCTACCAGATCCGCACGCCGGAATTCTGGAACGCCTGCGTGGCCGTGGCCGACGAGAGCGACTACCGCCTCGGCGGCTCGTTCTTCGACGGCAAGGGCCAGCCCAGCCAATCCTCGGCGGTTTCGCACGGTTCCAGCACCGCGCGTTTCAACGGAATCAACGTCATCAACACCGCGCGCGCGCTCGGCTGATCCGGACCGGAGAAAAATTTCATGAGCATCCTTGACGAAGAACAGACCCGCGCGATCCTGGGCAAGGTCATCCAGCTTTCGAAGGCCGACGAATGCTCGGCCATGCTGAACGGAGAAACCTCCGGCAACATCCGCTTCGCGCTCAACAGCGTTTCCACCAGCGGCAGCATCGACAACGCCGAGCTCATCGTGATGGTGGCGTTCGGCAAGCGCACCGGCATGGCCAGCATCAACCAGTTCGACGACGCCTCGCTCGAACGCGTGGTGCGCCACGCCGAGGAGCTGGCAAGGCTCGCACCGGAAAACCCCGAGTTCATGCCGGCGATCGACAAGCAGGAATACAAGGCCAGCGCCACCTTCAGCGAATCCACCGCCGCCATCACGCCCGAGTACCGTGCGGAAGTGGCTGCCAAATCCATCGCCCCGTGCAAGGAGAAGAACCTGGTCGCGGCCGGCTTCCTGGAGGACGGCAAGAGCTTCTCTGCCATCGCCAATTCCAAGGGCAACTTCGGCTACCAGAAAGCCACTTCCTTCAACTACACCTGCACCGTGCGCACCGAAGACGGGCGCGGCTCGGGCTGGGTTGGGCGCAGCCTCAAGGAGGCTACGGACTTCAAGGTCGAAGACGAGATCCAGGTCGCCATCCGCAAGGCCACCGAGTCGGCCGAGGCGCGCGCGCTGGAGCCGGGCAAGTACACCGTGGTGCTGGAACCGGCCGCCGTGGCCGGGCTGGTCGGCTTCATGATGTTCTTCTTCGACGCGCGCAGCGCCGACGAGGGCCGCAGCTTCCTGTCGAAGAAGGGCGGCGGAAACCGCCTGGGCGAGCAACTCTTCGACAAGCAGGTGAACATCATCACCGACCCCTGGGATGCCGGCACGCCTGCACTGCCATGGGACATGATGGGCCTGCCGCGCCAGCGCCAGGATCTCGTCAAGGACGGCAAGGTCGCCTTCCTCAACTACTCGCGCTACTGGGCCGAAAAGCAGGGCAAGCAAGCCACCGCCATGCCCGGCAACATCCTCATGGCCGGCGGCAGCAAGTCCACCGCCGAACTGGTCAAGGGCACGAAGAAGGGGCTCCTGGTCACGCGCACCTGGTACATCCGCATGGTCGATCCGCAGACGGTCCTCCTGACCGGCCTCACCCGCGACGGCACCTTCTACATCGAGAACGGCGAGATCAAGTACCCGGTGAAGAACTTCCGCTTCAACGAGTCGCCCGTGATCATGCTCAACAACATCGATGAGCTGGGCAAGCCGGTGCGCGTGCAGGGCGACGAATCGCCGATCGCCATGGTCCTGCCGCCGATGCGACTGCGCGATTTCACCTTCACCTCGCTGTCGGATGCGGTGTGAGGGGGAATAGGGAGTAGGGAATGGAGAATCGCGGGTCGGGTATCGCGGGGGAACTGCCGCGCCGTGAGGTTCGGCACCATGTTCTTCTGCCCGGCTCCGCTGCCCCCTCACCCCAGCCCTCTCCCCCGTCGCCGACGGGGGAGAGGGAGCGAACTCCTGCCCGACCCTTGTCGCGTGCGCAGTTCCTGCGGCTGCTGGTGGCCGGTGCGGCTGTGTTCAGCGCATCGCGCCTGCCTCTGGCCAGGGCGCGCGATGCGGCCACCATTCCCGATTCCCCATTCCCGATTCCTGCCGAAGGCCCCTGGGACTTCCACTTCACCCGCCTGCGCTACGAATCGGGCGACTGGGACGTGGACGCGCGGATGCCGTCGAACCTCATCACCGCGCTGATCGACTACACCCACCTGCGGGTGGACCCGGTCGAACACGTCGTGGCGCTGTCTGACCCGCGCATGCTCAGCGCGCCGTTCTGCTATCTCGCCGGGCACAAGCTGGTGGAGTTCAATCCGGACGAGCGCCGCAACTTCGAGCGCTACGTGAAGAACGGCGGCTTCGTCTTCGTGGACGACTGCAACCACGACATCGACGGCCTGTTCGCGCGCTCCTTCGAGGCGCAGATGGCATCGATCTTCGGGCCGCGCGCGCTGCGCAAGCTGCCCAACGATCACCCGGTCTACTCCAGCTTCTTCCGTTTCCCCGATGGCCCGCCGGCGACCAGCTTCGAGCTCAACGGCTGGGGCGACGACCTGGTGCACGACTACCTCAAGGGCATCGAGATCGACGGCCGCCTGGGCCTGCTCTACAGCAACAAGGACTACGGCTGCGAGTGGGACTATGACTGGCGCAACAAGCGTTTTCTCGCCGAAGACAACACCAAATTCGGCGTCAACCTCATCATGTACGCCCTGATGGCCTGAACCCCCGATGCATACTCCAGAAACCGAAGCCGACGTCGCGCGGCAGATCGAACGCCTTGCGACCCTGCGCCGCGCCATCGCCACCGCCGTGGTCGGGCAGGAGGCGGTGGTCGAGCAGCTCCTGATCGGCCTCCTGGCCGGCGGCCACTGCCTGATCGAAGGCGTGCCGGGCCTGGGCAAGACCCTGCTGGTGCGCTCGCTGGCGCAGGCGCTGGATCTCGATTTCCGCCGCGTGCAGTTCACCCCCGACCTCATGCCCAGCGACCTGCTCGGTGCCGAACTGCTGGAAGAGGACCGCGGTACCGGGCACCGCGCCTTCCGCTTCCAGAAGGGGCCGGTGTTCACCCACCTGCTGCTGGCCGACGAGCTCAACCGCACCCCGCCCAAGACCCAGGCCGCCCTGCTGGAGGCCATGGCCGAGCGCACCGTCAGCTACGCCGGCACCACCCACACCCTGCCCGCGCCGTTCTTCGTGCTGGCCACGCAGAATCCGCTGGAGCAGGCCGGCACCTACCCGCTGCCCGAGGCCCAGCTCGACCGCTTTCTGCTGCACGTGAAAGTGGCCTATCCGGAGGAAAGCGAGGAACGCGAGATCCTGCGCCAGACCACGGGAAGTGCGAGCGCCGCCGTGCCGCGCGTGATGGACGCCGGCGACGTGCTCGCGGCGCAGGCGCTGGCGCGCGAGATCCACGTCGGAGACGACCTCCTCACCTGGATCACGCGGCTGGTTCGTGCCAGCCGCCCCGACGATGCGCTCGCACCCGCCGCAGTGCGCAGCTACGTGCGCTGGGGCGCGGGACCGCGCGCCGGCCAGTCGCTGGTACTGGCGAGCAAGGCGCGCGCCCTGCTGCAAGGCCGCCTGGCTGCAACGCGCGAGGACGTCGCCGCGCTCGCCGCTCCGGTGATGCGCCATCGCCTGCTGCTGTCCTTCGCCGCCGAAGCCGAAGGCAAGCAGGCCGACGAAGTGGTCGCCGCGCTGCTGTTGGCCGTTCCGTTCCCCGACCGCTGAGTCGCGCGCCGTGGCGCACGCGCTGATCCCGCCCGAACTGCTGAGCCGGCTGAAGTCCCTGCGGCTCGCGACAACGCGTTCGCGCGGGGACGGCGGCATCGGCCAGCACGCCAGTCCCGCGCGTGGCGCGGGGCTGGAGTTCGTGCAGTATCGCGGCTACGAGCAAGGCGATTCGCTGCGCCAGATCGACTGGAAGCTCTACGCGCGTTCGGACCGGTTCTTCGTGCGCGAGGCCGAGCGCGAAAGTCCCCTGACCGTCTGGCTGCTGCTGGACGCTTCTGCCTCGATGGCGCAGTGCGACCGCGCGCGGCCCGGCTGGAGCCGCCTCGACGGCGCGCGCCTGATTGCCGCCTGCATCGCGGAAATCGCGCTGCGCCAGGGCGACCGCGTCGGGCTGGCCGGATTGCGCGAGGACGAATTGCGGGGGCTGCCACCGCGAACCGGAAGCCGCGCGCACAACGGCCTGTGGCTGGAATTGCAGGCGCTGACGGCGGAAGGGCGTTTTCCCGGATCCGCTCGCCTCATGCCGCTGTGGGAGCGCACCCGCGCCGGCGACCTGCTGTTCCTGATCGGGGATTTCTTCGACGAGGACGCGGTGACGCTGGTCGAACGCCTTGCCGCAACCGGGCGCGAAGTGCGTGCAATACAGCTCCTCACTGCCGAGGAACGCGATTTCCCGTTTGCGGGCAACTTTCTCTTCCACGACGCGGAAACCGGTGTCGAACTTCAGGGCGACGCCACCTCCATGCGCGCGGGCTACCTGGAACGGTTTTCCGCCGCGCAGCGCGCGCTCGACGCGCGCCTCGACGCCGCCGGCATCGCGCACGCGCGCGGCGCCCTCGACGAGCCACCCGACCGCCTCCTGCGCGCCGTGCTCGCGCCCGGATCGCGGGCGTGAACCTCTCCCTGCTCCTGCCCGGTGCGCTGGCGGCGCTGGCCGCGCTGGCGCTGCCGCTGCTGATCCATCTGGCGCGCCGCAGCGAGCCGCAGCGCATCGACTTTGCCGCGCTGCGCTGGCTGGAATCCGCACCGCGCCCGCGCCACAGCCTGCGGCTGGAGGAACGCGCCCTGCTCGCCGCACGCCTGCTGCTGATCGCGCTGCTGGCGCTGTGGTTGGGGCAGCCGCTCCTGTTCGGTGCCGGCGACGTGCGCCCTTTCATTGCGGTGATGCCCGGCGTTTCCCGCGAAGCCCTGGGCACGCTGCCGCCGGACGCGCGTGCGCACTGGCTCGCGCCGGGCTTTCCCGCGCTCGATCAAACCGCTCCGGACACCACACAACCCATTGCCAGCCTGCTGCGCCAGCTCGACGCCGAACTCGACCCGCAGGCGCCGTTGACGGTGCTGGCCACCACCGCCTTCGACGGCACCGACGCGCAGATCCCGCACCTGGCGCGTGCCGTGGATTGGCGCATCGCGCAGGGCGAAGCGCCGGCACCGCAGTCCGCACCCGAGCCGGAAATGCCCGCACTGCACCTCATCGCCGATGTCGCGCACGCAGGCGGCGCGCGCTACCTGCAGGCCGCCGCCGCAGCCTGGCGCGAGGGCATCGAACCGCCGGCGCGGCACGATCCGGAGGAAATTCTCCCGGCAGCAGGAAACCTCACCTTCGTCTGGCTGGCGGAAGGCGAACTGCCGCAGGCGCTGCGTGAGCGAGCGTCCCAAGGCGCCACGATCCTCGTGGCTGCGGATGCATCGCTTCCCGAGCCCGCAGCGGCCGTGTCGCTGTGGCGCGACGCGGAAGGCGCACCGCTGGCCGAAGGCGCGGCTTTCGGCAAGGGCCGGATCGTGCGCTTCACCCGCGCGCTCTCGCCCGAGGCCATGCCCGAACTGCTCGACCCGGGATTTCCCGATCGGCTGCGCGCCCTGCTCCAGCTCGAGCCGCCGCAGCCTGCGCGCGCCGACGCCCGGTTCTGGCGTCCGCTCGACGGTGCCGCGCCGTGGCCGGAAACCCCGCGCGACCTGCGCTCCTGGCTGGCGCTGGCGATTGCGCTCGGCTTCGCGCTGGAGCGAGGGCTGGCGGCGCGCGCGCCGCGGAAGGTACCGGCATGATCGCGCCGGTCGAACGCGCCTGGCGCGCCGCGTGCCGGCGCGACGCGGCCATCGCGATCGGTCTGGCGCTGCCGTGGATCACCGCCGCGACGGCGCTGGCACTGCGCCTGGGGGAAGTGCGCGACGCAGTTCTTGCAGCCGGCGCGCTGGGCACGGGGCTGCTCCTTTGGATCGCAAGGCGCTGGCGCGAACGCGACCTCCTCTGGCTGCGCCGCGCGCTCGACGCGGCGCGTCCGGATCTGGAAGACAGCGCCGACCTGCTGACGTCCGACGCCGCCGGCACCACCGTGCAGCGGCTCCAGCGCGGACGGCTGGCTGCGCGCCTGGCGGCGCGGCCGCCGGACCTTCGCCAACCCTGGCCCATCGGTGCGCTGACGCTTTCGGTCACGCTGGGACTGGCGGCCACGCTGGCGATCCTGTTTTTCCCGCAGGCGAGGTTCGAACCCGCGGCTGTCGAAGCGCCGCCCATCGCGCCCCCCGAAACCCGGATGCCAGCGCTGCTCCAATCGCGCGTCAGCGTCACACCGCCCGCCTACACCGGCCTGCCCATGCGCACCGAACCCACGCTTTCGCTGCGCGCGCCGGAAGGCTCGCGGCTGCGCTGGCACCTGCGTTTTTCCACCGCACCCGCGACGGTCGAACTCGCCCTGCTCGACGGGCGTCGCGTGCCACTCGCGCGCGAGAGCGATGCCTGGGAAGGCGAGCTCGTGCTCGACCGCCCGACGCTCTACCGCATCCAAGCCGACGGCGTGCCGCTGGAAGAATCCCCCGAACGTCTCGATGCCAGCACCGACCATCCGCCGCAGCTGCGCGTGCTCGCGCCCGGGCGCAGCCTGAGCCTGGCCGCGCCCGGTCAGCGGCGCTGGGCGCTCGACTTCGAGGCCAGCGACGACTACGCGCTCGCCGACTTCGCCACTCTGCGAATCACCCGCACCCAGGGCACCGGCGAGAACATCGCCGTGGCCGAACGCAGCCTGCGCCTGCGTGGCGAGGGCGCAATCGCCGCGCGCCGCTACCGCCACCTCATCGACCTGGTCGCGCTGGCACCCGCGCCCGGCGACGACCTCATCGTGCAGCTCGCGGTGCGCGACACCCGCGCCCCGCAGCCGCAGGAAACGCGCAGTCCCAGCCTGATCCTGCGCTGGCCCCCCGAAGCCGCGCCGGAAGGCGGCGATCTGGAGGGCGCGGTGCAGCGCGTCATGCCGGCCTATTTCCGCAGCCAGCGCCAGATCATTCTCGACGCCGAAGCCCTGCTGCGGGAACGCTCCAGGCTCGATGCCAACGCCTTCGCGCAGCGTTCCGATGCGCTCGGTGTGGACCAGCGCATCCTGCGTCTGCGCTACGGCCAGTTCCTCGGCGAGGAAGCCGAAGATGCGAGCGCGGCAGATCACGCGCAGGACGACCACGCGGCCGAGGAAGAACCGGCCGCCTTCGGCCAGGACATGGACCTGATCGCAGAATTCGGCCACACCCACGACATTCCGGAAGCGGCCACCCTGCTCGACCCGCGCACCCGCGATGTGCTGCGCAAGGCGCTGGGGCAGATGTGGCAGTCCGAACTCGGCCTGCGTCAGGGCGACCCGCGCGCGGCGCTGCCGCACGCCTACCGCGCGCTCGACTACATCAAACAAGTGCAGCAGGCCGACCGCATCTACCTGCCGCGACTGGGTTCGGACCTGCCTCCGATCGACGAGGGCCGGCGCCTGGGCGGCAAGCGCGAGGGCATCGCCTCGCGCCCCGATCCGCTGCGCCGCGCACAGCGCGAAGGCGCGGATTTCTCCGCCCTGTGGAGCGCGCTCGGCGAGCCAGATTCACCGCTCGATGCCGCCGCGCTCGACGCGCTGCGCGCCGCCTCGGACGACGCACCCGACCCGCTCGCCCTGCAGGAAACCCTCGACGCCGTGCTCCGCCAGCCCGACTGCGGCGAATGCCGCGACGCCCTGCGAGCGCGGCTCTGGCCGCTGCTCGGCGTTCCCGCAACCACCGTTCCGCGCCGTGCGCGAGTCGGTGAAACCGGCGCGCGCTACCTCGACGCGCTGCGCGAAAAGGCCACGCCGTGACCTCGCCCCAGATCCTGACCTTGCTCGCGCTGACGCTCGCCGTCGCGGCAGCTTGGGCGCGCCTTGCGCGCGGCCGGCGGCGCGGCGCATTCGGGCCGAGTCGCGCCGGCTTCGCGCTGCGCCTGCTGCTGCAGCCGGCGCTGGCCGTCCTGCTTTTCTTCGGCCTGTTTCCTCCGCGCGAACGCGTGCCGCCGGAACCCATGACGGTCTTCACCGCCGGCCCCATCGAGGATTCCAGGCCCGTCGAAGGTTTGCGCGTGGCCCTGCCCGAAGCACCGGCCGGGCTATCCGCCGAACGCGTGCCCGACCTCGCCAGCGCGCTGCGCCGGCACCCGCAAACGGCGGAGCTGCACATCGTGGGCGAGGGTCTGGAGGCGCGCGATCTGGATGCCGCGCGCGGCCGTCCGGTCGAGTTCTTCCCTGCGCCCGCGCCATCGGGCCTGGTCGAACTCCACGCCCCGGCACAGGTCGTCGCAGGCGCGGGTTTTTCCGTGCGCGGGCGGATTTCCGGGCTGCCGGAATCGTCCGTGGAGCTGCTCGATCCCTCCGGCGCGCGCATTGCGCTGGCACGACCCGACGCGGACGGACGCTTTGCGCTGGAGGGCCGCGTCCGCGGCATCGGCACCGCCGACTTCGACTTGCGCCTGCTCGATGCGGACGAGTCCGAACGCGAGCGGATGCCGCTGCCGCTGCGCGTTCATGCGCCCGACCCGCTGCGAATCCGCTTCCTCGCCGCCGCGCCTTCCCCCGAACTCAAGTACCTGCGCCGCTGGGCGAGCGATGCCGGTGCGCGCCTGCATTCGCGCATCGGCGCAGGCGCGGGCATCCTGCTGGGCGATCATGCGCAGCCGCTGGATGCCGAGGCGCTGGGCGGGAGCGACCTGTTCGTGCTGGACGCGCGCAGCCTGGAGAGCCTGCCGGACCCCGCGTTCGCGGCGCTCGACGCCGCGCTGGATTCGGGGCTGGGCGTGCTGGTGCGGATCGACGCCGCACCCGGCCGGCGCGCACGCACGCGTCTTTCCGGCTGGGGCCTTGGGTGGGAAGACGCGCCCCGCGCGGCGGCGGTGCACCTGGATTCGCGGACCGGAAACGCCGCGGAGAACCTGCCCCTGCTGACCCGGCTGGGCTCCGGCGCGCCGGCCTCCGGCGCCGCGGTCCTGCTGCGCGACGGGCGCGGCACAGCGCTGGGCCACTGGCGCGCGCGCGGCCGCGGACGGGTCGGCGCGCTCGGCCTGCTCGACAGCTATCGCCTGGTGCCAAGCGGGTACGCGTCGCTCCACGGTGCGCTGTGGAGCGACGTTTTCGCCGCCTTGGCCCGCACCCGCGCACAGCCGCCGGAACAGGAAATCCCGCAGCCGATGTGGCCGGAATCACGCGCCGCGCTGTGCGGCCTGGACGAAGCCGCCGAGGTGATTCATCCGGATGGCGCGATCACGCCCCTGCGCCTCGATCCCGCGCTCGGCGCTTCGCGCTGCGCGGCGTTCTGGCCGACCCGATCCGGCTGGCACCGGCTGCGCGAGGGCGAGGCACTCGTGCCGTTCTTCGTGCTGCCCGAGCAGGCCGGTCGCGCCTGGCGCAGCGAGCGCCGGCGCGAGGCCACAGCCGCGCTCGCCGCGCGTCCGGCTTCATCGCTGCCCGTGCTGGCCGCCGCATCGTGGCGCCGCGGCTCGCCCTGGCCGTGGCTTGCGGCCTGGCTGGCGCTGGCCGTTTCGGTTTGGTGGATGGAGCGGCGCGCTGGCGCAGCCGCGCGCGGGAGAGACTGATTCCCGGGCCGGCTCGCGCCGGCCGTTTCCGGCAGAAGGCCGCACCGCCTCAGCGCATCGGGAATCCGCCGCGACCTCCCATCAGGCCCTTCATCCCGCGCATCATGCCCTTGATGCCGCCCATGGAAAGCTTGGACATCATCTTTTCCATGTTCTGGTACTGCTTGAGCAGCTGGTTGACCTGCGCCGGGCTGGTGCCCGAACCCCGCGCCACGCGCGCGCGGCGCGAGCCGTTGAGCAGGGCGGGATTGCGGCGCTCTTTCTGGGTCATCGAATCGATGATCGCGATCATGCGCGGCACTTCCTTGCCGGTCACCTGGTTCTTGAGGTTGTCCGGCACCTGGCCCATGCCCGGCAGCTTGTCCATGAGCGCGTGGATGCCGCCCATGTTCTGCATCTGTTCGAGCTGGTCGCGCATGTCGTTGAGGTTGAACTTCTTGCCCTTGGCGACCTTCTCGGCCAGCTTGGCGGCCTTTTCCTGATCGACGTCGCGCTCGACCTGCTCCACCAGCGAGAGCACGTCGCCCATGTCGAGGATGCGGCTGGCGATGCGGTCCGGATGGAAGACGTCCAGCCCGTCCATCTTTTCCGAGGTGCCGATGAACTTGATCGGCTTGCCGGTGATGTAGCGCACCGAGAGCGCCGCGCCGCCGCGCGCGTCGCCGTCGGTCTTGGTGAGCACCACACCGGTCAGCGGCAGCGCCTCGGAGAAGGCCTTGGCGGTGACCGCGGCGTCCTGGCCGGTCATGGAGTCGACCACGAACAGGGTTTCGACCGGATTGACCGCCTGATGCAGGGCCTTGATCTCGGCCATCATCGCCTCGTCGATGGCGAGGCGTCCGGCGGTATCGACCAGCAGCACGTCGACGAAGCTCTTCTTGGCGTCGCTGATCGCGGCCCGCACGATATCGACCGGCTTCTGCGAGGGATCGGAAGGGAAGAACAGCACGCCGGTCTGCCCGGCGAGGGTCTTGAGCTGGTCGATGGCGGCCGGGCGATACACGTCGGCCGAGACCACCATCACCTTCTTCTTGCGCCGCTCCTTCAGGAGCTTGGCGAGCTTGCCGACCGTGGTGGTCTTGCCCGCGCCCTGCAGGCCGGCCATCAGGATCACCGCAGGAGCCGGCACGTTGAGGTCGAGCTCGGCGCTCTGCGCGCCCATCACCAGGGTCAGCTCGTCGCGCACCACCTTGATGAGCGCCTGGCCCGGGGTGAGGCTCTTCATCACCTCCTGACCGACCGCGCGCACCTTGATGCGCTGGACCAGAGCCTGCACCACGGGCAAGGCGACGTCGGCCTCCAACAGCGCGACCCGCACCTCGCGGGTGGCCTCGCGGATGTTCTCCTCGGTCAACCGACCGCGCCCGCGCAGGCGCTGGATCGTGGTGGAAAGACGCTGGCTGAGGGAATCGAACATGGCGGCAATCAGGCGATACGGCCGTGCAGTATATCGCGCGCCCCGGGCCGCACGTCGCCTTGCGGCTGGGCCGTCTGCCCAAGCGCCGCTGCCCTGTGCCAAACTTCGCGGATGCCGATGCCCCTCGTCGCCCTTGCCATCACTGCCTATGTCGCCGCAGCGATCGCGCAGGCGCGTGCGCTGTCCGGTGGCGGCGAAAAGGTATCGCGGCTGCCTGCCGCACTCGCGCTGCTGGGCGCCGGCGCCCACGCGGCGGCGCACCTCTCCGCCTGGCGCGCGACAGGCGGGCCGGACATGCACTTCTTCGCGGCGCTCGCGCTCATTGCGCTGGGCACCGCCGCGCTCACCGCCGCGCTGAGCCTGAGCCGCCCCATCGGCGCGCTGGGCGTGGTTGCCTATCCGCTGGCGGCCACCCTGCTTCTGCTGCACGGATTCGCCACCCGATCTGCGCCAACCCCGTCGATGGATTGGCAGATCCAGCTGCACGCCGGGCTTTCCCTGCTCGCCTACGCGGCGCTGAGCCTGGCC
>Ga0116141_10002071_pt1 | contig 17296 bp, 17 predicted proteins | sample AD_UKC097_MetaG_FD_89744 | JGI IMG/M metagenome (GOLD analysis project Ga0116141, IMG submission 89744) | Active sludge microbial communities of municipal wastewater-treating anaerobic digesters from USA - AD_UKC097_MetaG | ecosystem: Engineered > Bioreactor > Anaerobic > Digestate | place: USA...
ACCCAGGAAGCGCTGAATATCGTCAACCGCCGTGTCGGCGAATTAGAGACCCGGCTTGCGGCGCTTCAGCGGCCCACGGTGTTGGTCGTCGGCGACAACTGATATGAACTACGCGTAATACGTGCGATACGTGTGTCATCCTGAATGAAGCGAAGCGCGGTGAAGGATCTGATGACCGAGATAGATATCTCGGCCCGACTTCGGATCCTTCGACTCCGTCTCAGGAAGGCAGAGCCAAGTGTCAACGCCTCACCGCTTGAGCCGCCGCTGGACTCCTTCAGAGGTCAGTTCCCGCAAGGCGTCGGAGGCAATCCAGCGGGCGGCTTTCGAGTCGGTCCGGCGGATCTCCTGGGCCGTTCGCACGGCGGCGTCGTTCAGACAGCGGCTGCGTTTGCCGATCTGTCGCAGGGCCCAGTTGACCGCCTTCTTGACGAAATTGCGGTCGTCGGTCGCATGTTGGGCAATGAGAGGCAGGAACGCCAGGAACCGCTCGTCGGGCGTCTTCTTGTCGTGGACGGCCAAGGTCGCCATGAGCACGAAACCCGCCCGCTTGACGTACTCCCCCTGTCGCCCAGTCCACTCGATCGCTTTGTCCCAGGCGTAAGGGGTTTTGTCGAAGAGGCAGCCGCAGGCCGAATCGCACACGGCCCACGAATTGAAGTCCTTCGCCCATCGCTCCATCTGAGCAAGGGTGACTTTGGCAGGATCGTCGATCAGGGCGGCGAAGGTGCGGGCATCGTGAACGCCGGTCCGCCAGAGCTGGACAGCGAGCTCGTGGTCCCGGCCGACCTCTTTGGCCAGTGCACGGAGATTTGGAGCGGAGACTCCAAAAGCCTTCGTGACACGAATCCCATATCGCGCCATGCCCTCGACGTTCCTCGGGTCGCCCAGCGATTTGAGCCGGTCGAGGATCTCGTCACATTTCACATCAACAGACATCGTCGTTCACCTCGGGGACGTCATACGCCGGCCCGAGTATGCCCGCACCCGCGAGGGAAGTCAAGGTCCGCGACGGCAACGAACGCGCTATCGTTTCGGGGGGATGTTCAGCGTGCCCAGAAACAGGTTGCCCGGGTCGTATTTGCTTTTGATCTCCTGCAGACGTTCGATGTTGTCTCCGTAGGCGCCCCGCAGCAGATCGTCGCGGTCCTCGACGAAACCCGGAAAGTTCAGATAAGCGCCTCGGGTGAACCGCTGCATCTCATCGAAGACCCTTCGGGTCCAGGCGATATTCGCATCGGACTGGCCCGGATCGGTCCAGTTGGACTCGATAGCGAGCACGTATCGCGAGTCGCGACGGGCAAACGCGGTCTCATCCGGGGCCACGCGATTCATCGCTCCGCTGAGGAACCACAGATCCAGGGAAGTCAGCGGCGAGGGCCGCGTCCGGGAATGGCGGATCACGGCTTCCGTCACTTCCTCGTCCAGCCGCGTAAGGTAGGCCGACTTCCAGTAGTAGAGCATGCCGTTGGGGTAGTCTGCGTCGAAGAACTTCTGCACATCCAGGTAACGCCGGGGCCCACTCAGATCAGCGATCGGTTCGGCTATCTCCCGCAGCGGCCTGATGGCTCCATCCCCCTCCTCGAAGGGCCCGCAGTAGCACCCAAGCACGACGATCACAGGCTCGCCGCGATGTTCCGTCGGAATGGGCTCGTCCTGCGGCGCGCTCCACAACGTGACGAGAACGCCGAGGTCTTCGGGGGCATCGAGCATGAAATCGTGTACGAATCGCAGGACTCGCCCGGCTTGGGCGATAGGATAGATAGTCGCGAGAAACCAGACATCGGGCCCGACCACGTGGGCACGGAACTGGAAGGACGTGACGATGCCAAAGTTCCCGCCCCCGCCGCGAATCGCCCAGAACAGATCGGAGTGGTCCGTCTCGTTGACTCTGAGCAGGCTGCCATCGGCAGTCACCACGTCGGCTGCGATCAGATTGTCCAGAGTCAAGCCATGCTTGCGTGTCAGCCAGCCCATGCCGCCATGGAGCGTCAGCCCCGCGATACCTGTGGCAGTGACCAGGCCGACCGGCACCGCGAGGCCGAACGCCTGTGTTTTGCGGTCGATGTCTCCGAGGGTCGCGCCCCCCTGCGCCTGTACAATTCGGTTCACCGGGTCTACACACACGTCTCGCATCGGCGTCAGATCCACGACCAGGCCGTCGTCACAGATCGCCCGACCCGCAACGTTGTGGCCGCCGCCGCGGACGGACAGCGGTATGCCGTGTTCGCGGACGAGACGCACCGCGGCAACGACGTCCGCCGGACCGGAGCATCGCGCGATCAACGCGGGATGCTTGTCGATCATGCCGTTCCAAACCCTGCGGGCCTGCTCGAACTGCGGATGGTCCGACGAAATCAACTCGCCCTGCAAAGACCGAGCGAATGCTTTGACGCCATCCGTATCGAGGGTGGTCTGTTGTCCTGCGGTTGTCTGGGTCTTGACCGCGAGTGCGCACTCCTGCTCCTTGGCTTCATGGGGAACTTCGATAAGGAATCTTGCCATGATCTGACGTTTCCTTTGCTGCGCGATGCGTCACGTCGCGCCCGCTTGGACTGCCGGTTTGATATTCTGATTCACCCGGAACAGGTTTCCGGGATCATACATAGCCTTGATCGCGGCCAGCCGCTCGTAGTTGTCGCGGTACGTCGCCCGCACGCGCTCGGAGCCCTCGTCCATCATGAAATTGACGTAGGCTCCGCCGGCACCGTACGGATGCAGAGCGTTCCAATAGTCCTTCGCCCATTGGGTGATCTTCGCGGCGTTGGCTGGGTTTGGATCAATGCCGGCGATGACCATGGACCACTTTGCCTCGCGATAGCTGAAGGCGGTGTCGTTGCGTCCGATTCGGCCGGCCTGACCGTCCACCGGGTACAGGTGCATCGTGGAAAGCGTGCTCGGCAGGCGCGTGGCGTACTTGACATGCTGCTCGATGGCCTGGTCGCTCAGCTCACTGACGAAATCGCCTTTCCAGTACCACTGGAGTCCGGGCGGGAAGACCGGGTCGAACATGGCCTGCAGCGCGAGATAGGGCATGGGCCCGATGTGCTCGAACAGGGGCAGGTACGCATCGCGGACCTGAGCGAGGTCTTTCTCCGCCTGGTTCGACGAGCCCAGATGACACCAGACCACGCCGCAGACGGGTCGACCGTGCAGATGGCCAGGAAAGACCGGCGCCGGAGGAATATTCAGGAATGCAAAGAAACCGTACAGGTCTTCCGACGCCGCAGGCATGAACTCGCGATACCACCGCAGCATCTCGGCCGACCGGTCCGCCTCCCAGAACATGAGACCGGCCGTCACTCGACCCACCGGGTGGACTCGAAACAGGAAGCTGGTGACAACGCCGAAGTTGCCCCCGCCGCCGCGGATGGCCCAGAAGAGATCCTGATTTCTGTCTGCGGAGGCGACGACGAGGTGACCATCGGCGGTCACAACATCAGCTTCCAGGAGGTTGTCGATGGTCAGTCCGTACTTGCGGGTAAGATATCCGTGGCCGCCGCCGAGAGTCAGGCCGGCGATGCCGGTACCAGAGATAGTTCCCGCCGGGAGGGCCAGGCCGAAGGCGGCCGCGGCGTGGCCGATCTCTCCCTGCGTGCATCCGCCTTCCGCTCGCGCGGTGCGGGAGTCCGGGTCCACGCGGATTCCCTTCATCAGCGACAGATCGAGCACGAGGCCGTTGTCGCAGGTACCGAGCCCCCCGCCGTTATGCCCGCCGCCGCGAACCGCCAGGAGCAGGCCATTCTCTCGCGCGAAGTTCACGCAGGTGATCACATCGGCCACGTCGATCACGCGGGCGATCAGGCGAGGATGCTTGTCGATCATTCCGTTGTAGACCCTCCGGGCGGACTCATACGCTTCATCCCCCGGCTGGATCAACTCGCCCCGCAGAGACGCTTCCAACTGGGCGATCGTATTCGCATCCAGGGCGACGTCGAAATCCACCGGTTCATTGATTTGCGCTTTCCCCATAGATGAGCTCTCCTCGATCCCGCCCCCGCAGGGGGGACATGGGACCCGGATATAGGAACCTCTGCCGAATCGCCTACATCGGCTCAACTTCGATGTTCACGTTGACGCCGTGAGTGAGAGTGTTGTACACCGGCGAGTTGTCGGCCAACCTCCGGAGTCTCTCAAGGTCCTCTGGATCGGCCTTCGCCCGGAACTTGACTCGGATGCTCGTATACCCTTTGGGCACGTCGCTGGACAATCCGAGGAAACCGCGAAGGTCGATATCGCCTTCCAGCTCCGATTCGAGCTCCTCGATGTGGATACCGCGGACCGCCGCGTGAGCCACCATGCTTGTCGTCACGCACCCGGCAAGCGCGTGGAGCAGGAATTCCACCGGATTGGGAGCGCGGTCGTCGCCCGCCAACAGGGGCGGCTCATCCGCGTTGAGTTCGAACGCCTGCTGGTGATGCCGCTCCTCACCTGCGGCAAAGTAGTCGTCGATCCGGCTGCGGTTGTGGGCGCCTTCGACCCATTTGTTGGTCGCCCGGAACTTGCACGTGCCGAGCGAGGGGTCATGCTCGACCGCAGCGACCGTGTTCTGCAGGATCTCCACGTCGATCCCGTTTACCAGGGTGGTTGTGTGCTGCTGTGCCATGATCGGTAACCTCCTTGCTTCTGGTTGTCGATATACTGTAGCCTTGTTACAAGCGCAGGAGGCGAGGGTTTGTAGGGATTTTCCGCAATCGGATTACAGAAACACCCCGTGGGCAGAATCACTGCCTTGTGGACAACGGGGGCACAGGTCGCGTATTCCCGCTGTCCGGCGAGTTTCATATCCACACGAGACGGGTCAATGCCTGAAGTGACGCTTGCCGGTGAAAACCATGGCGATGCCGTGCTGATCCGCGGCGGCGATCACCTCGTCGTCCTTCTTGGAGCCGCCGGGCTGAACGATGGACGTGATGCCCGCCGCGGCCGCGTTGTCCACATTGTCCGGGAACGGGAAGAAGGCGTCGGAAGCCATCGCGGCGCCTTTGGCCTCGCTGCCCGCGTGCTTCATGGCGAGCAGGCCGGACTCCACGCGGTTCATCTGGCCGACGCCGATGCCGAGGATTCGCTTGTTCTTGCCCAGGACGATCGTGTTGCTCTTGGCGTGCTTGGCCACCAGCCAGGCGACTCGCAGGTCTTCGAGTTGCTCGGCCGTCGGACGCGCCTTCGTCGGGAAGGTAAGCAGGTTGGGCTCCCAGCCGATCAGGTCGCGTTTCTGCAGGAGCAGACCGCCCACGATGTGGCGGACATCGAACTCACCGGCGTCGATCTTCGTCCGGTCGATGGGCCCGGTTTCGATGAGCCGGACCCGGCTGCCCCAGACCTTGAGAGTCCGGATGATCTCGATGGCGTCCTCGCTGAACTTCGGCGCCACGATCACCTCGGCAAAGAACCCGCTGGCCCCGAGGGCCTTGCCGAAGCGGCTGTAGGATTCCATGATGGTCCTCGCCAGCTCGACATCCACCGGCCTGTTGGTCGCGATGATCCCGCCGAACGCGCTGACCACGTCTCCTTCGTAGGCTTTGCGATAAGCGACGTTGATATCCTCGTCGATGGCACAGCCGCACGGATTGAGGTGTTTGACAACCACGGCTGCGGGTTCGTCGAATTCCTTGGCCAGCTCAAACGCGGCGTTGGCGTCGAGCAGGTTGTTGAAGCTGATCTCCGTGTCGCCCGTCATGAGCTTGCCCGTGCTGACCGAAGGTTCGGTGCTACGGGGCTGCCTGTAGAGGGCCGCCGTCTGATGCGGGTTCTCGCCGTACCTCAGCGTGGCCTCCTTCGTCAGGGCAATGGAGATGCGATCCGGAAACTCGATCCCGGCCTGGCCGTTGAGGTACTTCGCAATCGCGGCGTCGTAGCCGGCCGTCAGGGCGAATGCGGCCCGGGCCAACTCTTCCCGCAGCTTGCTCGTGACGGCGCCGTTGCTGCCGCGCATCTGCTCGATGACGCGTGCGTACTGGTCCGGGCTGGTGACGATGGTCACGAACTTGTGGTTCTTGGCGGCCGAGCGAATCATGCTGGGCCCGCCGATATCGATGTTCTCGACGGCCTCCTCCAGCGTACAGCCGCTTTGGGCCACGGTCTGCTCGAAGGGATAGAGATTCACGCAGACCAGATCGATCGGCTCGATGCCTTGCTGCTGCATCGCCTGGACGTGCTCGGACTTGTCCCGCAGGGCCAGCAGCCCGCCGTGGATTTTCGGATGGAGCGTCTTGACCCGGCCGTCCATCATCTCGGGGAAGCCCGTGACCGCGTCGATCGCGACCACCTTCACGCCCGCGCCGGCGAGCTTGCCGGCCGTGCCGCCGGTGCTGATGATCTTCACCCCCATCTGGGCAAGTGACTTGGCGAATTCGACAACCCCCGTCTTATCCGACACACTGATGAGCGCAGTCCTGATCGTGACATCCATCTGCCGTTACTCCCTTACCTGCGTTGATTCTCCATTTTTCAGAACTTCCCTATCCATAACCCCATCACCGGGCCGGCGTGAGACAGGCGACGCGACCGTGTTCATCAGCGATGTAGATTCGTGCGTTCTCCGTATTGGATACGTGGGCGACGACGGGTGCGCTGTTGACCGAGTACAGCCTCTTGCCCGTCGCATTGTCCATAACGACCAGGGTGCGGACCTTGCTGATGAGATAGGCCCTGAGGTCTCCTTCGGCCAGGAGGTCGAGCCCTTCCGGCACCGACCACACGGCCTGCCCGGTCTGCTTGTCGATGGCGCTCAGCCCCCGGCCCAGGGCGTACTGATAGACGTATCGCTGCGTCACTCGGGGGGCGCGATCCAGCACCGCTTCGGTCTGGAACTTCCAGGCCATCGAGATCTCGGCCGTGCCCCTCATATCGATTCGGTAGACATTCGTGTCCTTGCTGGCGAAATAGAAAGAACCGCCGTCGCGGATGATCGGCCCGGCAATCGCCTCGGCGGCATCGAACTGCCACAGCTTCTTCGGAGCATCGGCCATCATCCCCACGACGTTGCCCGCGCTGGTCCCGAAAACGGCGACGTTGTCATCGGCCACGACGGTCGTGATCAGCGACTCGTTATCCGCGGCCACTTTGAAGATCCGAACGAGGTCCTGGGCGCGAAGCACGTGCAGCCGCCGGTCGCCTGCCGCCACGTAGTAGAACTGGTTGTTGCGGACCGGGGGCGCGACGATACTGAGCTCCAGATCGGCAACCCGCTGCTCCGTGCCCGCGGCGACGCTGCACTCGGTGAGCTGATTGCCAATGACCGAGATGAACTGGTCCCCGTACGAGACCATGCCCAGCACGGGAATGCCCTGCGGCGCCACGGAACGGCTGAAGGCCACCTCTCCGGCGGTCGCGTTCAGCGACCACATATAGTTGCGATCCGACCGGAGGTACAGGCGGTCGCCGAGCAGCGTCACCGCGGCAAAGGTCTCGCCTTTCTTCAAGGGCAGCGTCTGCTGCCAGACGATCTTGAGACGGGCGTGCTCGAGCAACTCGGGCGACAGCAGCCAATCGGAATCGCGCGCGCCGGCGGCGCCGACGACCGGCGCCGTCAACCCGTTCGACAGAAGACACATCCCCAGAAGAACCAGGGCCCTCGGCCGCAGTGTGACTTGCATATCCCAATCCTCATAAAACAAGAACTTCGATCTCTCAGTCCGGAATCCTGAATTGAATCACAAGAGATGCTCCTCCAGCCACCGGACCTCGGCCAGGTACGAATGCCCTTGCCCGGCGATCCGAGCCGGGCCGGCATTTCCGAGCACCTCGTCAGGTCAACTCCACGTGATCCGCCAGGTCCACCTTGTGTTCGGCCTCGAATCTCCGCATCTCCTCAATGCGCTCGATGTCGTCCTGAATCCGATGGACCAGCTTGAAAATATAGGGCTTGCCCGCCAGCCGATTGCGCAGATCGTCCAGCATGGGCTCCCAGGAGCCGCCGTACAACTGGGCCTTGAGGGCAACGAGCATCTTGTGCTCGTCGCTGAGTCGGTTGACATAGTCGATCACAGCTTTCTCGACGTCTTTGTCCGAGCTGCTGCTCCTTTGGGCTGGCTCAGCCATAGAGAGACTCCAATCCCTTGGATGGTAACGGTTCGGCGGCGGGAATTCAACACATTTTCCCGAATTGACGTGACGGCAGAAAGCGGAGTTCCCCATTTTGAGACTGCGGAGACGCCGGGGAAAACCCAGGGAACTGTCGCCTGGAACCAGGTCCGAGGGACCCTCCGAGGGGTACGGCCCGTGGGAACGACAGCCCTTGTGTCCGACAGCGGCCCCGCGGGAATCACCTGCCTTTTCCGACGACCCAGAATGTCTCTTCCTTCGGCGTTGTCCTCGCCTCGAAGCTGTCGGGGGCATGCCCGTATACGCCGGTGACGATGTCGTACTTGTGCTGCCAGGTATCGCGGGGCAGACGGATGCAGACATCGGGATTCGCGGCGGGACGCGGCAGGTACTTGCCACCGCCGTCCTCGTAGGCGAACATCCAGATATCGCCCGTGGAGATTCGCTGGCTGTCGCGCAAAGCCATGACGGCCTTCGCAACCTCTTCGTGCCGCCGGTTTCGGGTGTATTCCCCCCAGAGGCTGTGCGTGAGGACCAGGTCGTAGCGGTGCGACGGAAGCAGGTCCATGATCGCGTCCTCCACATCGACGGTCCGCAGGGGCTTCTGCTCGGGCCCATCGTCGAGGTCCCCCATGATCCCCTTGGCGCCATAGTGTTCCACCGCCTCGTGGAATCGGGCGGCCCGATCCGGATCGCTCCGGTGGGTGAGTGTCACGACTGTCCAGCAGCTATCGGGATGCATCAGGAGCGTCCCGCCCGCCCAGAGGGTCTCATCGTCCGGGTGCGCGACGACCACGATGCAGTTGACGTGCTCATACGTCAGCCGGCCAACAGTATGCGACACCATATGCTATCCTCGGAATTCACCGTTCACGAGACAACCACGGCTCACACCTTAACCAGGCGCGTTCCGGGATCAGCGTCGGCGCCGATGGCATCGAGGAATCGTTGCTCGATGTCCTTCTCGATCCCCTCGCGTTCGGCCTTCGTCCCCTTGACCAGCGGGACCTGTCCACCGGCATAGGTCAAATGCCCGCCCCCGGTGCCCTTTCGGGCGACCATGTGCCTCACGACCTTCCCGGCCAGATTGCTCTCTTCCGACGTTCGGACTGAAATCAGCAGCTTGTCGTTCCAGTAGCCGGTGCACATGGTCCAGGTTGTCTCATCCTCGCGGAGCAGCAGGTCGGCCACTTCCGCGATCATATCCGGGTTGTCGATATCCCCCAGCTCCGTGATGATGGCCGGTCCCTGGACGCGGGCGTTGCGCAGGGCGTTGGCCAGCATCTGATAGTACACCCTCGGCACCTTCCCCCGCTGGATGACACCGAGCATCCGTTTGTTGGCGAACGGGTACAGAAACTCGATGGCCTCAATATCGAATCGCGAGGATTCCCGGCCGAGGTCCTGCGTATCGGAGCGGATTCCATAAAGCAGCGCGGTCGCCAGGGGTGTATCGGGGGTAATGCCCCCCTCGATCAGGTACTCCACGAGAATCGTCGAGGTCGCTCCATAGCCGCTGCGAACATCCGTGAACGCGGCGGCGCGGGTCTGCCGGCGGATGGGATGATGATCGATCACGATGTTCGGCACGACCGTCTCGGGCAGGGAGTTGTTTCCTGTTCCGGGCTGGGTATCGACCATCGCCACCAGATCATACTTGCCGCAGTCGATCTCGGCATAGGACCGCAGATTCAGGCCCAGGTATTTCACGAGGGCCCGGTTCTCCCCCCGGCCGACCGTCCCCCCACACACCATGGAGCACTGAAGAGCGCCCGTGCTCCTGGCGAGTCTGCGCAGAGCCACGGCGGCCGCCAGACTATCCGGGTCGGGCGTGTCCTGCATCGCGATCAGCAGATACGCCTTGCCGGCGAACAGCTCGGTCAGCCTCTGAAGTTTCGATCCGGTCTTCTCGGCAGCTTTCATAGCGGCTGATTGTATAGGCTCGGGTCGCCTCTGAACAGCCCCTTGTGCTACTTGCCCTTGCGGAAAGGTCTCAGGAGCCCCAGAAGCAAGGGCCGATGCCATTGCTCGGCGACGGGAAAGACCCCCCTCTCCACGGAATCCACCTCTTCGATCGAGTAGAACGCACGCGGGTTGAATTTCTGAACGAGTCCGATGACAGTGCGCACCTCGCGGCGTCGCACAATCGTGAAGACGAGCTGCACGGGGCCGTTGGCGCCTTGCCCGTCTATTGCTGTAACGCCGTACCGGCTCTCCCGGAGACGGTCGACCAATTCGCGGGCGGGCTTGGCGGTAATCACGCGAACGAGCACGACACCCAGCGAGAGCTTCTCCGCGATCAGCAGGCCCACGAAATTACCGGTTGCGTACCCGCCGGCGTAGGCAATGTAGCAGATGGGATTCGCCAGGTTCTGCATGATCTGCCCGATGACCAGGATCCAGATCAGCACCTCGAAGAAACCGGCGAACGGCGCCAGGTACTTGTAGCCCCGGGAAACGAAGATCAACCGGACCGTCCCGAGCGAGACATCCGTGATGCGGGCCAGAAAGATCAATACCGGCAGGACGACCCAGGAATAGATCGGCGTATCAGGGAACAACGCGGCAATCACAGCCATTTCTTCCTTCGGAAGTAGACCAGCATAGCGACCACGATGGCCAGCATGAGAAGCAGAACAGTCGGATAGCCGTACCGCCACTCGAGTTCGGGCATGTCGCGAAAGTTCATCCCGTAGATGCCCACGATGAAGGTCAACGGGATGAAGACCGTGGCGATGATCGTCAGGACCTTCATCACGGCGTTCATCCGGTTGCTGACGCTGGACAAGTAGATCTCGAGCATCCCGGCCGCCATGTCGCGAAAGCCTTCGATCGTATCGATGACCTGGATCGTGTGGTCGTACACATCGCGCAGATACAGATGAGTCTGACTGCTGATCAATGAGGACTCATCCCGCTGCATGCCGCTGATGAGTTCCCTCAGCGGCCAGACCGACCGACGCAGGAACATCATCTCCCGTTTGAGCGAATGGATCTTGCGGAGGGTCTGGTCCGTCGCGTTGTCGATCAACTCGTCTTCCAGGTCCTCGATCCGCTCGCCGACCTTCTCCAGGATGGCAAAATAGCTGTCCACGATGGCGTCGATCAACGAATACGCCAGGTAGTCGGCGCTCATCTTGCGGATCTTGCCCTTGGCCTGGCGAATCCGCTCGCGAATGGGATCGAAGATGTCGCCGACGCGCTCCTGGAAAGAGATGACGAAATTGGCTCCCAGGACGATACTCACCTGTTCACTATCCACCACCCGACCGGCAGGGTTGTAGCTGAGCATGTTGAGTACGATGTAGGCGTGCCTCTCATAGTTGTCGAACCGGGGCCGCTGGCCGGCCGTCGCCACGTCCTCCAGAACCAGCGGATGCAGGTCATACGCTTTTCCGATCTTCTCGATGATCGCGATCTCGTCGATGCCGTCCACGTTGATCCAGGTCGTCGTGGGCGTGTCCTTGAAGGGGAAACACTCCTCGACGGCGATGCCCTGCTTCTCCTGGAAGTGCTGCTCATCATAGTCCATGTAGGTGACCCGGACGGCCTCTGCGCGCTTCTCGCCGATGTGGACGAGGGTTCCGGGCGGAAGGCCCGCCTTCTTGGTCCGGTGGCTCAACGCCGTGTTCCTGCGTCTGGACTTGTTACTCATGGCCTCGGCCTCCACGGGAAGAGCGCTTCGGCCGCGGCGACGGACGAGAGCTCGATTCCACGGAGACGGCCTGCTCCAGCGCCACGTTGAGCGACGGCGCCTGGCCTGCTCTATCTTGGCCCATGTACAGCCTCAGATGCGGGTACGGAATCTCGATCTTCAGCTCATCGAACCGCTTCTTGAGCCGGCGGTTGAACTCCCGGGCCGTGCCCCATTGCTTGATCGGTCTGGTCTTCGTGCGGGCCTTGATGATCACCGCTGAGTTGGCGAACTGATCGAGCCCGAGAATTTCGATGGGTTCGAGGATATCCGGCCCGAACGCCGGGTCCTTCCGAAGATCCTCGTCCACCTCGCGGACCACCTTGATCACCTCATCCACGTCCTCCCGGTACGCGACCCCGATATCGAAGACGTAGCGGGAGTAGTCCTTCGTCATATTCGTCACAACGTCGATCTTGCCGTTGCGAACGTAGTGCACGTTGCCCGCCAGGTCGCGAAGGACCACGATCCGCAGGTTCAGCCGCTCGACCAGCCCCCCTTTGTCGGCGATCTGTACCACGTCGCCGACGCGGATCTGGTCGTCCAGCAGGATGAAGAAGCCGCTGATGACATCCTGCACGAGGTGCTGGGCGCCGAAGCCGACGGCTAAGCCTACCACGCCGGCGGCCGCCAGGACCGGACCGATCTCGATCCCCAGCTCCGGCAGGATCGTGAGCATCGCCACGATGATGATCGTCGTGCCGATCAGATAGCTGATCACCGCGCTGAGCGTGTCGGCCCGTTTCTTGTACTCTTCATCCATCGCCTTGCGGCGACCGATGAAGCCGAACAGACGAGACGACGCCACACGGGCAAGTCGGACACCGATGTACGTGAGCACCAGAACGATGACGACTTTGGGGCCGCTGGTTACGAACCAGTCTACGATCTGATTGATGTACTTGTTGAAGTCGATGTTCATATCTCTGTCCTCCCCGAGTCTGATCCGTGCGAGTCAGAGCCACCGCGGGAAACCGTTCCATGCGACGGCCGCTGTGTTCCCAATGCGGCGGGCGCCTCCAATCGCATCACGTCTTGCGCTTTCTCCTCAGAACGTTGGTGGCAATGAGAATGCCGGTCACAAGGCCCAGTGCGAACGTCAGCATCAGCATCAACACCCGCGACATCCGAACGTCCAGGAGCAGGATACGGGCCTGCATGGGTTCGGTATTCTGAAGGAAAATGATGATGGTGAAGATCAAAAGGACGACAATGGCAATCAGCTTGGCTTTTCTCATGACAGTTCCTTTAGCACCATAGGGCATGGCCGACTTTGGCAGGACAGAATTGTAGCAGCATGACGAGGAAAAACGAAGGAAAAAAACTCGCCTGAACTGCCATGACCCGTCACAGTCTGATGATCTGCGTAGGGATGCAACCCTCCGGGTGTTGGGGCGTGATCCCCGTCAGCCGGACTGTGGTCACCCCTGGTTGGGCTCGGGGGGAAGGGTCTGCACGGGCGGGAGATCCAGAGGCTCGACCCCCTCGCTCTTCTGCAATTGATCGATCAGCTTCTGCTGCTCGGCCACGAGGGCGTTCAATTCGGCGATCTTCTGGTTGAGTGCTGCCGTCGCGCTGGCCTGGCCGCTCGAGCGGGTCTTCAGCATCTCCTGGGCCTGCTGGACGTACTCGAGAGCTTCATCTCGCTCCTTGGTGACCTGGTCGATCTTCTTCTGAAGCTCGTCACGGCTCTGCCGGACCGCGTTGAGCTCGGCCCGGGCACTGGCGATCTCCTTCTCGGCCAGCCCCAGGTTGTGCTTCAGTTGTTGGACGGCGGTTTTGGCTTCCCGGGCCTCCTGCTGAGCCTGCTCCACCGCTTTCTTGTCGCAGCCGGCAAGCAGAACGACGAGACAGAGAGCGCCAGCCGCTCTCATCATCCATCCGGCCCCGCCGTTGCCCCGTCCTCTGCTACCCATCGTGACTCCCATCTGTCATCTCCTGCAAACGCCGGCTCTCAGGCCCAGCCTGTATAGAATTCCCTGAGCCTTTTATCGGCCGCCGTTGGACTGTCTCTGAAGTGGGGAAAGCCGGATGGGTCGAAAAAATCCGCCTGCACCCGACCGATAAGATCACGCGTCGGCGGCGAGATCGCCTATCTGCGGCCGCCGGTCGCAAATCGGTAGCTGAGGATCTTGTAGATCAGCTTGGCCGCCAGAAAATCCGGGGCCCACTGGTTCGCCACGGGGCACATCTCGACCACGTCGAGCCCGACCACCTCTTTGCGGCTGCACACGGCCCTCATCAAGGCCAGCACATCATACCAGCGCAGTCCACCGGGCTCCGGTGTGCCCGTGGAGGGCATGATCGACGGGTCGAACACGTCCAGATCGATCGTGATGTACACCCGCTCAGTCAGTTTCCCGACGGCCTGATCGATCCAGGCGGCGCTGTCGTGGATGTTCTCGGCGAAGAAGATCCGGTCCCGGTCGAGCCCTCGTGTCTCGGAAATGTCCATGCTCCGGATGCCCACCTGGACGATCGGGCAGAGCTCCCGGGCCCGCGCCATGACGCACGCGTGGTTGTTCCGAGACCCCTCGTACTCGTGCCGCAGGTCGGAATGGGCGTCGAGCTGCAGGACGCTGACGCCGGGGAACTGCTGCTGGTGTGCCTGGATCGCCCCAATGCTGACGGAGTGCTCCCCGCCCACGAGCACGACGAATTTCCCGTCTGCCAAATGGCCCAGGACTCTCTCCCGCACCGCTTCGACCATCCGCTCGGGAGACCTCGCCTCAGCGACCGGCGCATCGGTGAAGATGCCCTGTTGATAGACCTGCGAATCGGTCTCGATGTCGTACAACTCCATGTTCGCCGAGGCCCGGATGATCGCGTCGGGGCCTCTGTCCGCCCCCTTGACCCACGTGCTGGTCCCATCGTAGGGAACGGGAATCATCACGATTCGCGAATCGGCGAGTTGGCTGTATTCGGGCGGCAGGCCGCCGAAGTTCTTGGGGATCTCGGTCATGGCTGGGAACCCAATGGCCTAACGCGACGGTTCGGAGTTCTCATCGAACAGGAACATGGCGATCGCCACCGTCGTGGTCCACAGGTCCTTCTGGCCCTTCGCAGTCTGCGTGATGTTCGAGGTGCGAATGATCAGCCCGCTGGAGCGGTAGACCTGTTCCTTTTCCGACCATGCCTTGTTGGGGTCCACCTCAAGGCCAATGGTCGTTCCGAGCATCCCGGCGGCAAGGTCTTCGGCCAGGTCGGCCGCCTCCTTCTCGTTCATTCCGTGGCCGTGCACTTCGCTCAGATAGCCCCAGTTCGTCTCGTCTTTCGGCACGGCAATGCCTACCGACGAGGCCACGAGGCGACCATGCTCATCGGTGTCGGACCGGGCCATGACACAGTAACAGATCCCGCCGGGGGTCAGTTGTCTCAGGCCCTTCTCCCGGCTGATGATCTTGCACCTGGGTGGCAAAATGGAGGAAACCTGAACCAGGTTCTGCTGGGCCACACCGGCCTTGCGCAATGCTTCCTCGAAGCTCTTGAGCTGGTACTTGTGACGACCCACACCTTTGGTCAGGAAAACCTTCGTGGGAACCAGGTTTACCATGTCTACCTCCCGCAATCTGCATTGAGTTGGTACTGCGTTGCCTTGTCCAAATCCAGCCTGCGAATTATAGGCCGACAAGACCCGTTGGCAATGAAAATCAAGCCACCGTTCTATAAAATGGGAGATCAGGCCGCCTTTGGAAAGGAAAAACACCCTTCGCCGTTCTTTTCTTGTCAAGTTGCAGCGGTCGCACAGGGCTCTCGTCAGAATGCCACGTATGGCCGGGCCTTCTCCAGCCGGGCGCCGATGCGACCGATCTGATCGAGGTCCCGCAACCGCTGCTCGCGGCGAAGCGCCAGGATACGATTCACCGTCACCGGGCCCAGCCCGGGCACCCTCAGCAGTTCCATTCGAGAAGCCTGGTTCACCGCAACGGGAAAGAACTCCGGATGGCGGGTCGCCCAGGCCTCCTTCGGATCAGTCTCCAACGAAAGATAGCCCCGATCGTCGCACGGGATGTCGGCGTCGGTGAAGCCATACTTGCGCATCAGGAAATCCACCTGATACAGGCGGTGCTCCCGCAGGAATGGATCGCCCGAGCCCGCCTGCTTGCCCAACGAGGCGGATAATGACGCATCTCCCAGCGCCTCTTGATAGGCGCTGAAGTAGACGCGGTGCATGTGGAGCCGGTCGTAAAGCCCCCACATGTACTTGACGATCTCGGCATCCGATTCCCCCGCCGGGCCGACGATGAACTGCGTCGTCTGCTTGACTCTCGCGAACCGCGAGCCGTGGGCCGTTAGCTCGCTTATGCGTTTGATCGGATCGATGATATCCCGCAGGTAATCCTTGCGGCTCGATAGCTTCGCAAGGTGCGTGGCGCCCGGCGTCTCGATGTTCAGCGACACGGCGCTGGCGAGCGAAACCGCTTCCTCGACCGCCGCATCGCCGGCGCCGGGGATGATCTTGAGGTGGATGTAGCCCTTGAACTGATGTCGCCGGCGCAGGATTCTCGCCGTGGCGTTGAGCCTGTCCATCGTCGCGTCCGGCGTGCCGATCACGCCCGAACTCAAGAACAGGCCGAAGACCTCGCGCCGGTTGAAGTAGTCGAGGAACACCCGAGCCGTCTCCTCCGGGGCCAGAGTGCATCGTCGAATATCCTGCTGCTCCCGCAACGGGCAGTACCTGCAATCGTTTGCACAGACGTTCGAAATCAGCGTCTTGAGCAGGACGCTCGTACCCCCATTCGGCAGCGTTACGGGATAGATCCAGCGTCCGTTCCCGCCCCGCCGACGGTGCTCATCTTCTCGGGTCCCGCAGGCGCAAGCTAAATCGTACTTGGCGTCGTCGCTGAGGATTTCCAATTTCTGCTGCGTGTCCGGCTTGGAGATCACCCCTACCATGAGGTTGAAGTATGAAGTGCAAAGTGCGAAGTGTCAAGTGCAAAGGCACCCAGCTTGGCACGAGCCGGGGGGAATCCATTGATAACCCTCCCCAATTGTGCTATAGTGACCGTAGTGAGACAAAACGGAGTTCGTCCGACATACCGATCGAGTTGGAGGTGGCGTATGAGCGTTGCAGGCGGATTTCGGGGGATTGTCGCGGTCGCTCTCCTTCTGACCTTCGTTTCCACTGCCACGGCCAAATACAGCGGCGGGACGGGGGAACCGAACGACCCCTACCAGATCGCCACAGCCGCCGATCTGATGGCCCTCGGCGAGACTCCCGAAGACTACGACAAGCACTTCCTGCTGACCGCCGACATCGACCTCGACCCCAATCTCCCAGGCCGCAAGGTCTTCGACAAGGCTGTTGTTGGCGCCGGTGGACGTGGTTTCAGCGGCGTCTTTCACGGAGACGGCCATACCATCTCCAACATCGTCGTATCCGGCGGCCTGTTCGGTTATGCAGGCCGGAGCAGCAAAATCGAGAACCTCTGCATAAGGAATGCCAACGTTATGGGAGACGACGGCGTCGGTGGTCTCGTGAGATCCAACGAAGGGAGTCTCATCGCCTGCTGCGTCAGTGGCTCGGTGAAAGGCAACGGTGACCGCATCGGCGGG
>Ga0116141_10002073_pt1 | contig 17291 bp, 15 predicted proteins | sample AD_UKC097_MetaG_FD_89744 | JGI IMG/M metagenome (GOLD analysis project Ga0116141, IMG submission 89744) | Active sludge microbial communities of municipal wastewater-treating anaerobic digesters from USA - AD_UKC097_MetaG | ecosystem: Engineered > Bioreactor > Anaerobic > Digestate | place: USA...
GATGCCGGCGGCGAGATCCACTTCAACTGTGAGGTCGTGGGCCTGACGCATGACGGCGCCCGAATCACCGGCGCGAGAGTCAGAGACCCGTCCACCGGCCGGGTGACCGAAGCGCCCGGCGAGTACTTCTTCTCCACGATGCCGATCAGGGATCTGATCGCAGGACTTGGACCGGCCGTGCCGGATGGAGTCCGCCGGATCGCACAAGGGCTGGTCTACCGGGACTTCATCACGGTCGGCCTGCTGCTCAGGAAGATACGCGTGGGGGCCGAGTCGAAGCGGCCCGGCGTGAATGGCCTGATCCCCGACTGCTGGCTCTATATCCAGGAACCCTGCGTGCATGTGGGCCGCATCCAGGTCTTCAACAACTGGAGCCCCTACATGGTGCGGGACCCGGCGACGCCCTGGCTGGGTCTCGAGTACTTCTGCAACGAGGGGGATGCCCTGTGGAGCCGGTCCGACGGCGAGCTGGCGGCGATGGCGGTCGAGGAGATGATCCGACTCGGTTTCATCACGCGGGCCGACGTGCTGGACAGCACGGTGATCCGGATGCCCAAGGCCTACCCGGCGTACATGGGCACCTACGCCGGCCTGGGGACGATCCGCGAGTACACGAACCGTTTCGAGAACCTGTTTCTCGTTGGCCGCAACGGGATGCACCGCTACAACAACATGGACCACTCGATGCTCTCGGCCATGGTCGCGGTGGACAACATCCTCCAGGGCGTCAGATCCAAGGACAACATCTGGTCGGTGAACACGGAGGTGGAATACCACGAGGTGGTCTCCCGAAGGCCGACTGCCCAGCACAGCGCGCAGAAATGACCCCAGGAAGGAGGTTCCCTTCGGGGAATGGAGCCAATGAGATTCGAACTCACGACCTCTTGCATGCCATGCAAGCGCTCTCCCAACTGAGCTATGGCCCCGTTGTTCTGTGATCGCGGGTCGTTTCGAGATAGTCTCCAAGCGGCCTGCGACGCACAACCACTATGCTACCACACCCGCCCGGAACGAGGCAAGCAATTTTTCATGCTATTTTCCATCCGAGGGCAGTATGATTCCTGAGGTTTATGGAACGCAGAAGAATACTCGTAACCGGTCGCGTGCAGGGGGTTGGGTTTCGGCCGACCGTGCACAGGCTCGCTACGGCTCTCGGCCTGAGCGGGTTCGTCCTGAACGACGCGCAGGGGGTCACGATCGAGCTCCAGGGGCCGGGCCTGCGGATCGAGGAGTTCCTGAGCCGGCTCGCGTCGTCCGATAAGCCGCCACTGGCCCGGATCAAATCGTGCGAGGCAGTGAATCTCCCGACGGTCGAAGGGGAAGGGGGATTTGTCATTGAGGGCAGCCGCTCCGGCGGGGCCGTACTCTCTGAGGTCTCGGCCGATGTCGCCGTCTGCGCGGATTGTCTCAGAGAGATGAACGCTCCGACGGATTTCCGGTATCGCTATCCTTTCATCAACTGCACCAATTGCGGGCCGCGATATTCGATCGTCCAAACGATTCCCTACGACCGGCCGAACACGACGATGTCCGTCTTCCCGATGTGCGAGCGATGTGCGGCACAGTATCGCGATGTCGCGGACCGCCGATTCCACGCCCAGCCGGTAGCGTGTCCGGCGTGCGGGCCCAAGGTGTGGCTTGCCGACCGCGACGGCAACACGTTGCGGGCGGGCAACGACGAGGCCATCGCCGAGACGGCCAGACTGCTCCGCGACGGCAAGATCCTCGCGATCAAAGGACTCGGCGGGTTTCATCTGGCCTGCGACGCCCTCAACAACGATGCCGTCCTCGAGCTGCGGCGGCGAAAACGACGGGACCACAAACCCTTCGCCATGATGGCACGTTCCACTGAGGCAATCCGCGAGCACGCGGTTGTGGACCCGGCGGCCGAGGAGGCTCTGAAGAGCCCGGAGAGTCCCATCGTGCTCCTGCCGAAGCGGACCGATTCGACCGTCGCGCCGGCGGTGGCCGAGGGAGTCAACACACTTGGATTCATGCTCTGCTACGCACCGCTGCACCACCTGTTGTTCGCAGAAGGGCTGGATGTCCTCGTGATGACCAGCGCGAACATCTCCGACGAGCCGCTGATCTGCAAGGACGATCTTGCCTTGGAGCGACTGGCTGACGTGGCGGATGCGTTCCTGATGCACGACCGGGAGATCTATCGCCAGGTGGATGATTCGATCGTGCACCTTGTCGCGGGCGAGCAGGCGTTGCTCCGGCGGGCCCGGGGCTATGTGCCGACGCCGGTCCTGACGCAGGCCGATTCGCCCCAGGAGATCCTGGCCGCCGGCGCCGATATGAAGAACACGTTCTGCCTCGTGAAGAACAACCAGCTCATTCTCAGCGAGCACATTGGCGATCTGGAAGACGCCGAGGTCTACCACCACTATGTGGATTCGATCAATCATCTCGCGGGACTGTTCGAGGTCCGCCCGAGCGTCATCGTGTGCGACCTGCACCCGGGCTATCTGTCCACACAGTACGCCCGATCGCAGCAGGGCGTCAGGATGATCCAGGTGCAGCACCATTGGGCGCACATTGCATCTGTCTTGGCCGAGCATGGGCTCGCCGGCCCCGTGATCGGGCTCGAATGCGACGGGACCGGCTATGGCACGGACGGCGCGATCTGGGGATGCGAGTGCATGATTGCATCGTTGACCGAGTTCACAAGGTTCGCTCATCTGGCGTACTATCCGCTGGCGGGCGGGGACAAGGCCAGCAAGGAGCCGATTCGGCCGGTGCTGGGGCTTCTGAAGCAGGCGTACGGCGACGAATTCCGGCTCGGCGGGTTCGCGTGGCTGCTCGAACGAATCGAGCCAGACGCCCAGAAGCTCCGGCTGATCGATGAGCAGATCGACAAGCGGTTCAACACGGTGAATACATCGAGTCTGGGCCGGGTCTTTGACGCCGTCGGGGCGATGCTCGGCCTGGGTAGCTACAATCACTTCGACGCCCAACTGCCGATGGCCCTGGAGTCGCTGGTCCAGCCGGGGATCGATGACTGCTACGAATTCGATCTGCACCGGGCCGGCGGTGAACCGCTGCAACTGGACTTGCGTAGGGCCGTCAGGAGCATCGTGGGGGATCTCAGAAGCGAAGTGGCCCCGGCAATCGTCGCTGCGAAGTTTCACAATTCGCTTGCAGAAGCCCTGCTCGCCGTGGCCAAGGCAGCCAGAGAGGGCACCGGACTGGAAGTCTCGGCCCTGAGTGGCGGGGCATTCTGCAACCGCGTTTTGGCGAGCCGGCTCGCCGCACGCTTGAACCGGGAGGGATTTCGGGTATTGCTGAATCGCGACGTCCCCGCCAACGACGGCGGACTCGCCCTCGGCCAGGCGGCGATTGCCGGTAGTCTACTGAGGTGCGAAACATGAGAGACCTCGCTACTCGTCGATTTCTGGCATCCCTGATACCACGGTCTTCAAGTCAGCCACGTCTCGTTGAGTGATCTCCCAGATTCTCTCTATATCGATGCCAAGGTAATCGGGGACGAGGGTATTGCGAAACGCCGCAATCCGCCGGATGCACTCGATGATGTGCACAAGATAAACGCGGTCATCCTTCATAGAGGAATCGCCTCCCGGAGCACCCGCTGCTTGATGAGAGGGTTGAGGCCCTTTTCCGTAGTGATCTCGACGGGTCTGCCAAGGATTTGTTCGAGGTCCAGGATGAGCCCCGCGGGGAACCAGGAGCTTGTTGTTGATCCCACGTCGACCAGTAAGTCTGTATCGCTGTCCGGGCGGTCCTCACCGCGTGCGGCAGAGCCAAACAGGCGGATGTTTCTGGCCCCATGCTTGGCCGCGATATTCACGATATCGTCACGTCTTTCCGCGATGAGTTGCCTGAGAGTCATGAATTCTCGTCCAGCCCTGTAACGACGATTTCTGCAAGCCTTTGGGACGGATAGGTGGCTTGTCTTCTCCTGTCAAGTACTGTGCGTGTCTTGTCGTGAACCTCCGGCGCTGCTCGGCGTACATCGGTTCGCAGGCTTGACCTTGGTCGTCTATCCCCATAGAATGACCAACGGCGCTGGTTGTCCACTCGACTTACGGGGTGGTGAATAGCAATAGCAATCCAGACGAAGGCGTGAAAGCCGCAGACGATGTGTTTGGCGATACCGGCACGGATCATTGAGTTGGACCAGGACAAGGCCGTCGTCGATGCGATGGGCAACCGGTGGAAGGCCAAGACGACACTGCTGCCCGATGCGAAGCTGGGGGATGTCGTGCTGGTGCACGCCGGGTTTGCCATTTCGCGCGTGGATGAGGAGGAGGCGAAGAAGACCTGGGAGCTTTTCGCCGAGATCGAGAACTTCGAGAACACACAGAACAAGGTTTCGGGATAGCCCATGTTGGACCGGATCGTTCACGCACAGCATACCATCGACGACGCCTGCCGGAGACTGGGCCGACGGATCACGATCATGGAGGTGTGCGGGACGCACACGGTTTCGATCTTCCGAAGCGGGATTCGGTCTATCCTGCCCGAGCGGGTCAAGCTGCTGTCGGGGCCGGGCTGTCCGGTGTGTGTGACGGACCAGGGGTATGTCGACGCCGTGATGCAACTGGCGGATCGCGACGATTGCCTGATCGCCACGTACGGCGACATGATTCGCGTGCCCGGCAGCGAGGGCTCATTGGAGACGCGCGCATCGCAGGGCAATGTGCACGTCGTTCTCAGCAGCGAAGATGCGCTGCAGTTGGCGAGAGAGAGGCCGGACAAGACCGTTGTGTTCATCGCGGTCGGCTTCGAAACGACGGCGCCGGCGACCGCTGTCGTCGTCCAAGAAGCGGCGGCCGAGAGAATCGAGAACTTCTGTATCCTCTCGGGGCACAAGCTGGTCCTTCCGGCAATGCGGGCGCTGCTCGGCGGCATGAATGACCGCGTCGATGCCTTCCTGTGCCCCGGACACGTCAGCGTCATCATCGGTTCGGGCGCATTTGCCGAGATCGTGGCCAACTGGCGACGACCCTGCGTGGTCGCGGGCTTCGAGCCTGTACAGATCGTCGAGGCCTTGGCGGAGATCTGTCAGCAGCTCGCAGCGGGAAAGGCCGAGTTGAAATCGCTCTACGGGGCGGTCGTGACGGAGAAGGGGAACGTCGCGGCACAACGGATGATTGACGAGTCTTTCGAGCCGGCGGACGGTTATTGGCGGGGCCTTGGAAAGATAGAGAAGAGCACTCTCGTCCTGAGGGGCCAATACGGGCAATTTGATGCCTTTCGACGGTTCGGCATCGAGGATGGGCCAGGCAAAGAGAATCCCGGTTGTCGTTGCGGCGAAGTTTTGTGCGGACTCATCGAGCCGGTCGAGTGCTCGTTGTTCGGGACACGATGCACGCCGCAGACGCCCATCGGGCCGTGCATGGTCAGCTCGGAAGGGACTTGTGCGGCGTGGTTCAAATACGGCCGCAGGGGGTGATACGAGCGATGACAGCCGAACCGGAACGAATTCTGCTCGCCCACGGCGGCGGCGGTCAACTGACGAGCCGGCTCATCCGCGAACGCATCGTACCCAAGTTCCATAACGAGATGCTGTCCGAGCTTGCGGATTCCGCGTGCCTGACGCTGTCTTCCGGTGCGATCTGTTTCACGACGGACAGCTACGTGGTCAAGCCGTTGTTTTTTCGCGGCGGAGACATCGGCAAGCTCGCCGTCTGCGGGACCGTGAACGATCTGGCGGTGTCCGGTGCGAGGCCGCTGTTCTTGTCTCTGGCGTTGATCATCGAAGAAGGCTTCGAAGTGTCGATGCTGGAGCGGATCCTTCAGAGCATCAGCGATGCGGCTCGCTCCAACGACGTGCGTATCGTGACGGGCGACACAAAAACCGTCGAGCGAGGCTCGGCTGACGGCATCTTCATCAACACGGCGGGTATCGGCGTGCGACTGCCCAATGTCGAGCTCGGCTTGGGCACCATCCAGGTGGGAGACAAGATCCTCCTCAGCGGCACGATCGGCGATCACGGCATGACCATCATCTCACAGCGGGAGGGCATGCGCTTCGAATCGCAGTTGGAGAGTGACTGCGCGGGGCTTGCAGAGCTGACGTGCAGCCTGTTTGCGAGTGTGCCGGGCGTTCGATTCATGAGGGACCCGACTCGCGGCGGACTGTCGGCTACGCTCAACGAAATCGTCGAAGGCAGCGGCTTGAGTATTGAGATTCGTGAGAGAGAGATACCCGTGCGGCCCGAAGTGCAGGCGGCCGCCGATATGCTCGGCTTCGACGTGCTGAACGCCGCGAACGAGGGGAAATTTGTGGCCGTCGTGTCCTCCGACACGGCCGAGCAGTGCCTGTGCATTTGCCAAGGCCATGCTCTCGGCAAGAACGCCAGGATCATCGGCGAGATCGTCCAGACGCGGGACACGCCTCTGGTCGAGCTGCGGACGAAGATCGGGGGCCGGCGAATCGTGCAGATGCCCTACGGGCGAGAGCTGCCGAGGATCTGCTGATGCACGAGGCGACGGTGGCGCAGAGTCTGATAGAGGTGATCCTGCAGGAGGCTGAGCAGCGGCACGCGAAGCCTGTTCGTGCGAAAATGAGCTGCGGGGAGCTGAACAAGATCAACGATGAAGTGCTCTCGTTCGCCTTCGAAGCCATCGCCAAAGACACGTTGTGCGAGGCAATGGTGTTGCAGATCGAGCACAAGCCTCTGCAAGCGAGATGTAGAACGTGCGGCCAGGTGTTCGCCGTGGATATTTCCAACACGCGGTGTCCGGGCTGCGGGGCCGGCGACTTCGAGTTGCTGCCCGATGCGCCGCTGGTCCTGGACGAGATCGAATTTGAAAGAACAGACGATGGACAAGGTGAATGTCGGCAAGAAGATTCTGAACGCCAATGAGACATACGCGTTGAAGAACCGCCAGCTTCTGGCTCGACACGGCAAGCCATGCTTCAACATGATCTCGTCACCCGGCTCCGGCAAGACCACCCTGTTGGTGCGCACGATCAGCGATCTGGCGCAGTCACTTCGCATCGGCGTGATTGAGGGCGATCTTCAGACGGATATCGACGCCGAGCGGATCCGAGCGACCCAGGCCCCCGCGATTCAGATCAATACCGAGGGAGCCTGCCATCTATCCGCTGTGCAGGTGCATCAGGCCTTGGAGCAGTTGCCTGTTGAGACCCTCGACATGGTGTTCATTGAGAATGTCGGCAATCTTGTGTGTCCTTCGGCGTTTGAACTCGGTGAAGATGGGAAGATTGTCGTGCTCTCCGTCGCCGAGGGAGACGATAAGCCGGCGAAGTATCCCGGGATTTTCGCCAAGTCCAAGGTCTTGCTCGTCAGCAAGATCGATCTGCTGCAAGGATCGCTCGTCGAGTTCGATCTCGATCGCGTCAACGCCGACGCGCGACGACTCAACCGGTCCATCGAGATCTTTCCGCTCTCGGCCAAGACGGGCGAGGGCATGCAGAACTGGTATGACTGGCTGGCCCGCCAGGTTCGTGCGAGGTAGGGCAGCCCGCCGTGCTCGTGACTATCGGTAGAGGTTGTGCTCGCGGATGTATGCGATCACGTCGGGATGGAGCATGCCGCTGATGTCTTCATCGGCTGCGAGTCTTCTGCGTACCTCCGTGCTGCTGATATCGACCAGCGGCGTCTGGACCACATTCCGTTTCAGCTTGGCGACGCGTTGCTCGCCCCATTGAGATTCCAGGGAACCGAAGTCCGGCGCGGCGTAGCCCGCTCGCTGCATCGTGGTCAGAGTGCATGCGTCAAGCAACTCTTCGATTCTGTACCAATGCACGAGATCCTTCACGCTGTCGGCGCCGAGCAACCAGTGGATCGCAGTGTCTTCGCCGTACTCACGTCGGAAGAGCCGTACGGTGTCGAGCGTGAAGCTGGGAGTGACCCGTTGCAGTTCACAATCACTCACCGCAAACGAATCGTCGTCCGCGATGGCGAGGGCCACCATGCTCAGTCGGTCTTCGTCTTTCGCATGCGGCCAGAAGCTCTTCAACGGTGAGCATTTCGCCGGGATGAAGATCGTTTGTTCGGCTCGAATCTGTTCTGCGGCGACCTTGACGACCCTGGTATGACCGAGATGAATCGGGTCGAACGAGCCACCGAACAGTGCAATGGTCCTTCGTGTCATACGATTGTTAACAGCCAACCTGTGTGTTTCTGAGTCGCTGCTCGAAGGGATCCTTCGAGATTTCGCGAGCGCGACTGCGACTCAAAGAACACTCTCGTAACAGGAAAGTCAAGCGACTATTTCGTTTCGACGGACGTGGTCATGGTATGTCACGGCGCATCGCCGTGCAGGATCGTTGCTCTGTGCCGGTCCGTGGCGCGTTGTGCAAGAAACACGGGGAAATCCAGGGCTGTTTTCATCCCACTGCTTCGTGTCGATGTCGTGACATGCCGCTGCGCGGCGCTCAAGGAGACTCTCGCCACCGCATGATTCTCTCGCAGCGAAGACCTCTTCGCGACATGGTCCAGAAAAAATTTATGAAGGATTGTGAAATCCTTGGACGATAAAGAACATAACCATTGTCAACATCGCTGACACAATCGTGTTGACAACTACTTGGCCTGAATTTTAGTGTTAGTCAGTATAGTACATACGGAAATGAATCATTCGTTGGTCAACTCAATCAAAAAGGAGAAAAGGTAATGGCCAAGAAGAAAGCAGCAAAGAAGAAGGTCGCCAAGAAGAAAGTCGCCAAGAAGAAAGTCGCCAAGAAGAAGACCGCCAAGAAGGCGAAGAAGAAGTAAGGTGACGTCAGTCCAGGGCCTGCTCGTCGCACGCCGGTATCGACGAGGCTCGAACGCGGCGGCATGCTGCCCGGTTTCATTCGGGGCATCTCCGACGGGCGAACGCGTGAAGATTCGGCGTGTTGAAGCAGGTTTTCGGGAAATGGAAGGTCCTCCGACGAACGGGAGTGCCTTCCATTTCTCTTTTTCCGGGGGCATCGGCAGTGTTTAGGGGTGGCCGAGTCGCCCTTTCTCACCTCGCAGACCAGCATCCACGGTCCTTGTAATTGCCCGGGAAGCGTCTATACTGTCCTCCAATGCCGATGCGGCAGAGCCGAACCGTGGAATGTGGCCTTAGGAGAGATTCCGTTCATGGATCTGTTTCGTTACAGCGGCGGTACGCTCCGCGTGGAGGGTGTAGAGGTCGAACGCATTGCGGCGCAGGTGGGAACGCCTGCCTATATCTACAGCAGCGGTACGCTCGAAGATCACCTGGCCAAGATGCAGGAGGCGTATCGGGAGCTGGATCCGATGATCTGCTTCTCCGTCAAGGCCTGCGGGAATCTGGCCGTGCTCAAGCTGATGGCCGAGCGAGGCAGTGGGTTCGATATCGTCAGCGGCGGCGAGCTGTACCGAGTTCTCCAGGCGGGCGGCGATCCCGCCAAGGTCGTCTATGCGGGTGTGGGGAAGACTGATGAGGAGATCATTCAGGCGATTCGGGCCGGGATCGGGTACTTCAATATCGAATCGGAGGAGGAGTTGGAGAATCTCATCCGGCTCGCTGAGCGATCCGTCGGACCCAGGACCGCCCTGAAGGCGGCCCTTCGCGTGAACCCCGACGTAGACTATCGCAGTCATGCGTACCTCGAAACGGGAAAGAAGGAAACCAAGTTCGGCGTGGATATCGAAAGGGCGGTCTCGGTCTTCGACAAGTACGCCGGCAGTCCGGCGGTTCGGCTGTGCGCTGTCCACGTCCACCTCGGCACGGGCGGCAAGACCATCGATCCATTCGTCGACGCGGTGAAGAAGATCCTTCCCCTTGTGGACCGGCTCCGTGCCAAGGGGCACACCGTGGAGACGCTGGATCTCGGCGGCGGATACGGGGCCGACTACGAGACGCAGACCGTGCCCTCCGCGGAGCGGTACGCGGCCGGACTTGTGCCCCTGATCCGAGGCAGAGGGCTCAAGCTCATCCTGGAGCCGGGCAAGAGTATCTGCGCCAACGCGGCGATCCTTCTGACACGGGTCCTCTACACCAAGCAGGGGGGCAGCAAGAAGTTCGTCATCGTGGATGCGGGCATGAACGACCTGATCCGCCCGTCGCTGTACGGCGCGTTCCATTTCATCTGGCCCGCGCACGTGGACGCTCGTTTTGTGCCGGCCGCTCGCAGCAAGGACCTGCAGATGGAGGGCAGCGAGGTCGTGGATGTCGTCGGACCCATCTGCGAAGGCGCCGATTTCCTGGCGAGCGATCGGTCCATTCCGCCCGTCCAACGGGGGGACTTGTTGGCCGTCTTCACGGCGGGCGCCTACGGCTTCACGATGAGCAGCAACTACAACGCGCGCGGCCGCGCCGCCGAAGTCCTCGTCGAGGGCGACAGCTTCCGCGTGATCCGCAGACGCGAGACCTACGAGGACTTGACGGCCCTGGAGAGATAGTCGCCTCCTGTCCGCAGGGTGCAGCGGCTTCCTACAAGTTCCGTTCGACGAAACCCGTGTCGACTTTGCCTTTGACGAACAGGTTGTGCGAGAGGATCTCGAGGCACGCGGGGATGGTCGTCTTGATCGGGCGGATGACGAACTCCTGGAGGGCCCGCCGCATGGTGGCGATTGCCTCGGCCCGCGTCTTCTGGTGGACGATGAGCTTGGCGATCAGCGAATCGTAGTTCGGCGTGACCGTCCAGCCTTGATGCGTGTGCGTGTCCACGCGGACCCCGAAGCCGCCGGGGGCGATGTACTGCGTGATCGTGCCGGGGCAGGGGGCGAAGTTGTTCGCCGGGTCCTCTGCGTTGATGCGGCATTCTATCGCGACACCCTGGTGGCGGATGCTTTTTTGACGCAGCTTGATCGGTTGGCCGCTGGCCACACGGATCTGCCACTTGATCAGGTCGTGGCCCGTGACCATTTCGGTGACGGGGTGTTCGACCTGAATGCGGGTGTTGACTTCGATGAAGTAGAACTTGTTGTCTTTGTCCAGGAGGAATTCGACCGTCGCCGCGTTGACGTACTTCGCCTCCTTGATGAGACGAATCGCGGAGTCCGCAAGACGCTGGCGGTCGCGATCCTCCAGCACGGGGCAGGGCGACTCCTCGATCATCTTCTGATGCCGCCTCTGGATGGAGCAATCCCGCTCGAAGAAGTGAACGACGTTGCCCTCCTGGTCGGCCAGGACCTGGACTTCCACGTGACGCGGCTCAATGATGAACTTCTCGATGTAGACAGCGCCTTCGCCGAACGCGGCCTCCGCCTCGGTGCGGGCGGCGTTGAATGCGGCCCGCAGGCTGATGTCGTTGTGCACGACGCGCATGCCGCGACCGCCGCCGCCGGCGACGGCCTTGATGATGACCGGGTAGCCGATCTGATTGGCGAGCTTCATCGCCTCTGTCTCGTTGGGGACGACGCCCTCGGAGCCCGGAACGATGGGCACTTTCGCCTTCTTGGCGAGCTTCCGCGCTTCGACCTTGTCGCCGAGAAGCCGCATGGCCTCCACCGGCGGACCGATGAAGCCGATGCCGCAATCACTGCAGATCTCGGCGAAGTTGATGTTCTCGGCCAGAAACCCGTACCCGGGATGGATGGCGTCCACGTTGGTGATCTCCGCGGCGCTGATGATCCGCGGGATGTTCAGATAGCTTTCGTTGCAGTCCGCCGGCCCGATGCAGATCGATTCATCGGCGAGCTGGAGGTAGGGGGCATTCCGGTCGGCCTCGGAATAGACCGCGACCGACGCGATGCCCAGCTCGCGGCAGGCGCGGATCACTCGAAGTGCGATTTCACCGCGGTTGGCGACCAGGATTCTGGATACCATAATAGGGCTCCTGCTCGTTGTGCATCCTGCGGGACGTGCCCTTCGTCAGCCCGCGACAGGCGCTACGCACGTGGGATTCATTCGGGCCTGACTCGGAAGAGGACCTGGCCGTACTCGACCGCCTGGCCGTTCTTGACGGTTCTTTCGACGATCGTGCCGCTGATTTCGGCCTTGATTTCGTTCATCACTTTCATGGCTTCGATGATGCAGACGACCGTCTGGGGGTCCACATGGCCTCCGGACTCGACGTATGGCTCGGAGTCCGGACTGGGCGCCTCGTAGAACGTCCCGACGATCGGAGATTTGATCTCCAGCAGGTCCTCCCGTCTGGCGCCGCCTGCAACCTGCTCGGCCGGGATCTGGCCTTGCGGAACCATGATCGGCCCTGGCGCCGCCGGCAGTGAGGCCATTATCGGTGCTATCGTGGCCGGCTGTGGCTGGGCCCGTCGCAGGGCGACGCGGTCATCCCCGTGCTGGATATCGATCTCGACCAGATCATTCTCCCGCATGATCTTGATCAGCTCTTTGATCTTCTGGATATCGGCGTCTTTCTCAGCCATCGTGGCATCCTTTCCGGCGATCCGGATGGGTTGCTCAAAGTCCGTGCACCAAGTCCCCTGGTGGGGAGTCAGGTGACGCTCAGATCAGGGCACCAGTATAGCCATTCGATTGGGCCCTGCAATAGAATTGTTGGCTCGCCCGTGGGGGGCGGTGGCCGGTGCGAGCGCATGAAAACGCCGCGGCCGAGGGGCCGCGACGTGAGTGTTTCCGATTAGCCTCCGTTGCTGAACTGCTGATAGATGTGCGTCGCCTCGGTCTGCTCCACCGGCAGGGCAAGCTGGTCGCTGTGCATCGTGACCTTCAGCCGGGCGTCGCCGGCCACGGCGCCGCGGACCACCACTCGCCACGTGGCCTTGTTCTTCGGCTCGAGGCCTCGGAGCGGTGCGAAGTTGATCGTCCTGCCCATGATCGAGCCGGCTGTCGCGCCTGCCGAGGTGACGTATTGCAGCTTGTCGTCCAGCACGACGGCGATCCGCACATTGGTGTCCGCCGCGGTGCCTTCGTTCGTTACCGTAATGACATACGTGGTGTTCGTGCCGACCTCGACCGGGTCTTCCAGATCGATGACCTCGATGCGGCTGGCGGCGATTCCGGTGATGACCGTCCTGCTCGAATCCGAGACCGGCTCCGCACAAAAGGCCGTCGCCGTGGCGGTGGCCATCAGCTCGCCTTCACGCGTCGGCGTGTAGGAGACCTGAACGCTCTTGGAGGTGTTCGGCTCAAGCGTGCCAACTTCCCAAACCAGCTTCGATCCGGAGAACTGGGCGCCCGCCGTCGCCTCGATGGATGTCACGCCCGGCGGGATGATGTCTTCGATGGTCGTGTTCTGCGCGGGGCCGTCGCCCTTGTTCGTGACGGTCAGCTCATAGCTGATCGAGCGGCCAAGGTACTGGCGCTTCGGACCGCTCTTGGTGAGCGTCAGGATCGGCTGACGTACGTTGGTGAGCGTGGGCTCGGACTCGGCCTTCAGGCCGGTCGCCGACGTTGCCACGGCCTTGTTGACGTACGTGCCTGTCTTCGTGGCCCGCAGCTTGACGGAGAACCGCCTGGACTCCCCGGCAGCCAGTGTGCCGGCCTCCAGGACCACTTTGCCCTTGCCGTCGGTCGTTTGCAGCCCGGCAGGCAGCGTGTCGACGATCTGCACGTTCTGGGCTGCGCCCGTGCCGGTGTTCGTGACGACGAAATCAACCTGGATCGGCTCGCACAGCAACGCTTCGGCAGGAGCGATCTTCGCCAGCTCCAGCGTCGGCTCGACCACGTTCACCTTCGCGCAGCCGAAGGCCGTGTGGGTGATGGCGGTGCCGAACTCCAATTGCCTGACGGTGGTGGCAGTGCCGGAGACCTTCATGCTCTTGGTGGCCCGGGGACCCAGCGAGTCGATCTTCCAGACAAGGCTGTCATTCTCGGCCTGGGCCGTCGGCTCGGAGCCCTTGAACTCGAAGTCCTTGGAGAGGGTCTCCGCGATCGTGATGTCGGTGAGCATCATCTCGGTGAGGTTCGTCACCCGGATGACGTAGGCAAACGGCGTATTCAGGTGTATCTCGGCCGGCATGGCTTTGTCGACCTGAATGATGCCATAGTCCGGCCTCGGATACGTGATGGACAGGGTGCTGCCTGCCTGTTCGTCGACGGACACAAGGTCCCGGCCGACCGGAACGGTCTTGCCATACGTGGATACGGTGGGCCTTGATGTGATCGGCTGGACCCCTTCTGCGGAGGCGGTTACGATCTGCGGTTCGAAGGCCGTCGGTCTGGCAGCGGTCGGGCTCGTCGTCGGTTCGATCTGGGCCGTTGCGACCTGCTCGGGCTCCTGCTCCTCCGATTCAAGTGGCGGGCGCAGCACCGACGGTTGCGGCCTGGATCGGGTCTGGGCCGGGATTGCGGCGGTCGGTCTGAGGTTGCTGTCCCAGAAGTATCCGCGCCCGCCGGCCGCCGGCGTCGTGGGTTGGGTCTGGTCAAAACCTTGCAGAGTGTCCGGGCCCCGGCACCCTGTGAGCAGCACGCCGGAAACGAGTAATAGCACTACCCAAACCTTCTTCATCACACCGCTCCTTAAATACCCGGACGCTCCCCCCGAATTGGTCCCACCCCTGTCGTGACACACCGCATTCACCTTCCGGATGGTCAAGAGGGCACACGCCGAGATTCGTCCAACGATATCGTTGCCGTGGCGAACGACCTATGCCCTTCCTCACGCAATCTGCGCATCGTGGGCACAAGACTCGGGCTCTTGCCGGTATTGCCTAAGTATACCATATTAACCTTTATCGAGTCAATACTTATGCTGCCTTAAATAGATGCCTTGGGGGTTCGGGACCGGTTCTGAGCCCACCGGCCGGCGCGATCCGGGCGTTTTGCGGGACTTCTCGCCTCGGACGGGCCAACTCGTCCTATAATACCGATGGAATCGGTCGTAGCGACTTTGCCGGGCAGTGGCAGATCCGACGGGTCGTCCGATACAGTTCCCGAAAGGAGCGGTGTTGTGCCGGGCCCGCAGGCCCGGCGCCGGGGTCCGCCACCGCCAAAAATGTTTGCATCTGCGTCCGCTTGTGGCTATTTTCCCAGGTGTTCCAATACTGATCCGCAGTCTGGGGAATAGAACGCGTGAAACGGTCTGTCTTTGAAGAACGAGTCTCCGGGAGGGTCCTCGTCGGCGACGGTGCCATGGGGACGATGCTCTACCAACAGGGCGTGTTTCTCAACCGCTGCTTCGACGAGTTGAACGTGGCCGATCCGAAGCTGGTCCGGGCGGTCCACGATGCTTACGTCGAGGCCGGCGCCGATTTCATCGAGACCAACACGTTCGGCGCCAACCGCCTGAAACTATCCAAGTTCGGTCTGGTTGGCGAGGTCGGCTCGATCAACCGGGCCGGGGTCCTCCTTGCCAGGGAGGCCGCGAAGGACGCCGCCGTTTTGGTGGCCGGCGCAATCGGTCCGCTCGGCTGCGAGTTGACGGAGTACGGCCCGATCACCCCGGAGATCGCCGGCGGTATGTTCGAGGAGCAAGCCGGGGCCCTCGTGGAGGCGGGTGCGGACCTGCTGATCCTGGAGACCTTCTCCAATGCGGAGGAACTGCTGATCGCGATTCGCGCGATCGCGGGATTGGCCGAGATCCCGATCATTGCCCAGATGACGGTGAATGAGGGCAACGAGACGATCTACGGCGAGCGGGTCGATCAGGCCATTGCGAAGATTGCCGGGGAGGACGCCGTGACGGCCGTGGGTCTGAACTGTTCGGTCGGCCCCTCCGGCATGCTGGGCAGCCTGGAGCTGATTCGACGCGTCACAGACAAGCCCATCGCCGTGCAGCCGAACGCCGGGATGCCCCGTCAGATCGAAGGCCGGCAACTCTATATGTGCACCCCGGAGTACATGGCCGAATATGCCAAGCGGTTTTACGAGAAGGGGGCCCGGATCATCGGCGGCTGCTGCGGAACGACGCCCGATCATATTCGCGAGATCGTGCGGGCGGTTCGCTCAATCAGCAAGGTGGCGACCCGTGCAATGATTTCGGTTGCGGCCGAGCCCCGCGGGGCGGCCCGACCCGCTCCGAAGGAGCCCGAGCCGCTGGCGCGGCGATCCAGGTTCGGGGCGAAGCTGGCGGCCGGCGAGGCCGTCACGACGATCGAGATCACGCCGCCACGCGGCGTCGATGTGACGGCCATCCTGGCCAAGGCGCGGCAGTGCGCCGAGGCCGGCGTCGATGCCATCAATATACCCGATGGTCCGCGGGCGAGCTCCCGGCTGTCGCCTCTGGTCACGGCGGTGAGAATTCAGCAGGACGCCGGTATCGAGGCCGTTCTGCACTTCTGCTGCCGGGACCGCAACCTGATCGGCATGCAATCGGATATCCTCGGGGCCTCGGCGATCGGTGTGCGGAACTTGCTGATTATCACGGGCGACCCGCCGAAACTGGGGGAGTACCCCAGCGCAACGGGCGTCTTCGATATGGATTCCGTTGCCCTGACGGGCGTCGCACGAAACCTGAATTGCGGCGTCGATATCGGGGGCAACGCGATTGCCCCGCCGACCTCGCTGGTCATCGGCGTGGGGGCAAACCCCGTCGCGGCGGACCTGGACCGGGAGATCGACCGTTTCAAGCAGAAGGTCGTTGCCGGCGCCGAGTTCGCGATCACCCAGCCCGTGTTCGATCCGGATTGCCTCCTGCGATTCCTCGAAGCGACACAGGAGTCTCGCATCCCGATCATCGCGGGAATCTGGCCGTTCACGAGCTTCAAGAACGCCGAGTTCATGGCCAACGAGGTCCCCGGCGTCGTCGTTCCCGAGCGGCTGCTGGAGCGCATGAGCCAGGCAAAGACGAAAGAGCAGGGGCGCATCCTGGGCATCGAGATCGCGCAGGAACTGGTCGAACGAATCCGCCCGCACGTGGCGGGTTTCGCGGTCAGCGCCCCCTTCGGCAACGTCACGACCGCCCTGGCCGTCCTGGGGAAAGTGGATATTGGTGTTGTGTGACCTTATCCCGGTGGTAGCGGCAGGCGCGTTTGTAGTGACGCCGTAAGGCGTTTCGTAGCACGGCCGTCCCGGCCGTGAGTACCACGGGCATCTTGGGGTCCCCAACGCATGATTCCGCGTTGGGGATCCCCTTGCCCGTGCCAGTACAGGGGCAAGATGTGCCTGATACTCATGGGCGAGACGCCCATGCTACTGAAGATATGCCCTTACGGGCACACTACGAACCAAGCAGTGTAGGGTGAGGAGTGTTCATGGAGCAGCATGTGAGTGAACCGCAGTTGGAAGTGGAGCTTGTCGCGATCACGCCCGATCCCGAGAAGGTGATCGAGCAGGCGGGGCGGACGTGCTATCTGAGCTTCGACCGGATGGAGGAGGATTCCGAGGCGAGCTTCATTCGCCGCCTGATCAAGGTGGGACACGAGTCGCCCCTGGAGCACGCTTACGCGACCTTTCGCGTGCGGAACTGCTCTCGCGCCATGACGCACCAGCTCGTCCGCCATCGGCTCATGGCGGTCTCGCAGCAGTCGCAGCGATAC
>Ga0116141_10002076_pt1 | contig 17283 bp, 14 predicted proteins | sample AD_UKC097_MetaG_FD_89744 | JGI IMG/M metagenome (GOLD analysis project Ga0116141, IMG submission 89744) | Active sludge microbial communities of municipal wastewater-treating anaerobic digesters from USA - AD_UKC097_MetaG | ecosystem: Engineered > Bioreactor > Anaerobic > Digestate | place: USA...
CCGCAGCTAGCGCGTGTATCCTGGATACTGGGTGCTACTGTATTAGCCGATGGCGAGATTGTGTTCATGATCAATCCATCAGCGCTCGCTGCGAGTGTTGCAGAGCGCCCGGTGGATGCTGCTGAGCGCGTGCAAAAACCGGCCCCGCCTGCCGCCGCACCCATTATGGTGGTGGATGATTCGTTGACAGTACGTAAAGTCATGAGTCGTTTGCTAGAGCGGCAAGGTTATCGTGTCGTCATCGCAAAAGATGGTGTCGATGCGTTGGAGCAATTACGCGATACTGCGCCAGAGGGCATGCCGGCATTGATGTTGATTGATATTGAAATGCCGCGTATGGATGGTTTTGAGCTGGCCCGGCATATTCGTACAGATAATATGTTGGCGAAAATGCCCCTGATTGCGATCACTTCTCGCACCGCTGATAAACACCGCCAACATGCGCGGGAAGTGGGCATTAATCATTATTTGGGCAAACCTTACAATGAAGAACAATTGCTTGCATTGGTGGCTGGTTATTGTCGGCAAAACGCCATTGCAACCGGTGTTACGCAAGCATAGAGATAGTTTTTGAGAATAATCAAACAGCCCAGCAAACATCAATAAATCAACAGGAAAGTCACTATGACTAATCGACCATTTAAAGTTCTCGGTATCCAGCAAATTGCCATTGGCGGGCCTTCCAAAGCGCGTTTATCGCGCCTGTGGGTGGATATGTTTGGTTTGACAGTTGCTGGTAACTTCGTGAGCGAGCGTGAAAACGTAGATGAAGATATTGCAGTAATCGGCAGTGGCCCCTTTAAAGTGGAAGTGGATTTGATGCAGCCATTGGATGCGACAAAAAAACCCGCCGTGCATGAGCCGCCGTTAAATCACATCGGCTTGTGGATAGACGATTTGCCGCGCGCCGTCGAATGGCTCACCGCGCAAGGTGTGCGCTTCGCGCCGGGTGGCATACGCAAGGGCGCATCAGGTTATGACATCACTTTTATGCACCCTAAGGCCAACGAACAGTTTCCGATTGCCGGTGAAGGCGTATTGATCGAACTGGTGCAGGCACCACCGGAAGTGATTGAAGCATTTACCCGCATGGCAGGGTGATTCTTGCCATCATTGCGGGCGTAACGCACCGCTACATGCTTATTTCCAGTGCGCCGGTGGTCTTGTGCCATCGAGTATATCCATCGTTGGGCGATAAACCTGAGCGTTGACTTCCAGCATGCCTAAAGCGGTATGAAAGATATGTTGGTGAGTAAACTTAAGATTGCTTTTCGCCTGTATTTTTGATGTGTCGGCATCATGAAAGCTTGAGCCAAACCACATGATGGCGGGGATATGCAACTGAGCATCCGGGGCAACTGATTTTGGCAGGCCATGCAGGTAGATGCCGTTTTCGCCAAGCGATTCGCCATGGTCGCTGACATAAAACATGATGGTCTCAAACTGGTGATTGTTCTTTTCGAGTACGCCAATAGTTTTGGCGAGAAAGTCATCGGTATACAAAATAGCGTTGTCGTAGGCGTTGCCGATTTCTGTGGGCGTGCACAGGCTCAAATCACTGCTTTTGCAAGTGGGGGTGAACTTTTCAAAGGCGGGCGGATAGCGTTTGTAGTAGGCCGGGCCGTGGTTTCCCATTTGGTGCAGCACAATCAAAATATCGCCTGTTGGATGAGCGTCGATGAAGGGTTGAATGGCAGAGAGCATGCCTTCGTCACGGCATTCTGTATCGCAGATGGGATTTTTTTGGGGTGATTTAAAGTCCTGAAAAGCAACACGCGAGGCCACGTGTTTTGAGTCGGAGTTATTGTCTAGCCATAAAACATTCACGCCACTGCGTTGCAATATGTCGAGCAAGTTTTCTTGCTCATTGATGCGGGCAGTGCTTGAGCCAGACTCGCCATCCAGTAAAAAAATGCACGGAACGGAAACTGCGGTAGATGTGCCGCAAGCCCAGAAATTGGTAAAGCTGATGACCTTTTTTTGCTTTAATTGCGGGTTGGTCTCACGTGAGTAACCATTGAGCGAAAAGCGATCAGCCCGCGCTGTTTCGCCGATGACTAAAACAACAAGCTCGCGCTCAATATCCTGCTTGGAAATTTTAGCGTCTTGGGCAATGAGGGTGATAGGCCCTTGCGTTGTCGAGCCCATGCGCTGATTGACAAATTTGATTGCTGAATAAACGTAGTAACTTGGATTGGCGTAGGTACGCAGGTTTTTATGTTCCCTGAAAAAAGAAGCATAGAAGCTGCCAAACAGCATGACCAAGCCCACCATTAGCACCAAGGTGATGCTGACGAGTTTGAGGCGGGCGATGAGCTCTGCGCGCCAGCCCCGCCAAAGAAAATTTGCCCGGCTGACGGCGATAGCGGGTAACACACCAAGAAAAACAAAGTAAGCCAGCAGTTTGAGATTGAACAACTCAAGCGATTCGGCAGTGTTGGTGTGGGCAACATTTTGCAGCATGTCGTCACTGATGATGACGCCATAGTTGTCCATAAAGTACGCAGCAAGCGAAGACAGCAAAAGGAAAACAATCAATACAAGCTTGGTCGTGCGCTTAAAACACAGCAGAGAAAATAATAAAACAACTGCACTACCAAAGACGACAAGGAGAGAAAGTAAGGCGGGCGCATGGCCTAGGGTGATTGGGTAAGCCTGAATGACATTTTTTATGAAGGCGAGATTGCAAAATGCAATCAGAAAACCAGTGACCAAAAGAATTAGCGATGTGCTGGAAAAGGAGCGGCTGGTCATATTTGATGTGTCCTGGCGTGATGTTCAAGTAAGTTAGGGTTGACTATTGGCTAAGTTTGCCAGGCAAGCAATTCAATCATTGTATTGAAGAACGGGATGCTTGCCGTGAAAAATAAACGAGCAAATCAATAAAAGTCGGCGCTGGTGATACGGCGTGAAGTTATTCACGCCGTATCACCAGCGCCGACTTTTTGCGCTCTTTTGAGGCCTTGTTGCTGGTGCTGTAACGATTTACTTGAACGCGATAATCTGCTGATCCACTGCCAGACTCTCGCCTGCAGTGGCGAGGATTTTTTCCACCACGCAATCACGTTCGGCTTTCAGCACGTTTTCCATTTTCATGGCTTCGATCTTGGCCAGGACTTCCCCGGCTTTGACTTCCTGTCCGGCCTTTACCGCCACTTCGGTGAGCAGCCCCGGCATGGGTGAGAGCAGGAATTTGGACATGTCGGGTGCGGCTTTGACCGGCATCAAGGCATGCAATTCGGCTGTGCGCGCTGACATGACTTGCACATCCGCCTGCACGCCCCAGTGGAACAGGCGATACACCAGGCCACGGCGTTCGACCTGCATGCACATCGGTTCGCCATTGATGGTGCCAATGTACAGCGGCTTGCCAAACTGCCAGTGCGAGCGCACGGCGTAGTGCTGGCCGGAAAAATACACATCCCAGCCTTCTTCGCGTGGCGAGGCGGCAGTGACTTTGACTTCGTATTTTTCCTGGCCAATCAGTACCACAAAGTCGCTGCTGGGCTGAAACTCATGTCCGCGCATCTGGCCGGAAATGGTGGCGTTGCGTTTCAAAAATTGGCGATTCATGGCGGCGGCAACCGCAACCAGCATGGCCGGGTCGTCATGCGGCACATCGGCGGCATCAAAGCCCTTGGGATATTCCTCGGCAATGAGTCCGGTGTTGAAGTGGCCGGAAACAAAGCGCGGATGCTGCATGAGCGCGGCCTGGAAGGCGATGTTGGAGGAAACGCCACGAATCACAAAACGGTTCAGCGCATCGCGCATGCGTGCAATGGCCGCGTCGCGCGTGCCGGCGTGCACAATCAGCTTGGCGATCATCGAGTCGTAATACATCGAAATCTCGCCGCCTTCAGCCACGCCCGTATCCACACGAACCGCGCCCGGCACCTCAGGCGGCGGCATGAATTTCACCAAACGCCCGGTGGAGGGCAAAAAGCCACGGAAGGGGTCTTCGGCGTTAATGCGGCATTCCATCGCCCAGCCTTCCAGCTTGACTTCATCTTGCGTCATGGGCAACTTTTCGCCTGCTGCCACGCGAATCATGAGCTCGACTAAATCAAGTCCGGTAATCATTTCCGTGACCGGGTGTTCGACCTGCAAGCGGGTATTCATTTCGAGGAAATAAAAACCCTTGTCCTTGCCGCCGACAACAAACTCCACCGTACCAGCGGATTGATAATTCACCGCTTTGGCCAAGGCCACCGCTTGCTCGCCCATGGCTTTGCGCGTGGCGGCATCAAGGAAAGGAGACGGCGCCTCTTCAATCACTTTCTGGTGGCGACGCTGGATCGAACATTCGCGCTCCCACAAATACACCATGTTGCCGTGCGCATCGCCAATCAGCTGAATCTCGATATGGCGGGGTTCTTCGATGAATTTTTCGATGAACACGCGATCGTCGCCAAAGGCGTTTTTGGCTTCTGTTTTGCAAGAGGCAAAACCTTCATGCGCTTCCCTATCGTTGTAGGCTACGCGCAAACCCTTGCCGCCACCGCCAGCGGAGGCTTTGGTCATCACCGGGTAGCCGATATTTCTGGCAATCTCAACCGCCTGGTCTGGTGTGTCGATCGCTTCGTTATAGCCGGGGATGACATTGACCTGCGCTTTGAGCGCCAGATTCTTGGACGCGATTTTGTCGCCCATCGCCGCAATCGCGGCATGCTTGGGGCCAATGAAAATAATGCCTGCTTCTTCCAGCTGACGGGAAAATTCCGCATTTTCGGAAAGAAAACCATAGCCCGGATGCACGGCTTCGGCGCCGGTCTGTTTGCAGGCAGCGATGATCTTGTCCATCACCAGATAAGATTCCTTCGATGCGGCAGGGCCAATGCAAACGGCTTCATCGGCCATCTCGACATGGCGCGCATCGCGGTCGGCTTCGGAATACACAGCCACGGTTTTGATACCCATTTTGTGGGCGGTTTTAATCACACGGCAAGCAATCTCGCCACGGTTTGCAATAAGAATTTTCTTGAACATGATTTTTCCTTGCCGGCAATTAAAGGGGAATGTTGCCGTGCTTGCGCCACGGGTTTTCGATCTTTTTGTTCTTTAACATCGCCAAACTGCGGCAGATGCGCTTGCGCGTTTCATGCGGCATGATCACATCATCAATAAAGCCGCGTGCGCCGGCCACAAACGGATTGGCAAACTTGGCCTTGTACTCCGCTTCACGCGCTGCCACTTTGACAGGGTCGTTTTTCTCGTCGCGGAAAATGATTTCCACCGCGCCCTTGGGCCCCATGACTGCGATTTCAGCCGATGGCCAGGCGAAGTTCACGTCACCTCGCAAGTGTTTTGAAGCCATCACGTCATACGCGCCGCCATAAGCTTTGCGGGTGATGAGCGTGACTTTTGGCACCGTGCATTCGGCATAGGCATACAGCAGCTTGGCGCCATGCTTGATGATGCCGCCATATTCCTGCGCCGTGCCAGGCATGAAACCGGGCACGTCAACCAGGGTGACCACGGGGATGTTGAAGGCATCGCAAAAGCGCACAAAACGCGCGGCCTTGATCGACGATTTGATATCCAGACAACCAGCCAGAACCATAGGCTGGTTGGCCACAATGCCAACAGCATCGCCTTCCATGCGCGCAAAACCGACGATGATATTTTTAGCGTGATCCGGCTGGATCTCGAAAAAGTCCGCATCATCCACCATTTTGAAAATCAGTTCTTTAATATCGTAAGGCTTGTTGGTGTTGTCCGGCACCAACGTATCGAGCGAATAATCCAGACGGTCGGCCGGATCGTCCGTGGGGCGCGCTGGAGGGTTCGTGCGGTTATTGAGTGGCATGTAGTTGAAAAAGCGGCGCAGCATCTGCAAGGCATCGACATCATTTTCAAAGGCCAGATCGGCCACGCCAGAGCGCGTGGTGTGGGTGACTGCGCCACCGAGCTCTTCTGCCGTAACTTCTTCATGGGTCACGGTCTTGACCACTTCCGGGCCGGTCACGAACATGTAGGACGTATCTTTGACCATGAAAATGAAATCCGTCATGGCCGGGCTATACACCGCGCCACCGGCGCAAGGCCCCATGATCAGCGAGATTTGCGGGATCACGCCGGAGGCCATGACATTGCGCTGGAAAACTTCAGCATAACCGCCCAGCGCTGCCACACCTTCCTGAATCCGTGCGCCACCGGAATCGTTAATGCCAATCACGGGCGCGCCGACTTGCATCGCTTTATCCATGACCTTGCAGATTTTTTCGGCATGCGCTTCAGACAAAGCGCCACCGAACACAGTGAAGTCCTGCGAGAACACAAACACCATGCGGCCATTGATGGTGCCATAGCCAATCACCACGCCATCGCCTGGCACGTGTTGTTCTTCCATGCCGAAATCAACGCAGCGATGCTCCTTGAACATATCCCACTCTTCAAACGTGCCTTCGTCGAGCAACAGCTCAATGCGCTCGCGCGCGGTGAGTTTGCCTTTGGCATGTTGCGAGTCAATGCGCTTTTGGCCGCCGCCTAAAGCCGCCAGTGCACGCTTGGCGTCGAGTTGATTAATGATGTCATGCATGTGAATTGCCTCCCAGGAAATCAGTTAGTTCGAACAGTCGTTAAATAAGCTGAGTGCGGTTAATGAAAAAGAGCGAGCAGTTGCCGTGCGGCCAGGGTCGGCGGCGTGATACCAGCGCCGACTTTTTGCGTGACGTCCGCCAATGCGGCCTTGACCGCGGGATGCGCGCGAAAACGTTGGCGCAAGGCGGCGTCAATCTGCTGCCACATCCAGTCGTTGGCCTGACGGTGGCGGCGCGCGCCTAATTCGCCGGACTCGTTCATGATGGTGCGAAATTTTTCTATGGTTTGCCAGAACTCAGCAATGCCTTCTTGCTTCATGGCCGAGAGCATCAACACCGGCGGCTGCCAGTGGCTGGACGCCGGGCGCAGCATGGCCAGCGCCGAGCGCATTTGGCTCGCCGCCGCTTGCGCGGCAATCGGGTCGATGTCGGCCTTGTTGAACACCACCATGTCGGCCAGTTCCACAATGCCTTTTTTGATGGCCTGCAAATCATCCCCGGCATTGGGCAGTTGCAGCAGCACAAACATGTCGGTCATCCCGGCCACTGCTGTTTCTGATTGGCCGACGCCCACGGTTTCGACAATGATGATGTCAAAGCCTGCGGCCTCGCACAGCAACATGGCTTCGCGCGTTTTTTCGGCCACGCCGCCCAGGCTGCCTGACGAGGGCGAAGGGCGAATAAATGCCGCATCTTCACGGCAGAGCAATTCCATGCGCGTTTTATCGCCCAGGATCGAGCCGCCGGTGATGCTGGACGAGGGATCCACCGCCAGCACGGCCAGACGATGCCCTTGGCGAATCAGATACAGCCCCAAGGCTTCGATGAAGGTTGATTTGCCCACGCCTGGCACGCCGGAAATGCCAATGCGTATGGCATTGCCCGTATACGGCAGCAGCTCGGTGAGGAGCGCCTGAGCCTCGGTTTGATGATCCGCACGCGTGGATTCAATCAGCGTGATGGCCTTGGCCAGTGCACGGCGCTGGCCGGCGCGCAAATCGCAGGCCAGTGGGTGCATGTCGGGCGTGGCGGCTACAGGCACAGTGGTTCAGGATTTAAGCCAGGAGCAAGATGGCGTCAAGCAGAGGCTTTGCTAGCGGACGGGTTTTTTGCCGCTTGAACCGCGCGCAATACTTCGCGGGCCGAAACGGGAATCGGCGTGCCGGGGCCAAAAATTCCCGCTGCGCCGTCTTTGTAAAGCTGCGCATAATCCTGCGCCGGAATCACGCCGCCGACGAACACCACAATGTCGTCCGCGCCTTGCGCCTTCAATGCCTGGATGAGTTCGGGTACCAGCGTTTTGTGGCCGGCCGCCAGGGTGGAAACGCCAATGGCATGAACGTCATTTTCAATCGCCTGGCGCGCGGCCTCGGCCGGTGTCTGGAAGAGCGGGCCGACATCCACGTCAAAGCCTAAATCAGCAAATGCGGTGGCGACCACTTTCGCGCCGCGATCGTGCCCATCCTGACCGAGTTTGACGATCATGATGCGCGGCCTGCGGCCTGCGGCGGCGGCAAAGTTGTCTATCTCGGTGCGAATTTCTTGCATGGTACTGTCCTCTTCGCCTGCGCCATAGGCCGCGCTATACACGCCGGAGACGGTTTGGTTGGTTGCCCGGTGGCGGCCCCAAACGGCTTCTAACGCGTCGGAAATCTCGCCTACCGTTGCGCGCAGGCGCGTGGCTTTGATGGCTAAATCGAGCGTATTGCCCGTGCTGGTTTTCGCCGCTTCGGTGAGTGCGGCCAGGGCCGCTTTGACGGCCGCATCGTCACGCGTGGCGCGGATGTGTTTCAAGCGCGTGATTTGCCCTTCGCGCACGGCGTGGTTGTCCACGTCAAGAATATCAATCGGCGCTTCTTCCTTAAGCTTGTATTTGTTCACGCCAACGATCACATCCTTGCCCGAGTCGATGCGTGCCTGCTTTTCAGCGGCGCATTTTTCGATTTGCAGTTTCGCCCAGCCGTTCTCGACCGCTTGCGTCATGCCGCCCATCTTTTCGACTTCTTCGATAATCCGCCAGGCCTCATCCGCAATGTCCTGGGTGAGCTTTTCCATCATGTAGCTGCCGGCCCAGGGGTCGATCACGTTGGTGATGTGCGTTTCTTCCTGGATGATGAGCTGGGTGTTGCGCGCGATGCGGGATGAAAATTCCGTCGGCAGCGCGATGGCCTCGTCGAGCGAATTGGTGTGCAAGGATTGCGTGCCGCCAAACACCGCAGCCATGGCTTCCACTGTGGTGCGCACGATGTTGTTGTACGGGTCCTGCTCGGTCAGCGACCAGCCGGAGGTCTGGCAATGCGTGCGCAGCATGGAGGACTTGGGGTTCTTCGGCTTGAACTCGTCCATGATCCGCCACCACAACAGGCGCGCGGCGCGCAGCTTGGCCACTTCCAGATAGAAATTCATGCCGATGGCAAAGAAGAACGACAGCCGACCGGCGAACTCATCCACATCCATGCCGCTGGCAATCGCCGTTTTCACATACTCGCGGCCGTCGGCCAGGGTGAAGGCCAGTTCGAGCGCCTGCGTGGCGCCAGCTTCCTGCATGTGGTAACCGGAAATTGAAATCGAATTGAACTTCGGCATGTGCTTTGCCGTGTAACCGATGATGTCGGCAATGATGCGCATGGACGGCTCGGGCGGGTAAATATAGGTGTTGCGCACCATGAATTCTTTGAGAATATCGTTCTGGATCGTGCCGGAAAGCTTGTCTTGCGTCACACCCTGCTCTTCGGCCGCGACCACGTAGCCAGCGAGGATAGGTAGCACCGCGCCATTCATGGTCATGGACACCGAGACCTTGTCGAGCGGAATGCCGTCGAACAGGATTTTCATGTCTTCAACCGAGTCAATCGCTACACCGGCCTTGCCCACGTCGCCCGTGACGCGCGGGTGATCCGAATCGTAGCCGCGATGGGTGGCCAGATCGAAAGCGACGGATACGCCCTGGCCGCCAGCGGCGAGCGCCTTGCGGTAAAACGCATTGGATTCTTCCGCAGTGGAAAACCCGGCGTACTGGCGGATCGTCCAGGGTCGCACGGCATACATTGTCGCTTGCGGGCCACGCACATAAGGCGCAAACCCGGGCAGCGTGTTGGTGTAAGGCAGGTTGGCCGTATCCGCCTGGGTGTACAAGGGTTTGACGGTAATGCCTTCGGGCGTTTCCCAGTTAAGTTTTGAGACATCGCCCTGCGGGGCGGATTTGGCTGCGGCTTTTGCCCAGGTTTCCAGTGAAGGTGCTGACGCTGGATTAAAACCTTCGGAAGGGTTGGAATGTGTGCTCATGGGTGGTGGCCTCTCTGTCGCATGTCTTTCAAAAACTGCGCGATGACTAGATGATAACAGCGTGATAACAGCAGAATGTTCGTAAAACGCTGATGCAGTTGACTTTCTAATTGCTCAATATGATACTGCATTCATAATTATGATAGCAAAAAAACCAGCCAAAGGCGTGCATGTCTCTGCGCACGTCACTGCGACAAACACACTCGATGTTCCGGCACTTTACGTCCAGGTGGCCGAGCGTTTGCGCGCCAGAATTTTTGCGCACGAGCTGTTGCCTGGTAGCTGGATCGATGAGCAAGTGCTCGCTGTCGAGTATGGCATTAGCCGCACGCCCATGCGCGAGGCGTTGAAAGTGCTGGCTTCGGAAGGCTTGGTGACCTTGAAGCCGCGCCGGGGCTGTTATGTCACCGAATTATCCGAGCAGGAGCGCAGCGAGGTGTTTCCGGTGATGGCTTTGCTGGAAAGTCGTGTGGCGGAAGACGCTGCACGCCGTGCCACCAGCGCCGACTTTTTGCGTTTGCGGGCGATACACGATGCCCTGGAGGCTTATGCCGCAGCGAACAATGTGGATAAATTTTTTGACACTAACCACCAGTTTCATACAGCCTTGCAAGACATTGCGGGCAACCGGTATCTAGCCCAGCTGATTAACGATGCCCGGCAAGTGGCGATGCTCGCACGGCGTGATTCCCTGCGGCCGGCAGGGCGCTTGCAGCAGTCCTTGCAAGAGCATCGCGAAATTTTAGAAGCGCTGTTGGCCAGGGATGCGACTTTGGCAGGGCAGCGCATGCACAGGCATTTATTGTCTGGCGGCGGTGTTGAGGAATAAGTGCAGGCCGTTGTCCGCGCACGCCTTACCTCCGCAAACAGTATCCGCAAAAGATAACGCCCTTTTCCGGGCGTTATCTTACTTAACGGACAGGGCGGAGCGACAGCTTATTGATGGCGTTGCCCGCTGTGATGGCTAGCGGGCTTGGCACCGCGATCCCCGCGCGGCGCACCACTTGGTTTGCCGCCGAATCCTGATCGGGCGGGTCGGGGTGCGCCTGTGCGGTCATTGGCGCTACGGCCGGAAGATGGGCCAGAAGCGCCACGGCTAGGCCGGTTGGCATTGCCAGGACGGCTGTTGCTGTTGCCACCGGGCGCACCTGAACGACGTCCCATCGGCGGCTTGGCGCTGCTGGGCGTGGGGCGGGTTTGTTGCGGCTCGAAGCCGGGCAGAATGGACGACTCGATCTCGCGCTTGAGCAGGCGCTCAATGTCGCGCAACTGAATGCGCTCATCAATGCTCACTAAAGACAAAGCGATGCCGCTTGCGCCCGCGCGGCCAGTGCGGCCAATGCGGTGAATGTAATCTTCAGGCACATGCGGCAATTCAAAATTCACCACCTGGGGCAGTGCGTCAATGTCGATGCCGCGTGCGGCAATGTCAGTTGCCACCAGTGCGGCCAATTTGCCGGATTTAAAATCCGCCAGCGCACGGGCACGGGCGTTTTGCGATTTATTGCCGTGCAACGCAGCTGAACGAATGCCCGATTGATCGAGCCGTTTGGCCAGGGCGTCGGCGCCATGCTTGGTGCGGCAAAACACCAGCACTTGATGCCAGCCGTGGGTTTCAAACAAGTGCAGCAGCACGTCTTTTTTCTGCGCTTGATCGACGCGAATGACTGATTGCGTGACTAATTCAGCTGCCGTATTGCGGCGTGCGACTTCAACCAGCGCCGGGTTTTTCAGCACGGTGTGCGCTAACTCACGCACTTCCGCGGCGAAGGTGGCCGAGAACATCAGGTTCTGCCGCTCGCGTGGCAGGCGCTCGATGATCTTGCGGATGTCGCGAATAAAACCCATGTCGAACATGCGGTCAGCTTCGTCCAGAATCAGCGTGGTGACTTTGGATAAATCCACCGTGCGCTGGCTGATGTGATCCAGCAAACGACCTGGCGTGGCGACCAGAATATCCACGCCACGGCGCAGGGTTTGCAACTGCGGGTTGATGCTCACGCCGCCGTAAATCGCCAGGCTGCGAATGCCGGTGTATTTGCCATAAGCGCGCACGCTGTCTTCCACTTGCTGTGCCAGTTCGCGGGTGGGGACTAACACCAGCGCACGGGGCGCGGTGTGTTTGATGCGCTGCAAAGGTGTGTTGGCTGCATCAGTTGCCGTGCTTGCGGCGGTCAGCCGTTGCAATAAAGGCAGCACAAAAGCAGCGGTTTTGCCCGTGCCGGTTTGCGCCAGGGCTTCCAGATCGCGTCCGGAAAGTACGTGGGGAATGGCCTGTGCCTGAATCGGCGTTGGCGTGGTGTAGCCCTGCTCGCCAATGGCGCGCAGAAGCTCGGGCGAGAGCCCAAGTTCGGTGAATTGCATATTAATTACCTCTGAAGCCGACCGGCCGCGCTGTGGTGTTCAGTGCAACTCAGTCCGGACGAAACTTCGATGGGGTTGAAACCGTAGAAGCGCTTGGCGCTGAGATGTAAAAACATCGAGCGGGAAAGAAGCGGTTTTCATTGGTACGGCAGGGGACTGAATCGCAGCCGTTTAGAAGGTGAAGCGGGGCGCAATGTACCACAGATCAAGCAAAAGACCTAGCTTGGCGCTGACCGGAATGCCAGTAACGCCATAATGTAAAGCGCGCAAGCCGATGCAGCTATACGCTAAAAATCACTGACGCGGCCGCGCTGCGCTTTGACTTTGCCATGCAGCATTTTGCTGTCGAGCCGACGCTTCTGTGAATTGCGCGTTGGCTTGGTCGCCCGCCGCTGGCGCGGGACGAAGGCTGCCTTGGATATCAATTCGCGCAGCCGTTCAAGGGCGGCGAAGCTGTTGCGCTCAAGGCTTCGGTATTGCTGCGCCTTGATGACCACGATGCCATCGGCGCTGATGCGCTGATCACGCAGTTGCAGCAGGCGAGCCTTCACTTCATCAGGCAGCGAGGACGCGCGGATGTCAAAGCGCAGATGCACCGCGTTCGACACCTTGTTGACGTTTTGCCCGCCCGCCCCCTGGGCGCGAATGGCGGTGAGTTCAACTTCGTCTTCACGCAGCAGAAATGGCAGTTTGGTGAGCATCATATGAAAAGTCGGCGCTGGTGAGACGGCGCGAAACTCTTGATTCGCATCAGAAAGTAAGTTTTGCGTGCGCGCTTCGGTTGCGGGTGATATTTACCGTGGGTGATACGCCCCGCCTAGCTGCGTTTGGTTTTGCGGGAAGCCAGCCAGCAAAGATTACACGCCGCGTGTCAGTCTGCATCAGATTGCGCCCGCCGCACAAGGAAGGCGTCATGACAGTGTCGGTTTGCGTGCTGTTGTGAGCAATGCAGCATAAGTGCGACGGTCTGTGCCTTAGACTATAACGCTATCTGGCCCCAGTGGATAAATGATCGACCTTGCTTTCATCGCAAAAAAACGTTATTTTGCACCAATAGTATGATAATTTACCAATCCCTTGTGGAATTTTTTGGAGGTTAGGCTATGGCAACCGTGCGTAAAACCATCACCCTCACCGAGCAGCAAAACGCGTGGATTGCGGCACAAATCGCCGCTGGCAGCTATACCAACGACAGCGAGGCGATCCGCGACCTTATCCGGCGTGAACAGGAGCGGGGTGCCGAAGTCGAGCGCATCCGGCAAGCCTTGATCGAAGGTGAGCAAAGCGGCGAACCTGAGCCGTTCGATTTTACCGCCTTCAAACAGCGCAAGACGGCGCAGTATGGCTGAATACCGTCTCAGCCCAAGAGCGCAGCGCGATCTTGACGGGATTTTTGACTACACCGTCGTGCAATGGGGCCTGCCGCAGGCTTTGCGCTACACCGACCTCATCGAATCTGTCTGCGCCGACTTGGCCGAAGCCCCACAGCAGGCGCAGAGTTGCGCCTACATTCGGCCAGGTTACTGGCGGCGCAGCGTGGAGCAGCACGTTATCTATTTCCGCCCAACAAGCTACGGCATTGCCGTTGTCCGAATTCTGCACCACCGCATGGATGTCAACCGTCACCTGTAAGCGGCGGGCGTCATGGTTTTGCTCACAGTGCCTTGGTTCATGCTGGCTTGTTGGCGCTGAACCAGAAACTGTAGTGTTCAAGTTATTTCGGACACATCAATAGGTTTTTTTGCTGCGATTTCTTTTTCGTAAATCATAGGCGGCAAATTGCCCAGCGTTGAATGCAATCGTAAGCAGTTATAAAAGCCTACGATGTATTCAGTAATGTCTTTTGTGGCTTCCATTTGATTCGCGTAACCACGTTGCCAGACACGTTCCATCTTTAAATTTAAGAAGAACCGTTCCATCACCGCGTTATCCCAGCAGTTTCCTTTACCGCTCATACTGCAAACAATGCCATGTTGCTTGAGTAAATGCTGGTATTCATGGCTGGCATATTGACTGCCACGGTCAGAATGTAAAATCAAACCCGCTGCTGGCTTACGTGCCTCAACCGCCATCCGTAGCGCACGACAAACCAATTCAGCTGGCATACTTGGATCCAGTGCCCAGCCTATGATTTTTCGTGAGAATAACTCCATCACGACCGCCAAATACAACCAGCCAGTACGCGTACGTACATAGGTAATATCTGACGTCCAGGCGCGATTCGGCTCTGCCGGGTTGAACTGTCTATTGAGAATATTGTTCGCTATCGGTAAATCATGTTTGCTATCGGTCGTGTTGATAAATTTTCTCTTCCAGACGGTTTTGATCTGGGCTTCACGCATTAAGCGCCGTACTTTGTAGCGGCCAATGACGATGTTCTTGGCGTGCAGTGCACTTACCAGGCGACGGCTGCCATAACTGCGCCCACTGGCAGCGAATTCCGCTTTCAGTTGCACGGTGGTCACACATATAGCGGTCATTTTTGCCTTTGCTTTTGCTGCGTAGTATCCAGACCGGCTCGTTCCCAAGAGGCGACAGCGTTGTGCTACCGAGGCCTTCGTTTGCCAATGATCGACTAACTCGTAGATCATTTCATTTCGCGTGCAAAGAAGGCCGATGCTTTTTTTAACAGGTCATTATCCGAGCGCAGTAGACGGTTTTCTTGTTCGAGTTGGCGTATACGTTGCAACTCGGCAGACAGCGGCTTCCCTATACCAGCCTGCCCACCTTGTTCAGCTCGAGATTGTTCAACCCAGCGCCGCACAGCTGTTTCTCCAATGCCCATATCTTTAACAATTTTCGCAACCCCTACGCCTTGATCCACCACCATCCGGGCGACTTCAAGTTTAAAAGCAGCTTCGTATTTTTTATTTCCAGTCATCTTCATTTCCCTCATTTAGGTGATTATTCCCCCTATTGAGGTGTCCGTAAACATTAGACCATTACAGTCCAGAATTTGATCGGCAGAGTCGTCAGTTCTCCAGAGTTCGCCGCACTTGTCTCTCAATAATGCGCTAACATTAGTTGCAGCGGACGCCTGTCGACGCCGCTGACCATGACGTTCGCCCCGTTTTCGGTAATTCACGAGTACCCTGCAGCAAGGGTTTTGCTGCACTTTAAGAAGAGAGGAAGAGTGAAATGAATCTGATCCTAGAATGGAACCACATCTTGCTTGAAGCTATCCGCAACGTAGGCAAACTGCCCCCCTCCAGCCCCGATCTTTCTCGGGGTGGTCCGCCTCAGGTGGCACGCTCAATTGGTATCGTCTACACCTCCATGTACGACGCCTGGAGTGCCTACGACGCTGTTGCCAAGCCGGTTTACCGTACTACGCAGCGCAAACCTGCGGCGCAACACACCGATGCTAATCGCCGCAAAGCCATCAGCCAGGCGGCCTACCGTGCTCTGATTGATCAGTTCCCACCTGCCATTTACGAAGGCGGCTTTCGCCCTACCTACGAAGCCATGTTGGCGGCTCAGCTTGCCAAGGATGGCATCGTCATCGGCGGCTCAACCCCGACGCCGGTCGACGTGGGCAACCAGGCGGCAGATGATGTACTCGCCTTCCGGCACAACGACAACGCAAACCAAGCCGGTTTGTATGCTGATACCAGTGGCTATGCCACTGTGAACAAGCCAATGGCTATACTGCTACCCGCAACGCTCGACGCCATCGATTTTCCCGGTCGATGGCAGGAGCTGACCTACCTCAACAGCGCCCACGAAGCCAAGACGCCAAAATTCATCTGCCCGCATTGGGGTAGCGTCAAGCCTTTTGCGTTAACTAGTGGGAGCCAATACCGTCCGACCACGCCGCCACAGTCACCGCTGAGCCAGGAATATCTGGATCAAGCCAAACACGTCATCGACATTCAGGCCAGGCTGACTCCCGAACAGAAGGTGATTGCCGAATACTGGGCCGATGGCCCCAACTCGGAACTACCGCCAGGTCACTGGACTGAGTTCGCAGCCTTCGTGGCTGAGCGCGACAACCATGACATCAACCAAAGCATTAAGCTCTACTTCGCCCTTGCCAACGCCATCTTTGACGCCAGCATCGCAACGTGGGATGCCAAGCGTACTTTCGACTATGTACGTCCCGTAACTGCCATCCGCCATCTTTTCCGAGGCAAGCGCATTTTGGGCTGGGCTGGCGCTGGTAAGGGTACACAGGAGATTCTCGGGGAAGCATGGAAGCCTTTCCAAGTACCGACTTTCCCAACACCGCCTTTTTCAGAATTCACCTCGGGTCATAGTGGATTTTCTATGGCCGCCGCCACCGTTCTGAAGCGCTTTACTGGCAGCGACAAATTCGGTTTCTTCTACGCGCAGGAGGTGCCCCTCAAAGCTGACCCGACCGAACAGGTGACGGATGTGGTGTTGCACTGGTCTACATTTACTGGCGCTGCGCAGCAAGCTGGCGAGTCTCGCCTATACGGTGGCATTCACTTCTATGAAGGAAACGTGGTGGGGCTGGACTTGGGAGAGAAGGTCGGTAACGCCGCGTATGCTAAGGCGCAGGATCTGTGGTCTGGAGCATAACAGGGCTAACCTGTCGCTCAAGCCGACCCGCTTCCGCTACGCTCCAGCGGTCGGCTTAGCTCTACTACAAGGGCTTCCCCAAAATTAGCAAGCGTTTTTTCGGTTTTCAGTTCATAGCTGTTGCCTGATCGGGTTTCTGTTTCACTGCGCGTGTTGAATAAGAAGATGGCGGACTGCGAAACTACAACCGGTCATGTTGGGCATTTCGCCCGGACCCTGATGACTTGAGTCCGTTTCTGGAAAGACGCGCGCCGGGACCTCAATCGTTAGTCGGGAATGGCTTCTTCCCCTTGAGCTAATCAGGCACTCCCGGCGCGGGTCCAACCCGCTTCACATCAACGCTTGCAGTCTTGCGGTGATTCCTGGCCGCCACCGGCGGCCCGCTCATTCCTTTCCGTTGCTTTTCCTATAGACGCTCTTGCAGCCTTTCAGGCGCAGTCACGGTTCAATCGAAAGTCCTCGCCGTAGCTCAGCACGGCCCAGGCGAGCCGCGCATTCTTGGCGGCAATGGCAACCACGGCTTTCCAGTAGCCGCGTCGCTCAACGAGATTTC
>Ga0116141_10002078_pt1 | contig 17278 bp, 11 predicted proteins | sample AD_UKC097_MetaG_FD_89744 | JGI IMG/M metagenome (GOLD analysis project Ga0116141, IMG submission 89744) | Active sludge microbial communities of municipal wastewater-treating anaerobic digesters from USA - AD_UKC097_MetaG | ecosystem: Engineered > Bioreactor > Anaerobic > Digestate | place: USA...
GATTGCTCCCCGAAAAAGCCACCTGTGCAGGCTGTCATGATGTCGAAGATTCCGACAAGTGCTCAACCTGTCACTATGAAGACGTTTTTGAGCCTTTGAAGCAAAAGACTTCGGCTCTCATTTTCGATCACTCCTGGCACCTCAAGAATGCTCCATTGGGGCAGAACGGCGAAAAATGCCTTGGTTGCCACAAGAATATCAACCTTTCGACCGGTCTTGAAACCAAAGGTAAATACAATCCTCCAATGGATGTATGCTACACCTGCCATGGCGAGACAAAGCTTGCTACCAATGCCTGCGAAGCCTGCCACATCTCGACAGCAAACCTGATACCAAAGACACACGAACTTGCCGAGTTCACTACAAGGCACAAGTTCGCTGCAATGGCTCCCGGTGCAAACTGTATGATGTGCCATGACAATAATTCCTGTCAGGAATGCCACCTTGCAAACGCGGTAATGACAGAAGGCAACACTCCCGAGAGTCATTATATGCCGGGCGAGTCAAGCAACTTTACAGACGGTGCAAAAGTACAGAAACTTTCAAGAGTTCACGATCTGAACTACAGATTCTCACACGGGATCGACTTCAGAGGCCGGGCTTCCGACTGCCAGTCATGCCATCAGACCGAAACATTCTGCTCGACATGTCATGCAAAAGAAGGTTCTGATATCGCTGCAGGCGGTTTCGTTCCCCTCTCTCACACCCAGTACAACTTCATGACCATCGGTGTGGGCTCAGGCGGTGGCGAACATGCCCTCCTCGCGAAGAGAGACCTTGCTTCATGCGCCTCCTGCCATGATGCGGCCGGTGCGGATCCTGTATGCGTTCAGTGCCATAATGATGCTGATGGTATCAAAGGCACCAATCCAAAAACCCACGTCGGCGGATTCCTGAAGAGCGACAAGGGTGACTGGCACAACGACATGAACTCCGTATGCTACAGTTGTCACACAGATGCAAACGCGAAACCCAACGGCATTGCCGGTGTTGGTTTCTGCGGTTATTGCCATAAATGATCACCGAGGTGAAGTAAATGAAAAAGTTATATTTTTATTCTGCATTGTTAACGGTTTCGTTGGCTTTCCTGATCGCCGGGTGTAGCGACGTTAAAGAGAACATCCCGGTGAACACCGCTGCTGGTGCTCATGGACCCGGAATCGTAACCAGAGGCGCTACGGATCACCACTCCGTCCTCATTAAAAATGCCAAATATGACATGCGCTCATGCGTTAAATGTCATGCTGCCGACTATAAAGGCGGCATCATTGGCGGAGTGGCCAACTGTACAAGGTGCCACACCCAGCCGAAAGGCCCGGAAGCATGTAACACATGCCACGGCAGTTACAGAAATCCTTCAATTATTGCCCCGACAAGCAACGGCGCCCACAATCCGCACCTTTACGCAAATGTACAGGGCAAGGTTGTTGCATGTACCGAATGTCATACTGTCCCCGCGACATATTATGCTGCCGGACACATCGACAACCCGGATGATCCTGCTGAAGTTATTTTCGGTGCCTTCACAAAGACACAGACGAACAAAGTGGGAACACCGAACTACACTGCGACACTTCCGACCTACACACCGGATCCATCGTACGCAACCGCTACAGGATGCGCGAACACATATTGCCACGGCTACTTTAAGAATGGTAACCAGGCAAATGTTGTTAAGTGGACTGATGGTGCGAACGGCAAGAAGTGCGGTACATGCCATGGTGATCCTGTAACAGGAAATCCGCTTCCCGGTGGTACACACGTTCAGGGTTCGTTCGCGAACAACTGTTTCGGATGTCATAACATCGGCAAATTTGACGCGGGTACAACAACCTGGACAGTTGATTCAACCAATGTTCACGTTGACGGAAAACTTCGCCTCTTCGGAAGCGACAGGGACTATTGATAGATATCCCCAAAAACAAAAAGAGGCTGCCCGTTCAAGGCAGCCTCTTTTTTTTGTTCAATATCCATGGGTTCACTTCACCACAACCCCATCAGCCATTTCAATCAGGTTATCCCCAATCGCCATGAGGTCTTTATTGTGGGTTACAATTACGAGGGTTTTGCCGAAATTATCGCGGAGATCGATGAACAGTTCGTTGATCGTCTGAGCATTTGAGGAATCGAGGTTTCCCGTGGGTTCATCTGCAAGGATCAGCTTTGGATCGTTGCTGAGCGCCCTTGCCAGTGCGGTACGCTGTTGTTCACCGCCTGAAAGTTCCGCGGGTTTATGATCCTTTCTCTTTTCAAGTCCGGTAATTGCGATCAACTCGCCTGCCCTTTTGAAAGCCTCTTTTTTACCTTTTCCCCCGATCATCATCGGAATGGCGACGTTCTCAAGAGCTGTGAACTCGGGCAGAAGATGGTGGAACTGAAAAACGAAACCGATATTCTGATTTCTGAACCGTGAAAGCGCCTTCTGACTGAGTGAAAAGATATCCATTCCCAACAGATCTACGGTACCTGAGTCAGGTCTGTCAAGGCCGCTTAAGATGTGCAGCAGTGTGCTTTTACCTGCACCTGATGCACCGACAATAACAGATATCCTCCCCTCCGGGATGGCAATGTCCACGCCTTTGAGAACCTCAAGCGTATTCTGCTTTGAAACTTTGTAAGATTTTCTGAGGCCGGTGCCTTTAATTATCTGATCCATACTCATGTCATTCATAAATTAATATCTGTTTACTCCCACCTGATCGCTTCCACAGGATCGATGGCTGCTGCCTTGCGCGCCGGGTAGATCGACGCGATCAAAGAAAGTCCGATCGATGCGGTGAGTATTAACACAAAATCGAGGGCGTGAAGCTCCATCGGCAGGTGATCGAGTTTGAATCTCAGAGGATCAAGGGGAATGATGTGATAATTGATCTGCGCGAAATAGACACCCAAACCGATGAGTCCGCCCGCGACAGTTCCCGCCACCCCTGTCAGGAACCCCTGTATCATGAAAATCCTGACTATCGTGTTTCTCTCCATCCCCATCGCTGTGAGAATACCGATGTCCCTCTTCTTCTCGATAACACTCATTGTAAGCGATGCCAGGATGTTGAACACCGCCACCAGAATAATAAGCGAAAGAAGAAACCAGGCAACAAGCCTTTCCAGCATCATCACATTGTAAATATCTTTATGCAGATCATACCAGGTTGAGTAAACGAGTTCCTTGTCACCGAATTTGGCGATCAAATCCTCCTTTACCTTGTCGGCATCCCTGTAATCATCAAAGCGTATCTCATAGCCCTGAACATCGTCTCCATAGCCGAGAACGAAAGCTGCATTTTCAACATCTGTGAAGACATAGTCGCCGTCGTATTCGTTGTTCTTAGACTGATAGATGCCTTTCACGATCAACTGAACGTTCTGAATATTACCCGCTCCACCCGCGAGATTCTCAATTCCTGCGGGCGACAAAACGGTAAGCGTGTCACCTGTCTCTATGTTCAGTCTTTCTGAAAGGTTGATCCCGATAAATGCGGCAGGTGTTTCTCCATCAAAATTGAATTCACCAAATTTCAGAGCGTTCTTTATTCCGTAAACATCACCACCTGTTCCCGGGGTGATACCTTTGAGCCGGGCGATCCTGTTATATTCCCTCGAGATCACCGCGGTTTTACCTTCAACGAACGGGGTGAACTTCTCCCGGTATTTGCTTGAATCGAGATACCTCCCGACCGAAGCCAGCACTTCCGAGGGTTCTTCAGAGGTTGCCTCGATCCTGAGATGAGGCTCAAAACTGACGAGGAACGATCTTACCATCCCCGCGAAACCGTTGAATATGGCCAGCACAATTATCAGCGCGGCTACTCCCACGGTTATCCCCCCAACGGATAGAAATGAGATTATCGAAATGAAGTTCAACTTCCGTTTACTGTGCAGATATCTTCCTGCGAAGAAGAGGGAAAGGGGTGTTCTCATCAGTTAAACCTCAGTGCTTTAACGGCATCTACCCTTGAGGCGGCGAATGCCGGGATCAGTGAGGAAAGAAAACTCAACGCGACAGATATCGCAAAAACAGCAACAAAGTAGACCGGGTTGATCGAAATCGGTACCTTGTCAACAAAATAGACCTGCGGATTAAGTGTGACTATGCTGTACTCAGACTGGAGCCATGCGAGAATGAAACCCAATACCACGCCCGCGAGCGATCCCGCCACACCAAGAAGCATCCCGCGTACCAGAAATATTCCCGTTATCATTCCGGGAGCGGCACCGAGTGCTTTAAGCGTACCTATTGTATTGGTTTTGTCGAGAACCAGCATCAACAGTGCACTTATGATGTTGAATGCGGCAACAAGAATGATCAGGCCTAAAACGATCGGAACAGGTTTTCTTTGAAGTTCGATCCAGTTGAACATTTGCATATTGGCTTCAACATAAGTTACAGCACTCAGGGGATGTTTAAGTTGTGGCAGTATCTCATCCCGCAAACTGTTAACTTTGGCCGGGTCTTTCAGTTTTATCTCGATCAGGTTTATATTATCCCCCATTTCATAAAGTTTCCTGATCGTGCCCAATGAAGTGTAGGCGAATGCATCGTCATACTTCCCCATTCCTGACTGATAGATCCCGGCAACTTGAAAGTTTTCAACCGCCGGAAGTGCTGTCATATCATTCAGGTCAACAGCGTTGATCGCGAAAAAATTGATCATGTCACCCGCTTTAACACGCAGTTTGGTTGCGAGTGTTTTGCCGATCACAACTTTCATTACTGAGTCGGGTCCCGGTTCGAGCCCGAAAGAGCCGTCCAAAATGGCAAGACCCTGTCTGCTACCGAGATAGAGGCTGTCAACCCCTTTCAGGGTAACCCCTTCATTTATCCTCCTCTTACCCAGGATGCAAATTTTCTGCGCCGAAATATCGATCCTTTTAATTTCAGCTCCTGCAACGCCCTTCAGTAAGGCGACTGTGCTCGCGGCATCAGTAACATCCTGATTTCCGTAAGCGAACACCTGGATGTCGGCATCGAAATTTGTGAGTTTTTCACTGATCACTTTTTCATACCCCTCAAGCACACTTAATGCAACAACGAGAGTTGCCACACCCAGTGCGATACCTGCGACTGCGGCAAGCGAAAAGAAGGTGTAAGTCCCCGATTTGTTCCGGGGCCTCATGTAACGCCTGAGGAGGAAGAGAATCGTCAAATTCTATAACCCCGCGGCTCTGCAGAGAAACATCAGGATGTGCTGATCCGGACTGTCGGGTGTGGCGGTTTTAGTAACAGCCTTGCCACTGCCCGGTTTGGAGATATCCTTACCTGCCGGGTCGAATCTTTTTTCAGAATTCTGAACATAATCATTCTTGCCGCAGGTGATGGTCAGAGTGTACTCATTCTGCCCGTACTTTGTTTTAAGTACCTTGTCGATCTTGTCGGGTGCTGACTGATCAGGGTCGGTATTGAAAACATTCACCATGTTAAGATCAACGTCCCCGGTGATAACCGAACGAAGAGTTACTGAAAGCGTTGAATCCGGATTTATCTTAACTGAGGATGAATCATAGAAGAAATACTCATTTCCCTTAACAATGAAGGCTGCATCCTTCACCACAGGCATAAAACCTTTTTTCGACATATCGGTCAGAATGGTCATCTTCTTCAGCAGTTCAACAAGTTTCTTGTTCTTCTTAAACGGGTATGCCTCAGCATAATAGGCCAATGATTCATCATACTTCTTGGAATTGAACATCAGGTGTCCCTTTTCCATCTTCGTATTGTAAAGGATGTTCGAAACGTAGCTTATGGAATCCTTGGGGGCGTCTTTTCTCTTGATCAGACCAGAATAGACTCCGGTCATGATCGAGTCGATCCTGTTAACAACTCTCAGTCCGTTGTCATAGTCACCGAAATCGAAATAGAGGCCATAAAGCTCACTTAGAGCATTGATGTTCTGAGGATCATTGTCGAGGATCGTATTGAAGTGGTACACGGCCGAATCAGTAACACCAAGATATTTATAGATCTGTGCGAGTCCGAAGTGTGAAATAAGATAATAACGGTTGGATTTGTCGGCACCGATCTCATCAAGACACATTTTAAAGTATTTCTTACCCATTTCAGCATCGTTGATCATCATCGCTACACGTCCTACATCGTTAAACACGTTGATCTTCGAGAATTCGAAATCATTCCACGTGTAAGAGGGTGCATCGAGGTATTCCAGCGATTCCATATAAAATTTGATGGCTTCCCTGAAGTGATTTTTAATCTTGTTCGTGTCTTTGGTGTCAGGCGGAATGAACTCTTTCACCATTCCTTTGTAATATGTAAGAATGGCTTTCATGTTCGACTTTCCTTCACCGAACAGTTTCAGGCCGTCGTTAAGATAGAGGTTCGCTGATCTCTCATCCTTCGCGTAGATGAAGGTTATAGCGATCTTGATATAAACTTCAGGCTCATTCGTCTCTTTGCCGAGTGCTTCGAGGTACTTCATCCTCGCGTTAAGTACATCCGGCGGTCGCTTATTCAAGAATTTATCCCCTTCCGCAAGGAGGTCTTTGTATCCGCCCTGTGCCAGAAGTGCAATTTGAAACAGTGATAAAAATATAATTCCGCTTAAGAATCTGCGCATTATTTCCTCTGTTAAGATTTTAAAATCCAAAACACAAATTTACCCATTTAACGCTAATGGCGACCGGTTTGTTTCGTGGGAATTTTCTTCCCCATCAATTCTTGCGATCATCCGGATGCCCGCATTAATAATTTCTCTTGGAACAAACTATTTTTCAAAAACATTTGGATAAAAATCAGAATACCCCTATATTTGTAGTCTATTTATTTTTAGTTCCTTAACATGATGATTGCGGGGCTTAACCGCCCATAGAAACTAGAAACAGGATTCCCCGGGGTATAGCGTAGCCCGGCTAGCGCGCCTGGTTTGGGACCAGGAGGTCGCAGGTTCGAATCCTGCTACCCCGACCACTGCAGATTCTTGCGTGAATTCTATGGGCCCGTAGCTCAATCGGATAGAGCATCAGCCTTCTAAGCTGAGGGTTAGTGGTTCGAGTCCACTCGGGCTCGCAAGTTTTCACGGTCAGGAACTAATTCATCTCCCTTTTTTGTTGTTTGACTTTAGATGGCCCCATCGTCTAAAGGTTAGGACATCGCCCTTTCACGGCGGTAATAGGGGTTCGAATCCCCTTGGGGTCACAACTGAAACCCTCGCAGCAATGCGGGGGTTTTTCGTTTTAAACCTGATCCGGTACTAAAACTGTCAGTTTGAATGTTCAAAAAATTATAAGACGATCAATGAAAACGATTTTCCTGTTATTACTCCTGGCAAGCTGTGTACATGCTCAGTCATTCCAACTGAGCGTCATCAATGGATACGGGAGTGGTTTATATAACATGGGTGATACGGTGCATATCTGGGGAGTTGAGTGCGGAAACGACAAGTCGTTCTCGGGCTGGACCGTCGACATCTCTCACCTGTTTACGCCTGATGAATTTCACTCAAAACTTGTAATGCCTGCTAAAAACATCACCTTAACCGGGCAGGTAACCACACTTCCAAATTATCAAGTTGTAGCGGAGATGATCAAGGGGAGGGATACACTGAAGAAGGTTCTGCACTACTTCCCGCAGGATTGCCGGGGTGTGGTGTATATCTTCCACGGAACCGGTGGAAGTGCATCTGCATGGATGCTGAGAACCGGAAACAGGGACTTCGTGAATGCCGTGATAGCCACGGACACACTGGGCTTCATAATCACCGAAGCCGAAGAAATAACCCGCGGCCGCGACCTCAATGGCGACGGTAACCTGCGTTGGTTTGTTCTCCCCATCGACTCAGTAAACAATGTTGACTACGCCAACATCAAGGCGATCACCGACACGCTGATCAGACGGGGTAAATTCAGTCATACGACTCCCCGTTATTCCATGGGTATGAGCAACGGTGGCGCATTCTCAGCGGGAGTGTCATATCTGTTTAACTACCGTGCAGGTGTTTCTTACTGTGCTTCGTCGAATCCGTTGATCTTTACAAACCGGAGCACCCCATTCGCTTTCAGAATGGCCCTGTATGACGACCATGAGGAAGTGGGGCCGGCGGGCAACTATCACGCCTTCCAGAACGACTCAATTCTTGCTTCCCGAGGAATTTGCCATGATTACGTTTTACATGACAGGCAACCCCTCTACCCGGAGAGATTTGCCAGGATCGAGGGTATCAACGCATCCATTTCGATCTCAATCTTCAATGAACTGAAAAACAACAGCAGACTCGATCAGAATAACTTCGCGGTTGATTTCGATTCGATCGTCTCGCATATTCAGGCAAATCCTTCATTATACCCTGTACTTCTCTCACAACCATCCAAAGTAAACCTGATACTGACGGAGATAAGTGCCTCGAGTGCCCTGCACGAATTCTTTCCCGATCTCAACGCCAGAACGTTGAAGTTTTTCAGCGATCCTTGTTTTGCTTCGGGAACAACTCATTTAGGAAAAGATGAGAATTCCGCAAAAGCTCATCATGTTTCCGACCGGTTCCAACTGGAGCAAAACTTCCCCAATCCATTCAACCCCGAAACCACCATCCGGTTTACTCTTAGAGAATCTTCTGTTATGAAATTGAGAATCATCAGCCTGACCGGTGAGATCGTGCAGACCGAAGATATTGGCTATTTATCAACGGGGGTACATGAGTTTAAGGTCAAGTCGACCGGCCTAAGTTCCGGTTTAAATATCTATGAGGTCACGGATAACCATATATCTCTAAGAGGGAAAATGACGATATTGAAATGATTTAATAATTGTTTCAGGAATTGATGATTACTCAGCATTTTATTGTATTGTTATCCGGAAATATTTTAGTACTTTTCGTCAGGGAATTCAATCAACATTAAAGGTGAAACATGCGGAGCGCTTTAATAGCAATAATAGCTCTGGCTTTTTTCTTTTCCTCCTGCAGCACACAGCAAGAAAGCCCTGTGACAAGCTCGGGAGAGGGCAAAATCCTCTTTAAAATATCCAAAGAGAATGCTCCGGCTGCCGTAAATTTAGTTTCGATGAAACTGACCCGGCCCGGATTTACACCAATAACCGGTCAGCTTAACCTCACCACTGATTCGACCGCTGAACTTACCCTTGAAGGCATCCCTGAAGGGCCCTGGCACTTAAAAGTTGACGCGCTAAATTCAAACAATGTACTCCTTTACACCGGTGAAGCCGACCTGAATGTGATCGCCGACCAGCTTACTCAAATCAATCTTACTCTGAATCCTGTCTCATCAGGGCTCGGAAGCATAAAGATCATGGTGAACTGGGGCACACTACCGGTTTCGGGCTATCCTTTCAAAGATTATTTGCAGAATCCGGTTCTTGTTCCACTTGACTCAGGCTGGGATATTAACATCAGTCATCCTGTGGTAGTATACGATGGTGCTAAATACCGTATGTATTACTCTTCCATAACGTATGGTGCCAGAGGAGCGATAGGATATGCTGAATCACCTGACGGCCTCAACTGGAGCAGGCCATTTAACGGACCCCTCATTTACCCGGGTTCGAACGGTTGGGATTCACAATGCATCACTCCGGGTGCTGTGATCAAAGACGGAAATATCTGGTACCTCTACTACATGGGTTTCAGCGACCAGAACGGGACCTGGCATATTGGCCTCGCAACCTCGGTAGACGGTATAAGCTGGAATAAAAATCCGGAACCCGTGGTACAGGCCGGATCTGATTATCAGATCATTCCTACATCAGTGATAAAGAAAAACGGCGTTTTTCTTCTCTATTACACAAGCAGGAACTACCCGACCTATAAGACCGGCGTGGCTACTTCAAGCAACGGCATAAACTGGACGCGGAACAATCTCAATCCGATCCTCTCTGCCACCCTGCCGTGGGAAGGAACCAAGGTATCAGCTGCTTCGGTCGTCGCCGATGGAGATTCTCTGATCATGGTCTATTCAACCACACAAGGAGACAAGCACTACTTCGGTATGGCGACATCAATTGATGGTTTGAACTGGAACAAGAGACCCTCGCCTGTATTCAGCAATCTGAATACAACCAACAATTGGGCCCGGACAAGCATCGATTATTCGAATCTGGTTAAGAACGGAAACCAGTTGAGGGTCTATTATGGCGGGTACAACGGCAATCAATGGACGCGTATTGGTGTCACGATCTGGAACCGTGATTGATATCTACAGATTGTCAACCGGGTAAATAAACAAGAACTCCAAACACACTGAATTTCCTTAAGCAAAAAGAGGCTGTCGCAAAAGGCAGCCTCTTTTTTTATTTCTTTATCCTGAATCCCGGTTCCGGTAGCGGGATATAGCCATCATCGCCCGGTATCGGAGGAAATTCCCTGTTCTTCCACATTTCGGCCGCCTTTTCTAAAAGTTTAATATCCGAAGCAACAAAGTTCCAGTAGATCTTTCGTTCTTCCGGAAATGGCAGACCGCCAAAAATAAAAACATCACCTCCCGGGTTCAGTTCGAATTTTATTTGTGCATCTTCATCTAAAACCACGGTTTTACTTTTGCCGAAATATCTACCCTCGATCGCTATTCCCCCTTCCATCACATAAACTGCCACCTCACCTTTTATTTTTCCGGTCAGGTCGAGTGGTGCACCTTTTTCACTCTGCGCGCGGAGGAAGAACAGGTTGCTGTAAACAGGTACCAGAGAGCTTTTACCGTAAGCCTCACCGGCGATCAGGGTGAATTTTACACCGGAATCCTCCCAAACCGGGAGTTCATCTATCCCGGCATGATAAAAATCAGGATCGATCTCTTCCAGGTCTTTAGGAAGGGCTATCCAGATCTGCAGGCCGTGAACTGATTTCTCTGAACCTCTAAGGTATTCAGGGGTCCTCTCCGAGTGTGTCACCCCCTTGCCGGCGGTCATCCAGTTTACTTCACCGGGCTTAATTTCGATCTCCGTACCAAGGGAATCGCGGTGCATAATGCTTCCTTCCAGGAGATAGGTCAGGGTGGCCAGTCCTATGTGGGGATGCGGTCCGACATCCATGTTTCTTTCGGGTCCCATCGTCACCGGTCCCATGTGGTCAATAAAGATAAATGGCCCGACCATCCGTTTTTCACGGTACGGCAGGATCCTCCCTACCGCGAATTCGCCAATATCGGCGGGTCTCTCGGGTATTTCTAATTTAATTTTTGTCATTTTCGCTCCAGAGTTAAAAAAGTACAACTAAAATACAAAAAGTAATTGAATGCAGTGTAATTTCTTGGTAGGTGGATTGTAATAGTTTTTAGTTATATTCATTTATCAACTAACCGGATTTTTATATGCGTTTAATGCTAATTTTTCTCACCATCTCATTAGTTGTTTTTAGTCAAAACACACCAAATGACGGCGACTGGAAAAAACAACTCGTCACCCTTACCAACACTCCTGAAGCAAAATTTATGATTCGTGTCGGCGACATCGACAATCTTGGATTCGGTTGGGCAGAAGGGTTCAATCCTTTTTCGGGAAGATCCACAGAAATTCACACTTACCCGTGGGCGATCGATCCATCTGACGCGAAGGGCACCGATAAGATCATGGTTCCCTCATCATTCCGACTTACCGGTGAAACCCCTTGCGATGTGGACGGCTACTCTTCCTCTTATGAGAAACCAGGCATCCCGGACCACATCACCATCCCCATGTCCGCTCTGAAGGGTAAGGAGTTTTCATCAGCATCGATAATAATGTTCATAGATGATTTTCAGGCTCCGGCATTCTGCTCCAAGTGGCGTGTCTGGTTCAATGGTGTAAGATTTGCAGGATTGGAGCGGATTCTAAATAATGTCTTGCAAACGGGACCAATCGGTAAAGTTATTATTCAGCCGATCCCCGGTGAACTGCTTCCCTTGCTGAAAAAGGATAAACTTGTTATTTCGATCGACGATTCCACAACCAAAGCGGGAGATGGTTACGCAATTGATTTTGTTAAATTGCTCATTGATCCTGCGCCGTATCAATTTAAAGGCCCGCTTTCGATGAGAGTGATCAACGAAGCCGGTGAGCCGTTGGCGGGATGTTCAGTGCAGCTTGAAGGTTTCCCGCCTGCTGTTACTGATGCCAATGGTGTTGTTACCTTTGAATCGGTAAATGCCGGTATGGTCTTGGTCGATTTCTCGATGGAAGGATACCTCACACAATCCGCGGGCCTCGATGTGATCAGCGGAGAGCCGGAGATCGAGGTTAAAGAGGTCATCATGCGTAAGAAAACGAATGTTACCGCAGAGTGGAACGGAAAGCCTGTTTCCGAAGGTGACACTCTTAATCTTGCAAATATTCAATTCGCCTCTGGAAGCGCGGAGCTACTCAAATCTTCGATTGCCGAACTCGAAAAAATTGTTGAATTTCTGAAGTCAAATCCAAGAATTGACATCGAGCTCTCTGGTCACACTTCGTCCGAAGGCGGTGTCGAAGTTAACAAGAAGCTATCACTGGCAAGGGTTGAGTCATGTAAAGAATATCTTGTAAAAAAAGAGGTGAGCCCTGACAGAATATTTACCGTTGGATACGGTCCTGAAAGGCCTGTGGCTCCGAACGACACAGAAACGAACCGGGCCAAAAACCGCAGGGTGGAGATGCGGATAGTAAGGATAAGGTAAGTTTAACAAAAAAGAGGCTGTCGCGAATGTGACAGCCTCTTAGTTAATATTGATTTATGCTTCCTGCATGTTGTGGAAGACGGCCACAACGTCCTCATCCTCTTCGAGGAGGTCGATCAGTTCGTTCATTTCCGTGATCTGCTCACCTGAGATCTCTTTGTAAACTGTCGGGATGTACTGCAGTTCACCGCTCTCAACTTCGATACCTTTTTCTTCGAGAACTTTCTGCATGGTGCCGTATTCTTCGAAAGCACAGTAGATATAGATGAATTCTTCATCGCTGTCGAGCTCATCAAGACCCGCGTCGATCAGTTCAAGTTCGAACTCATCGAGATCGGCGACAGCTGAACTTTTGATCTTGAAGAATGCCTTGTGTTCAAAGTTAAAGGCGACACTTCCGGAGTTACCGAGCGTTCCATTCCCCTTTTTGAAGTGGTGTCTCACGTTCGCAACGGTTCTGGTGGGGTTATCGGTCGCGCAGGATACGATCACTGATACACCTCCGGGGCCTATACCTTCATAGATGATCTCCTGGTAACCTGTGGTATCTTTTGATGACGCACGCTTTATAGCAGCCTCAACCCTGTCTTTCGGCATGTTGACGGCTTTGGCGTTCTGCATCGCGAGGCGAAGCTTCGAGTTGGTCTTGGGATCAGGACCGCTCGCCTTAACGGCGATCTCGATCTCTTTCCTGACACGGTTAAAAGCTACTGACATTTTGGCAAACCGCGCGAACATCGTATGTTTACGCTTTTCAAATATTCTGCCCATAATTCCTGAATTTTTCTGAAACAAAGTACAAATTTAAATATATCACGGTCATTCATCAAATAATTCGCAGAATGATCAGCATATCCTCTCTTGAGGTGCATTTAAGCAAAATAATAAACCCATCTTCCCATTTTGTGGAATCGGGATAAATGCTTAAGTTTCGCCTTTCGTGGGTGGTAAAGGCTTCGACCTTTCGAAAATCTGACTGCAGTGGACTTCACAGGAGGAAAAAGATGAAAAGAGCGATCTTTCTAATTGTTTTTACAGTCACAACCATTTTCCCGGGCGGCATCATGCTGCTTAACCCGGCGACCGGATCCACTATGCGGATCCAGAACATCCAATCGAACATCATGATCGAAAACCAGGTTTCGATCTCTAAAGTTACGACCGAATATCGCAACAACACAACATTATACGCAAAACCAACCCTGATATTCACACTCCCGGATAACGGAAGCGCCACGAGACTCCGCTGGCAACTCAGGGGTATATGGTATGAAGCCGGTTTCTCAGCAAACCCTCAGGATACATCGATCGGAGGCGGTGGGACCGTCCATCCATATGTTGCAGATCTGCTTAAATCTCCTTGTGTTGTATATCCCTTCCAGGACTCCATCGGCGTTGACAGCACGATCACCGTTGAGCTGACTTATGTGGAGTTTCTTAAGTATGATATGGGCTATGTGAACTTCAAGATACCGGTCGGTCTGAGTTCTTTCTTTGGTCACTCACAGATCGCGAATGATTTTATAATTCGTCTCGTTTCCACGAGACAGGTTGATTCCCTTTTCTGCACTTCACATCCCAATGCCGGAATCACAATAGGTCCCGACACATCCCTCATTACCGGGTCGGAATTGATCGGACTCCCCGTTGATATCAAAGGGGGGTACCTGCTTGCCTCGGATCAATTGGGACTCTCGAGCTTCTCCACGTACTTGAGTGACTCCGCGTCCGTTGCGGATACTATTAACGGAGGCTACTTCCTCTTCGTAGTGGAACCGGCAAGGGATACAACACTCGTACTAAAGAAAAAGATCACTCTCGTCATCGACCGGTCCGGCAGTATGTCGGGGAACAAGATCGTGCAGGCTAAAAATGCTGCCCTCTTCATAGTCGACCGGTTGAATGAGATCGATCTGTTCAACATTGTTTCCTTCTCAACTGCCGTCACAAGTTTTATGCCTTCGCATGTGCCTGTAACTGCTGAAAATCTAAACCTGGCCCGCAGCTGGATCAACACTATCGTGGCCACCGGATTAACCAATATTTCAGGTGCATTCGCAACCACTGTTGAAGATTTCGTGGGGGCGACTGATTCGACGGCGAATATCATTCTGTTCCTTACGGACGGTCAGGCCACCACCGGTATTACAGGCACCCCTGAACTTCTGGCCTATATTAACCAATTGACCGCGCCCATAACATCCAATTTGTCGGTTTTCACATTTGGTGTGGGAACAGATGTTGATGTTTCCCTGCTGCAGTCGATCGCCAATCAGCATTCGGGACTGGCGACTTTTCTGATGAATGACCAGCTGGAGCCTGTGATCACTAAATTCTATCTGAAGATCCAGAATCCGATACTGATCTCCCCTGTTGTTGCATTTTCATCACAGAATATTGTTGACGTGCACCCGGATGATCTGCCCAATCTTTACATCGGTGAGCAGCTCCTCGTCAGTGGTAGATACCCCACTCAGGTTTCCGGACCGGTGACCGTAACCCTTACCGGGACTGTTTACGGCCAGCCGGTTTCGTATCAGTACCCCTTGGCCCTAAGTGACACCGCCATGGTAAATTACCAGTTTCTTCCAAAGGTGTGGGCGAAGGCTTTCATCGACGATCTTTTGGCGCAGTACTACACTTTTCCGCCGAATTCTCCCCAGGCTCTCGAGATCAAAGGGCAGATCATCGCGCTCAGTGTAAAATACGGTGTCATAACCATATTCACCTCCTTCGGAAATCCGACAGGTATCGAAGAAGAGTCCGAAACTACTGAAGCACTGCCGGCAGATTTCACATTGTACCAAAACTACCCCAATCCGTTCAATCCGAGCACGACCATAAAATTCGCTCTTCCGCGCTCCGCTTGGGTAAAGATAACGGTTTACGATCTGATGGGACGGATAGTCGACGTTCTGGTTGAAGAGGAAAAGGAAGCCGGCATTTACACTGTGATATGGGATGCCTCGCAATATGCTTCAGGCACCTATATAGTTGAAATGAACTGTGACGGAAAACAGTCGTCCCGGAAGATACTCCTGATCAAGTGACCGATTAAAACGGGAAACGGCATTCAACCAGGTGTCATACCGCGATGGATGCCGTTTCTTTCATCTTCTCCGGTTTATCTCAGCAGCACGAACGCTCCCCAATAATAAGGAAGTCTGTACTTTTCCCTGACCGCCTGCCGGGCCTGATCAAACGCCTTAAGTTTGTCGCCGGAATTAAGCCAGTGTGAATAAAAAGATATCATGAACTCCATCGTGGCAGTGTCGTGAACTTTCCAGAGGCTCATCACAACCGAGCCCGCGCCGGCAACCATTAGCGCCCGTTGTAGACCGTACACCCCTTCAACATTCTGCACTTCACCCAGTCCCGTCTCGCATGCGGAGAGGACTACAAGTTCCGTGGCCTCAAGATCGAGGTCGAGACACTCCTGAGCTGTAAGGATACCATTTTCAGCAAATTTCCACTGGAGCGGCTCACTGTCGAGGTATTTTCCCGCGCCGGCCAGAAACAGCCCCGACCGCAGCAGTGGATTGCTAACTACGATACCACGGTCGAAGCCATAGAGCCTTTCATCCTGAACATCCTGATCAGCGATAAAATAGCCGTGTGAAGCGATATGAAGAACTCCGGGGTCATTAACTTTCTTTATGTTGGCCTCACTCGCGAGAGAGCCGGTAAAGAGTACAGACTCCCTCCCTTTTGCCCTGAAAAGTGAGTCTATTCCCTTTACCTCGGCCATAGTGCCGGGAAGATCAGAGAGCCAATATCTTTTCAACTCAGAACCGATCTCCCTGGGTACGAGCGCTCTGTCTGAAGGGCCGGATACCGCTTCACCCGTCTCCTGAACAGCACCATAAAGATCGGGATAACCAAAGAGGTGGCTTTTCTTCTCCCCTTTTATTCCATCACGGTCTGATACGATAACCCTGGTTGTGGTAACAGGCTCCACTTCGAGCTCTTCGTATAGATATTTTCCTGATTCAGGGTTTATGAGAACAGCCGGATTGATCTTGTGATAAACACCGTCAGCGGAAAAATAGAGTTTCTTTACACCACCCAGATGGTAGGCTATCGGCAGCCAGAAAAGATTGTAAGCTTTTTTCAGGGTTTTGATATCCGTTTCGTTAAAATATGCCGGGTCTGTACCCTTGGAAGCATCGAGAAGCTCCTGAAGTGCCGCCCCCTCGAGCTCGCGTCCCAGGTACTGAAATCCGATCTCGGGGTGGTCCGTGGTTTGAGGAGTAACAATAAGATAGAGATAATGGACTGAATCAGTTTCCTCAGCACCGTAAGGTTTGAATCTGAATATCTCAAGAGCCGCCTCACCTTCCTTCAGTTTATTCCTGATATCGTGCCATGTGATGGAGAGATCGATCAGGGAGTCAGCCCGGTAGCCGGTTGTTTTCGCGAGCTCCTGCTGCAGCTCCTTGATACTGTTCTCAACTGCAGCGAGATCAATTCCTGTCTTCGATCTTTCAGCGGGTGTGAGATTATAGAGCCTCATCGCCAGGTTCTTCATGTCGTTCAGCCGGCCCGTCTCTTCCCTCTGTTTCGGATCCCGGATCATTCTCATCCTTTGCCGCTCATTTTTCAGCGCCGCAAGTTTCAGCCCTTTTATGCGGAGAAGATTGTCATAATAAAGTCCGTAAGCGGCCAGATCAAATTCAAAATATTTCATCGA
>Ga0116141_10002079_pt1 | contig 17275 bp, 21 predicted proteins | sample AD_UKC097_MetaG_FD_89744 | JGI IMG/M metagenome (GOLD analysis project Ga0116141, IMG submission 89744) | Active sludge microbial communities of municipal wastewater-treating anaerobic digesters from USA - AD_UKC097_MetaG | ecosystem: Engineered > Bioreactor > Anaerobic > Digestate | place: USA...
GCCCGCCTGGACCGGATCTCCGGCGCCAAGGTCGAGGAGGCGTATGACGGGGCCAAGCTGCTTCCGGGTCACATCTATGTGGCCCCGGGCGGCGACGCCCACCTGGAGGTCGTGTCCTCCACCCAACCGATCTGCCGCCTCCGGGCCGGCGAGCCCGTGAACGGCCACCGGCCGTCCGTGGACGTCCTGTTCGACTCGGTCGCCAAGCTGAGCCGCCCGGCCGCCGGCGTCATCCTGACCGGCATGGGCCGCGACGGCGCCCAAGGCCTGCTGGCCCTGCGCCAGAAGGGGGCCCGCACCCTGGGCCAGGATGAGTCCAGCTGCGTGGTCTACGGCATGCCCAAGGCCGCTTTCGAGCTGGGCGCGGTGGAAAAGCAGATCGGTCTCGCCCGCATGGGCCAAGCCATACTCAACGTCTGCTCGGCCTCGGCCGAGCATCAAAGGAGCGCGTGATGCCCGCAGCTTCGGCCATCAAGACCCTGATCGTCGACGACCAGCAGACCATGCGGTCGCTGATCCGTACGAGCCTGCACGCGATCGGGATCACCAACACCCGGGAAGCCCCCGACGGCGAGGAGGCCCTCAAGGCCATGATCGCCTCGCCGACCAACCTGGTGATCACCGACTTCAACATGCCCAAGCTCGACGGGCTTGGCCTGCTGCGCGCGGTCCGCGCCCACGGGCCGCTGTCCAAGACCGCGGTGATCATGCTGACGGGCCGGGCGGACAAGGAGCTGGTGCAACGCGCGGTGCAATTCGGCGTCAATAACTACCTTGTCAAACCGTTCACCACTCAGACGCTAAAAGAGAAGATCGAAGCGGTGTTCGGGGTTCTTACATGATCGTCGAAAACACCCCTCACCGACCTGGCAAGCGGGTCCATGTGGTTCAGGGGGAGCATGCGATCTCGGCCGACCCGGACGTCATGATGACGACGATCCTGGGCAGCTGCGTGGCCGTCTGCATGCGCGACCCGGTCACCGGCATCGGCGGCATGAACCACTTCCTGCTACCCGAGGGCAAGGCGGACGGCCTGGATGAGGGCCGGCGCTATGGCGCCTACGCCATGGAACTGCTGATCAACGAACTCCTGCGGTCCGGCGCCCGTCGCGAGCGTCTGGAAGCCAAGCTGTTTGGCGGGGCGCGCATGTTCGGCGGTCTCTCCGACGTGGGCGCGTCCAACGCCGCCTTCGCCGAGAAGTTCCTGAAGGACGAAGGCATCAAGGTGGTCGGATCCAGTCTCGGCGGCATGGGGGCGCGCCGGGTCCAGTTCTGGCCTGTCACCGGACGCGCTCAGCAGCGGATCGTCACCGATACGCACGAGGTCGCGACGCTCAAGGAAGTCCCCCGCAAGCCGGCGCCTCCCGCGGAGGACGAAGGGTCTCTGGAGCTGTTCTGATGTCCGCCGCGCCCGCTTACACGCCCGAAGTCCTCGCGTCCCTGGCTCACGAGCTGGAGCACGCTGGCGAACTGTGCGACCGGCTCGAAATGCTGGTCACCCAGCTGGTGCGCGCAAGCCGCGGCGAACCGCTGCAGATCGCCCTGACCGAGGCCCAGACCCTGGATGTGCTGACCCAGCACCTGGCGGCCCTGGCCACCTTCACGCGCAAGCTGTCGGTCCAGGCGGAAAGCGGACAGTACGACCTCTCCGACGCCGTCGCCGGCGTCACCCTTGGCGATCTCGCAAAGCGCCTCGCCAAGGTCACCCATGACAGCGACGCCCTGGTCCCGACCTCCGGCGACCTGGACCTGTTCTAGGGCCCCGGCGCATGGCCCTGGATCCCAAGATCCGCATCAATCTCGAGCGATCAGTCTTCTGCCTGGTCGATTCGAACCCCACCGCCCTGGAGGCCCTCTCCGGCATGGTGCGGGGCTTCGGGGTGCGCAAGCAGTTCAAGTGCAAGACCGGGGCCGAGGCCATCCATGTGGTCAAGACCCAGGAACTGGACCTGATCATCACCGACGCCCACGTCGGCGACATGGACGGCTATGACTTCCTGCGCTGGCTGCGCCGGGAAGCCCAGCCCGAGGCTCAGTTCACCCCGGTGATCATGCTGTCCGGCCACGCCGCCCGCAGCATGGTCGAGAAGAGCCGCGATTCCGGCTCCAACTTCGTCATCGCCAAGCCCTTCACCCCGGAACTGCTGCTGCAGCGGATCTTCTGGGTGTCGAAGGACGAGCGCCAGATGGTCAAGACCGAGACCTATGTGGGTCCTGACCGCCGCTTCAAGAACCTCGGGCCGCCGCTGGGCATTAAGGGACGCCGCAAGGGCGACCTGTCGACCCATGTGGGCGCGGCCACGGACCCGAACATGGACCAGACCGATATCGATCAAATGTTCAAACCAGCGCGGGTGCAGCTTTGAGTGAGCCTCAATTCATCAAAGTGAAGTACAGCCTCAGCGAAAAGACTGCGGCGCCCGGCGGCATGACCGCGGAGCTGGCCAATGAGCGCGCCGCCCGTGAGCTGGCCGCCCTGGGCGGTGACGCCCGCAAGGCCCTGGACGCGTCCATCAAGCGGCTGGAAGCCCACTGCCAGGCCAAGTCCGTCGGCATGGACGCGGTCTATGAGGAATCCAGCGTCGTCCTCGACATCGCCGGCATGTTCAACCAGCGCATCCTTTGCGACGCGGCCTATAGCCTGTGCGAACTCACCGATCGCCTGCGCACCGCGGGGCGCCAAGACTGGGCCTCCATCGGCGTGCATGTGAACGCCCTGCGGCTGATCTGGACCAAGGACAAGCAGCTCGGCCCGGAGATGAAGGAAGTGGTGGATGGCCTTTGGGCCCTCACCGACCGGATGAGCCCGACCTAAGGCCCTGCGGCGAGGCCGGCGCCTTCGCTGGAGCCAGACCGTTGAAATTCAGAAGCCGCCGCTGGACCTGGTCCGCGGCGGCTCTTCGTTTAGTCCGCCTGGGCGTCGTTGGCCGCGAAGCGCTGGCTGACCTGGCGCAGGCCGTCCAACAGGCCCTGAGCGCCGGCGCCCTGGCGCGCGGCCTCGACGTTCAGCATCAGGCGGATGGCGCGCAGGTGCACGGCCACCGGCTCAGGGTCCCAGACCGACCGCTCCTGCAGATTGTCCAAAAGGTCGGACAGGCTGATCAGGGCGGTGTCGACCGGCTCCATGCCGCAGGCCGTAGGCACGCCGATCGCGGCGCTGACCCGGCCATAGAGTTGCTCCACCAGCTCGGCGTCGAAGGCGGCGCCGGCCCGGGCCGCGGCCCCTTCCGCCTCGACCAGCATCTGGCCCAGATCGGCCAGGCAGTCGTCCTGCAGACCCATCAGGCCCTGCTGGGCGTCGGCCACGGCCTCGACCACCGGCTTGCCGCCCGGCGTCTTGATCAGCTTGGCGAGCTTGTTCTCGGGAACGTGGAAGGTGACGACGCCGGTCATAGTTGAACCTTCCGGGTCTTGAGCATGCTGTCGATCACATCCTGCTCCATGTTGGGCATGGTCGCCTCGCCCACCTCGGCGGGCAGGTCGTCGCGGCGGCGGCCTTCCATGCCGGCAGGCACGCCCTCGTTCTTGAAGCGCCGGTCGGGGCCGACATAGGTGCTGCACTCAACGAAGCGGCGGCCTTCCTTGGAGATCCACAACACCCGCTCGAGCACCGCGATGGGGGTGAGCGGCTTGGCCAGGATGAAGTGCGCGCCGCAGTCGCGGGCCATGGCCACGGCCCGCTGCGGGGTGTGGCCGGCGATGATCAGCACCGGCGCGAAGCAGTTGGGTTGGATCTTGGACCGGCGCAGCCAGTGCACGAACTTGTAGCCGGCGCCGCCCGGCCCCAGGCTGTCGACGACCATCAGGTCGATCTCGTTCTTCTGGACGGTGGCCTCGGCCTCGGCGACGGTCTCGCACCGATGAATCGTCTTGGCGCCAAACCCGGTGAGGATCTGAACCAGGATGCTCATCCCCATGGGATTCTGGTCCAGGATCAGAATGGAGGCGCGTTGCAGGTTAAACCTCGCCCGCGATTCCGGATTGATCCCCATGCCTGCTCCACACCACCACAAAGGCCCGGGCGCGCGCGCCGCCTCGGACGCTGGCAGGATGAACGAGGACCCTTAATATCCCGTGGCCGCCGGTGGACGGAATGTCGCATCGGGCCGGTGGCGCGCCCCATTCCACCCCTTTGGCCGGGCTTCCCGGCGACCCCGAAAGGCTGAAACAGAAACACCCCCGCCGAGGTCCGGCGGGGGTGCTCATGCTGCACCTTATGCTGCGCAACATAACTGCGGTAAGTTACTGTTCCGAGATCACTTCTCGTTGGTGAAGATGATCGTGCCGGAGGCCGCGAACATGCCGCCGACGCCGTGGCAGACGCTGATCTTGGCGCCTTCCACCTGGGCCGGAGCGATGCCGCGCATCTGCCGCACGCTCTCCTGCAGGGCGTACATGCCGTACATCCCGGAGTGCATGTAGGACAGGCCGCCACCATTGGTGTTCAGCGGCAGTTTACCACCGATCGCGGTGTTGCGGTCGCGGATGAAGCCCGCCGCCTCGCCCGGCTCGCAGAAGCCCAGGTCTTCCAGGCCGTAGAGCGGCAGGTGGGCGAAGGCGTCGTAGATCATCAGGTGATCGACGTCGGCATGGGTGATGCCGGCGGTCTCGAAGGCCTTCTTGCCCGAGACCCGGAAGGCCTTGGACGAGGTGAAGTCCTCCATCTGGCTGACCATCGGGGTCTCAACGCTCTCGCCCGTGCCCAGCACGTAGACCGGCTTGTTCGGGAAGTCCTTGGCCCGGTCGGCGCTGGTGACGATCAGGGCGCCGCCGCCGTCGGTGACCAGGCAGCACATCAGCATGCGGAACGGCCAGGCGATCATCGGCGAGTTCAGCACGTCGTCGACGGTGATCGGTTCCTTGAAGCTGGCGCGCGGGTTCTTGGCCGCCCACTCACGCTGGATCACCGCCACCGTGGCCAGGTCTTCCTCGGTGTAGCCGCGGGCCTTGAGGTAGCGCAGCACCGGCACGGTGAACATGGTCGGCGGGCTGGTGACGCCATAGGGCATCTCGAACTGGCCCATCAGGCTGGACGGCGAGCGGGCGAAGCCCCCGGCGCCCACGCGGCTGCGGCCCGATTCCCCGTGGGTGATCAGGATGGTCTTGGCTAGGCCCGCATTGATCGCCGCCGCCGCATGGCGGACGTGCAGCATGAAGGAGCAGCCGCCGACGCTGGTGCCGTCGGCATAGGTGGGCGTGATGCCCAGATAGTGGGCCAGCTCCACCGGGCTGACGCCCGCGGTGGCGACGCCGTCGATGTCCGACGGCTTCAGACCGGCGTCCTTCATGGCGTTGAGGGCGGCGTCGGCGTGCAGGCCGATCACGGAGACGTCCGGGATCTTGCCCATCTTGGTGGTTTCAGCGGCCCCGACGACCGCGACGGATTTGGGTTGCATGTCTCGTCTCAGCCCTTCGCCGGTTGGAACAGGGGCAGGGAGATGTCGTCCGTCTGCTTTTCGAAGACGACCTCCACGGCCATGTCGAGCTGCAGCGCCTCAGGCGTCTGCGGGCATCCGATGATGTTGGTCATCATGCGCGGGCCCTCGGCCAGCTCGACGACCGCGATCGAATGCGGCTCGGTCCCCATGTCCGGACGGGGCCGGTGGTTGATGACGTAGGAATACAGGATCCCCTTGCCGGAGGCCTTGAAGACCTCGACGTCCCGGCTGCCGCACTTGGGGCAGAAGGGGCGCGGCGGGAAATAGTTGTGGTCGCAGTCCGTGCAACGCTGCAGGCGCAGCTCGCCGTCCTTGCAACCCTCCCAGAAATGCCGGGTTTCCGGCGTGGGCTCGGGCAACATGCGAGGCATGAGAAATCAGGTCCCTAATCGAAAAATGGCTAAGCCTTTGGCCCCCTAACGAGGGCGGCGCAGCAAAGCCGAGGTCGGGGCCGTTGTCGATGGGGGATTTGGCCAGCGCGCCGGGGCTTGCGCCGCAGGGGTCCGCCGGTCATGGACGAGCCCGAACCACAGGAGCCCGCCATGAGCCGCTACTGGAGCGCCCTCGTCCACGACCTGTCCCCCTACACGCCCGGCGAGCAGCCGCGCATTGCGAACCTGATCAAGCTCAACACCAATGAGAGCCCGCTCGCGCCCTCCCCCGCCGTCCTGGCGGCCATCGCGGGCGAGGCGACGGAGGCGCTGCGGCTCTATCCAGACCCGGCGGCGACGGCCCTGCGCGAGACGCTCGCCGCCTATCATGGCCTGACGGCGGACCAGGTGTTCGTGGGCAATGGCTCGGACGAGGTGCTCGCCCACGCCTTCGCCGGCCTGCTGAAGCACGACGCGCCCCTGCTCTATCCGGACATCACCTACAGCTTCTATCCGGTCTGGGCGCAGCTGTTCGGGGTGCCGACCGAGGCTGTGCCGCTGGACGCGGACTTCCGCATCCGCATCGCCGACTACCGCCGCCCGGCGGGCGCGATCATCCTGCCCAACCCCAACGCGCCGACGGGGACGCCTCTGACCCTGGTCGAGATCGAGGCCCTGCTGCGCGACCATCCGGACATCCCGGTGGTGATCGACGAGGCCTATGTGGATTTCGGCGCGGAGACGGCGATTCCGCTGATCGCCGCCCACCCCAACCTGCTGGTGGTGCGCACCTTCTCCAAGTCTCGGGCGCTCGCGGGCCTGAGGGTCGGCTACGCGCTGGGCCATCCCGACCTGATTGAGGCCCTGACCCGGGTGAAGGACAGCTTCAACTCCTATCCCCTCGGCCGCCCTGCCCAGGCCGGCGCCATCGCCTCGGTGCTAGACGACGCGGCCTTCCAGGCGGGCCTGGCCAGCATCGTCGCCACCCGCGGGCGGATGACAGCCGGCCTGGAGGCCCTGGGCTTCGAGGTCCTGCCGTCGGCGGCTAATTTCGTCTTCGCCCGCCATCCCGCCCATGGCGGCGCGGACCTAGCCGCGGCCCTGCGCGGTCGGGCGATCCTGGTGCGCCGCTTCAACGCCCCGCGTATCGCCGACCACCTGCGGATCACGGTGGGAACCGACAGCCAGACTGAGGCCCTGCTGTCGGCCCTGGCGGAGATCCCAGCCGCCTAAAGGCCGTGGCGGCCATCCCGCAGATAGATCACGTGGGTGCGGCTGGCGCTGAACAGGTGGCCGACCAGAAAGCCGATCCCCACCGCGGCGCCCAGGGCCGCATAGGGCTTCTCGCGGACCATCTCGACCGTCTGCTGGCTACGTTCCTTGGCCTGGCTGCGGACCATGCCGTAGCCCAGGCGGGCCTTGGCCAGGAGGTCCTCGGTCAGGTCCTCCAGGGCGACCCGGGCCTCACGCATGAAACTGGTCATGGCCTCGCGGACGTGGGGTTCGCCGTCCGCGGGGGCGGTGTCGGCGCCATTGGGCTGAGGGTTCAGGGGTTCAGACATCGCGGGCCTCCATGCGGCGACGCGCGAGGTCGCGCGTCCTTGTCCTGCGGAATTCCGGGCGGGCGACGAGGTTCCCTTGGCGGTCAGATCAGCAGCGCCCCCAGCCAGGCCGCGCCGGCCACTAGCACCAGGCCAGGGATCACCCGCAAGGCGAAGGCCGGGCCGCCGGCGGTCCAGGCCAGGATCGCCTTGGTCAGGCTGTTGGTGGAGATGGCGGCCAGGATCGGGGTGACGGCGGCCTCTGCCGGCATGCGGCCGGTGGCGGCCAGGGCGGCGACCGAGATGCCTGCGGCGTGGGTGTCCACGAGGCCGCCCAGGCTGGCGGCGATCAGCACCCCGGCGTCGCCAAAGCGGGCCCGGAGCGCCGCCGAAACCAAAAGGATCGCCCCGAGCGTCAGGGCGAAGATCCCGGCCGAGGTCAGGCTGAACGCCGCGCCGCCCTCAGGCTCGTCCTTGGCCTGATGCCGGAAGGCGCGGGCGGTGAACACCACGCCATAGATGAGGGCCATGGCGCCCGCCGCGGCCAGGGACGGGGCCATGGCGTTCAGAACCGCCGGGCTGGTGGCCCCGATCACGATGGCCATCTGGGCGATGGTGGCGACGGTGGAGAGCACGGCGCCGGCCACGGCCGGGCCTTGCAGCTCCGGGGTCCGGGTCGCGCGCTGGCCCATGGCGGCGATGGTGGCGGCGCTGGAGACAAAGCCTGAGACCAGGCCGGCGATGGGCAAGCCGTAGCGCGCGCCGACAAAGCGCACCGCCACATGGCCCGCCGCGCCGATGGCCAGGATCAGCACCAGCACCACCCACAGGTCATGCGGATTGAGCGCGCCGAACGGCCCCATGGCCTGGTCGGGGAGCAGGGGCAGGACCACCAGGGTCGCGCCAGCCAGGATCAGGCCGTCGCGCACCTCGTCCTCGGTGAGCACCTTGGAGACGAAGTGGTGCAGGGGCGTGCGCGCCGCCAGCACGGCCGCCGCCGTCACCCCGACCGCCGCCGCCAGGGCTGGTTCGCGCATGGCCAGGCCGCCGGTCAGCACCGTCAGCACCAGGGCGACCTCGGTGGTGACGCCAGGATCCTTGCGCCCGATCCGCCAGGCCGAGACCGCGGCGAACACCGTCACCGCCGCCATGACCGCGCCCAGCAGGAAGGCCCCGCCCAGCACATAGCCCAGGGCGCCGGCCACCGAGGCCACGGCGAAGGTGCGAATGCCGGCCGCCGCCGGCTGGTCCTGTTGCCGCTTGCGGCGCTCCCGCTCGGCGCCGATCAGCAGGCCGACGCCCAGGGCGGTGGCCAAGTGGAGAAGCTGGGTTTGGTCCATGTCAGGGCGCCGGGAAGACAGATTGAAACGCCGCCAGGCCGGGGGCGCTGAAGGCCACGACCCGGGTCCCCTCGAGCCGCCTGGCCCAACCGCGAGCATAGACCTGCCGCAGGATCGCCGCCCCCAGGGACCCGGCCAGGTGGCTGCGCCGCTCGCTCCAGTCCAGGCAGGCCCGGCACAGGGGCCGCCGCCCCCGCCGCACCGGATCGACGCCGAAGGCCCGCATGGCCGCCGCCCCGGCCTCAGTCAATTCCAGCGCCCCGTCATGGTCGACGATCAGGGCGCGGGCCACCAGACTGTCCAGCATCTCCACCCCCAGCGCTCCGGCCAGGTGGTCGTAACAGACCCGCGCCCGGCGCATCGCCGGCTCTCGTGGACCCCGCCGCGTTCGGGTCTCGCCCACGCGGGCGCCCAGGCCCATCAGGGTCTCCAGCAGTTCAGCCACCTCTGGCCCCGACAGGGCGAAATAGGCGTGCCGGCCCTGGCGGCGCGCGGTGACCAGGCCGCCCTCGGTCAGGCGGGCCAGATGGCTGCTCGCCGTCTGGGGCGTGACGCCGGCCTCGGCCGCCAGTTCCCCGGCGGTCAGGGCGGTTCCGCCCATCAGGGCCACCGCCATATTGGCCCGCGCCGGATCGCCCAGCAGGGCGGCCACGCGCGCGATGTCGAGCCCCTGTTTCATACTCCTAGCCTAGGCCCCTGCCCTGGCCGGCGCCAGCGGCGACACTTCGGCGCCGGTCGAAGCATGGGCGGCGGCGCAGGCGCTAGGACCCGAGCCCTGACCAAGGAGCTCCCATGACCATCACCTGCTGCATCGAATACCGGATCGACCCGTTCCAACGGGCGGCCTTCGCCGACTACGCCCGCAACTGGCTGACCATCATCCCGGCCTGCGGCGGCGACCTGCTGGGCTACTGGCTGCCGCACGAAGGGACCAACGATATCGCCCTGGCCCTGATCTCGTTCGAGAGCCTCGCCGCCTACGAGGCCTACCGCGCGCGGCTGAAAACTGACCCTGCCGGCGCCGCCAACTTCCGGCTCGCCCAGGATCAGCGCTTCATCGTCTCCGAGCGCCGCACCTTCCTGGAGCCGGTCACGTGATCGCGGTCATCTTCGAGGCCGAACCAGCCGAGGGCCAGCGCGAGACCTATCTCGACCTGGCCGCCGCCCTGCGCCCGGACCTGGACCAGGTGGACGGCTTCCTCTCCATCGAGCGGTTCGAGAGCCTGACCACGCCGGGCAAGGTGCTCTCCCTGTCCTTCTGGCGCGACGAGGCGGCGGTGGCGGCTTGGCGCACTCACGCCCCGCACCGCGGCGCCCAGGCCGCGGGCCGCTCAGGCGTCTTTTCCGGCTATCGCCTGCGGGTCGCCCATGTGCTGCGGGACTACGGCCTCACCGACCGCGACCAGGCGCCGATCTAGACCACCGAGGTCGCCCACTTGCGCCGCTCCGTGGAGGTGCGCAGTTCGGCCCAGATCGCGTCGTTGAGGTCACCGGCGGCGGGGTCGCGCTCCACGGCGGCGTGCAGGGTTATCAGGGCGGCCGCCAGCCGCTGGTTCTCCGCCGTCAGGGCCGAGAGGCGAAGGTTGTCCTCGGCCGGCGGCGCAGGCGACGCAACATAGGCCTCGCCGCGCTTGAGCAGGGCGTGGATGGCGCGGTTCTCTTCCACCAGCAGGTGGGCGCGGCCATCCCAGGATTCCGCCACATAGCCCAGCAGCATTGCGCTCATGCCCAGGTCGCTGGCGCGGTCGGCGGGATGGACGCTCGGATCGGCGTTACGGACCAGGAGCTGGGCGAGCTCGGCCAGGACTTCGGGAACTTCCGGTTTCATAGCCGCCCCATCACCTTCAGCGTCGCCCGGTCCTGGGCGGTCTGCAGCATCCAGGGCGGCACGACGGTGATCGGCGCCTTGCTGCCGCCGTCGATGAACACCCGGGCCGAGGAGATCCAGATCCCCTGGCCCTTCACGCAGTTGAACAGGGTCCACCAGTGGACCGCGGCCGGATCGGCCTTCAGGCCCGAGGCCCGTTCCCAGACGGCGATGGCCTCGGCTTCCGGCAGCAGGCCGCCGGCCCGCGGCTGGCCGAACGACCAGACAGGATTGAGGCTCCAGCCCAGGTCCTCCAGCGGGTCGCCCAGGTGGGACATCTCCCAGTCGAGGATCCCCCGGATCTCGCCGTGCGCGTCATAGAGGAAGTTGCCGGTGCGATAGTCGCCATGCACCACCGACAGCTTCTGGGCCGGCGGCGGTGGATTGGCGCGCAGCCAGCGGATGGCCGCGCGGGTGATCGGCAGGGGCTCGGCCTCGTCGTCGTCGAGCACCTTTTCCCAGTAGCTCAGCTCGCGGTCCCAGCAGGCCCCGAGCCCCGGCGGCGGCATGACCTCGGTGAGGCCCAGGGCCACCGGGTCGGCCTTGGCGATCTCGCCCAGGATGGTCCACTTGCGCTCCCCCAGCCGCTGCAGGTGCGGCAGGTAGGGCTCGGTGAACAGCAGCGCCGGCGAGGCCTCAAAACCATGCAGCTCCTCGGCGATGGAGAAGGGATGGTCGAGGGCCTCGGCCCCCTCTTCCAGCCACAGCATTTCCGGCACCGGCACACTGGAGCCATGGAAGGCGCGATAGGCCTCGAACTCCACCCGCCGCTCGGTGTCGATCAGGCTGGCCGGCGGGTCCCGGCGCAGGATCAGCCGGCGCTCCCGCGCCTCGCCGCCCTCGCGCCAGTTCAGCACGAAGCGGTAGGTCTCCCGGCTGGCCCCGCCGGAAATGCGGGTCAGACCGGTGACCGAGACGTCCGAGGCGTTCGCCAGGCGCCCGGCGATATAGGCGGCGAGACGGGGTTCGAGGCTGCTCAACGGGTCAGGCCATCTTGAAGCGGATGGGCAGGGTCTTGGGCCCGTTGACGAACACCGCCTGGCTGAGCGCTGGCTCGCCGGCCAGCTCCACGCTCTCGAGGCGCGGGATCAGCTCTTCCCACAGGATGCGCATCTCCATCTTGGCCAGGTGCTGGCCCAGGCACAGGTGCGCGCCATAGCCGAAGGCCAGGTGCTTGTTGGGCGAGCGGTCGACGCGGAAGGACTTGGGCGCGTCGAAGACCTCGTCGTCGCGGTTGCCCGAGGCGTAGCAGAGCATCATCCAGTCGCCCTTGGACAGCTTGCGGCCCGCCATCTCGGTGTCCTCGGCCACCGTGCGCATGAAGGTCTTCACCGGGGTGGTCCAGCGGATGGATTCATCCACCAGGCCCGGGATCAGCGAGGGATCGGCCTTCAGCTTGGCCAGTTCGCCCGGGTTCTCGGCCAGGGCCCAAAGGGCGCCGCCGGTGGAGGACGAGGTGGTGTCGTGGCCGGCGGTGGCGACGATGATGTAGTAGCTCATCGCCTCCAGCTCGGAGATCGGCTGGCCGTCGATCTTGGAGTTGGCGATCACGCTGGCCAGGTCGTCGCGCGGATTGGCCCGGCGATCCGCGGAGATCTTGGCGAAATACTGGAAGAAGTCGGTGATGACGCCCAGGTCCAGCTGTTGGCCGCCGGTGTCCTTATCCAGGGTCTGCTCGGACGGCTTGCGGCCCAGCTCGGGGTCGGCGGCGCCGAACAGCTCCTGGGTCAGCATCAGCATCCGGGGCTCGTCCTCTTCCGGGACCCCCAGGATCTCCATGACCACGTGCAGCGGATAGTGAAGGGCCACCTCGCGCACGAAGTCGCACTCGCCGCCGGTCGCGGCCATCTTGTCCACCGCGGCGCGGGCGATCTTGCGGATGCGGTCCTCAAGGCCGCGCAGGTTCTGCGGCATGAACCAGGCCTGGGTGAGCGCCCGGTACTTCGGATGGTCCGGCGCATCCATGTGAATCAAGGTGCGCAGCAGGTGCGGGCTGCCGCCCATCATCTGGCGGATGCGCGCGTCGGCTTCCTGGCTGACCAGGGTGGGCGAGCGGTCGCCGTTCAGGAACAGGCTGTTCTGACGGCTGATCTCCAGGATGTCGGCGTGCTTGGTGACCACCCAGAACGGATCGACGCCGGGGATCTCAGCCATGCCGAAGGGGTTGTTGGCCCGCAGCCAGTCATAGGTCTCGTGGATGCGGTGGTCGGCATAGGCCGTGGGGTCGACAAGGTTCGCCGCGACGGCGTCCGGAATCCGAATTTCGCTGGTGGTCATGTGCGTCGTCCTCGGCCAAACAGACGCCAAGGAACGAGTGACGCAACGTCAGCTCTTTCCTTCCCCAGCGTCAGCAGGGCCACGCCTCCCTTGTTGTTGTTATCTCTGATCACCTGGATACCGCCGACCGGACAACGGTCGCAAGATTGACGCAGGGCGAACCTAGGCTCGCCCGCCGTTAGGGAGCCGCCATATGCTGACCAAAGCCGACGAATTTCCGATCCACCAGACGCCCGAGCCGATCGCCTATTCGGGCACCGACCGGAACTTCTACGACCGCTATTTCTTCAACGGCTACAACCCCGACGGCACCGAGTTCTTCGCCGCGGCGCTGGGCGTCTATCCGCACGTGAACATCTGCGACGCCCACTTCTCGGTGATCCGGGACGGGGTTGAGCACTGCCTGCACGCCTCGCGCTTCCTGAACATGGAGCGCATGGACATGTCGTGCGGCCCCATCCGCATCGAGGTGATCGAGCCGCTGGTGAAGCTGAAGCTGATCGTCGAGCCGTCGAACGGCTTCGCCGCCGAGATCACCTTCGAGGGCCGGTCCTTCCCCATCGAGGAGCCGCGCTTCGTCCACCGCATCGGCCCGCGCGCCTTCATGGACTACACCCGCCTGACCCAGAACGTGCGCTGCTCGGGCTGGATTGAGATCGACGGCGTGCGTAAGGAGCTGCAGGCCGGCGCCGTCGGCACCCGCGACCGCTCCTGGGGCGTGCGCCCCATCGGCGCGCCGGACAGCCAGCCGCCGGTTCCGCCGGTCATGCCGACCTTCTTCTGGCAATGGACGCCGCTGAACTTCGCGGACTCCAGCGTCTTCTTCCACGTCAACGCCAACCCGGACGGCACCCCCTGGAACACCCGCGCGGTGATCCTGCCCGACGGCGCCGGCCATGACGGCGGCTACCACACCGCCGGCGCCTCGATCGGCGAGGTCAGCTTCATCCCGAACACCCGCCACGCCCAGACCGGCGAGCTGGTGATCCCCCTGGCTCAAGGCGAGGCCAAGGTGAAGTTCGAACCCTTCCTGACCTTCCTGATGAAGGGCATCGGCTACGGTCACCCGCAATGGCGCCACGGCGGCTTCAAGGGCCCGCTGGTGGTGGAGCGCGAGGACATCGACCTTGCCAAGGAGAACATGGGCGCCGTGGAGAACTTCCACATCCAGGCCCTCAGCCACGTCACCCTCACCCTGCCCGGCAAGGACCCGGAGCGCGGCATGGGCGTGTTCGAACAACTGATCCTGGGGCCGTATCACCCGTACGGCGTGGGCTAAGCCCATATCCTTCTCCCCTTGCGGGAGCAGGTGGCCTGGCGGAGCCAGGTCGGATGAGGGGTCGCATTGGCCCGCCAGCAAGACCTTTAAGGCGGATGGGGGAGCAAAACCCCTCATCCGTCGTCCTTCGGACGCCACCTTCTCCCGCAAGGGGAGAAGGCGCCCTTCTAGTCCTCGCACACCGCCCGGAATCCCGCCGATGCATAGGCCACCATGCGCGGCGCGACGGCGGCGATGTCCTCTGACCGGCAGATCCCGCCCGACAGGGTGTCGATGCGGCCCGTCTCGGCGAGCGTCAGCGTCAGTGAGCCGGACAGCATGTGGTAGGACCAGAACAGGTCCTCTTCCCGCGCCTCGGGCAGGGCCTTCTTCACCACGCTGATCAGCCGGTGGATCACGGGGTCGAAGTAGCGGGTCATGGTCTCGCCGCCCCAGACCGGCGTGTTGTTCACGACCCCGATAAGCGCGAAATAGGCCCGCCAGCCGGGGCCGGCGTTAGCGCAGCGGTCCAGCACGGGCAGCAGGAACGCCGCCACCGCGCCCTCCACCGTCACCGCCTCGCCGGCTTCCGCCTCATAGCGGTCCAGCGCCTCCATACGGTCCTGGTTCAGCACCTCGGCCCGGCGCAGGAACACCGCGTCGAACAGGCCGCGCTTGGAGTCGAAGTAGTAGTGCAGCAGGGCCGTATCGACCTTGGCCAGCCGGGCGACCGCCCGCAGGGTCACGCCCTCGAAGCCGTGCTTGGAGAACTCCAGTTCAGCGACATCGAGAATCCGCTCCCGGGTCTCGGCGCTCTTTTCCGCCCGCGACCGCCCCCGGGGCCTGCGCCCGCGAGGCGCCTCGGCGGGCTCGAGTTCCATGGTCAATAGCGCGCTCCGGGGGATTGGCGTCGGGTAAGGAGTACGAGCGCCGGGCGGAGGGTTCAACCGAACGCTGCTCGGCGATTATTCATCATGCGATGAATTATTGACACCCCCAGCGGCGGGACGCACCCATTGGCCTTAAGGAGCACCCCATGACCCAGCCCGCCGCCCGCACCTGGACCAGCCTCGACGGCCTGGCCCTCGCCGCCCTGGACTACGCCGCCTGTGACGGGTCCGCCCGCCTGCCGGTGGTCTGCCTGCACGGCCTGACCCGCAACGCAAAGGACTTCGAGGTCGTGGCCCCACACATCGCCGCCCAGGGCCGCAGGGTCCTGGCCCTGGACGTGCGCGGACGCGGGAACTCGGCCTGGGACCCGAACCCACTGAACTACAATCCGGCCACCTATGCCGGCGACGTCATCGCCCTGTTCGAACAGGCCGGGATCGCCCGGGCGATCTTCGTCGGCACCTCGATGGGCGGACTGATCACCATGACCCTGGCGGCCCTGCGGCCGGACATGATCTGCGGCGCGGTGCTCAATGATGTGGGACCTGAAGTGGGCGCCGCGGGCCTGGCCCGGATCGGCGGCTATGTGGGCGGCGCGCCGGAGGTGTCCTCCTGGGCTGAGGCCGCCGCCTACGCCCGCAAGACCAATGGCGAGGCCCTGCCGAACCTGACCGACGCCGACTGGGAGCGTTTCGCCCGGCGTATCTTCCGCCAGACCGAGGCGGGCTTCGTCCTCGACTACGACCCGGCCATCTCCGAGGTGTTCAGGATCGCGCCCACGGCCGCCCCGGCGGCGGCGGCCGTGGACCTTTGGCCCCTGTTCGGCGCCCTGGCGACAGCGCGGCCCATCCTGCTGGTCCGCGGCGAAACCTCCGACATCCTGGAAGCTGACACCGCCGAGCGCATGAGCCTGGCCGCGCCACACATGGCCCGGGTCGATATCCCCGGCGTCGGCCACGCCCCCACCCTGGAGGAGCCCCAGGCCCTGGCCGCCATCGACGCCTTCCTGGCCGACGCGCCGTAACAGCCTGTGTGACCTGTCTGCATCGCTGGTGAAACGAACTGAATAGTTCATTCACTCAACGCAGAATGAATTATTGACGCTCCCGCGAGGCGCCGCCACCTTCGCCGGCAATCAGCTGCGCCCCGTCGGGCGCAAGGGGAGGAAAACATGCGCTTCAATCTGAAGCTCGCGCTCGCCGCGAGCGCGGCCTGGTCCGTTTTCGCCGGCGTCGCCGCGGCCGCGCCCGAGGCCACCGTCGAAGAACTCGTCGTCACCGCCCGCCGCACCGAGGAAAACCTTCAGTCGACCCCGGTCGCCATCACCGCCTTCTCGGAAAAGGCCCTGGAGCGCCAAGGCGCGCTGGCCATCACCGACCTGCAGGGCGCGGTGCCGAACATGAACCTGGTCCAGGGCCGCGGTTCGTCCAACGCCACCAACATCTACATCCGCGGCGTCGGCCAGCCGGACGCCCTGCAGACCTTCGACCCCGCGGTCGGCGTCTATGTGGACGACGTCTATTACAGCCGCATCCGCGGCACCCAGTTCGACCTGCTGGACCTGGCCCGCGTGGAAGTGCTGCGCGGCCCGCAAGGCACGCTCTACGGCAAGAACACCATCGGCGGCGCCTTGAAGCTCGTCACCCAGGCCCCCGGCCAGACCGTGCGCTCCAAGGCCTCGGTCAGCGTCGGCGACTACGGCCTGTTTGAAGCCAAGCTCGGCCTGTCCGGCCCGGTCAGCGACACCCTGGCGCTCGGCCTGTCGGCCATGGGCTCCACCCGCGACGGCTACGTCACCGACCCGGTGAACCACCGCGACTACAACGACAAGAACACCGTCGCTGTCCGCGGCGCCCTGGCCTGGACGCCCACCGACGCCTACCGCCTCGACGCTTCGGTGGACTACACCCACGACAAGTCGGCCATGACGGTCGGCCAGCCGACCAGCACCCTGGCCTCGGCCTTCGGCGCGGTCCTGCAGGCCTTCCCGGCGGTCCCTGCCGAGTACAAGTTCCAGACCGTCACCACGCCCACCCTGCCCAACTCGACCCGGTTCGAGCACTGGGGCGCCTCGGCCACCCAGACCTACAAGGTCTCGGACGCCCTGACGCTGAAGGCGATCACCGCCTATCGCGGCCTGTCGAGCGACGACTACATCGACATCGACGCCACCGCCGTGAAGCTGGGCGACGTGCTGGTCGCCCCCGACCAGACCCAGGTCAGCCAGGAGGTCCAGGCGGCCTACACGAACGGCGCCTGGAACGTCGTCGGCGGCGTCTACTACCTGCGTGA
>Ga0116141_10002090_pt1 | contig 17243 bp, 10 predicted proteins | sample AD_UKC097_MetaG_FD_89744 | JGI IMG/M metagenome (GOLD analysis project Ga0116141, IMG submission 89744) | Active sludge microbial communities of municipal wastewater-treating anaerobic digesters from USA - AD_UKC097_MetaG | ecosystem: Engineered > Bioreactor > Anaerobic > Digestate | place: USA...
ATTGAAGTCGCAGATGGTGAAGACGGCCGATTCGACATCGTGACCGAGATCGCCCAGCATGCGCCGCAGATCCCATTTCGCCTGGCTGTATTCGGTCCACGGATGGTTGGACAGCGCGAAGCGCGTGGCGGTTTCGGAGGGGCACCCGTTCTCCCCCTGCCGCATGCGCGCCGTTTTCGAGTATTTGGCGAGCGTGGCCTTCAGCGCCTCGACTTTCGGGTAGGAGGAGTCCGGGTTGAACTCGTACCCGTGATAGATGAACCAGTGGAACAGGTCCACCTTGCCTTTTTCGGCCAATGCGCCCAGGCATTGATCCAGCAGCTTGGGATTTGAGCTCGCCAGCGAAAGCCCCGCGATCCGCGCGTCGGGAATGATCCGCTTGATGATCTCCGCCGTGCGGATGTTGAACGCCGCGATGTCGGCGGGCTTGTGCTGCTTGTTGATGTCCGGCTCGTTCCACATGGCCCAGTCGCGCACCTTGCCCGCATAACGCGTGGCCATGGCCTCGACCCACCGGTCCCAGGCGGCGAGCCCCTCCTCAGAGGTCGGGAAGCCGCCCGCCAGATCAAAGCCTCCGCCGCCCGGATACACGGGATTGCCGTATCCGGTTTCCAGAAGAATGTTCAGCCCCATGCCGCGCGCGTCATCGATGATCGCGTCCAGCCAAGCAAAGTCATACACCCCCTTGGCCTTTTCGGTCTTGGCCCAGCCCCCTTGCAGGCGGATGGTCTTGATCCCCAGCGGCACGATGTAAGCCTTGTACGCATCCCAGATCGCGAAATCGCGGTCCAGCGTCTCACATCCCAGCGTCCAATTCGAGCCCGCGATCTGATCGGCGCCGCGCGGCCGGATCGTCCCGATCTGCTTGAGCCCCGGATCCAGCGGCGTCCGGGCGCGTTCCGCCGAGGCGTCGATGGCGGGCCCGCCCGCCGCGAAACCGGCGAGGCCCGCCGCCAGAACCATCATTCCCATCTGTTTCATGTGCGTTCTCCTTTTTTTCTATTCTTCATTCAATCGCGATGTCTCAGGATTCGTTTTCGAAGCCATACTCAACGCGGCTTTCAGCCGCCTGCTCATACAGCGCGTGCTGATCGTCGAGCGCGTAGTTGACAGGACCCCGTGACGGCTTGAGGAACGCGGAGAGGATCGCGGAGAGCCGTCCGGGGTCTTTCGTTTCACACTCCCACACAACCAGTACGTGCCAGCCGTCCGACCACAACTGACCCAACACCTTGCGGTCGCGCTCGACATTCCGCGCGAACTTCTCTGTCCAGAAACGCGGATGGGTGGCGGGTACCTTTCGTGACGACAAGCAACCGTGCGCATGCCAGAAACAGCCGTTCACGAAGATGATCTTGCGGTGGCGCGTCAGCACAATATCCGGCTTTCCCGGAAGGCTGCTCACGTGCAGCCGGTAACGGAACCCCATCGCGTGCACCATGCGGCGTACGGTCCATTCCGGCCCGGTGTCCTTGCTGCGGATCTGCGACATACACCGGTGGCGTTGCTCTGGCGTCATGCGATCCATCGTTGCAGATAACAGCATGGCACAGGCAACCCGCATACGCAATGCCCGTGTACTCGTTACCCTCCTTCCTCCTTTTTCCCTCCTCCCTCTTCCCTTCTCACCCGCCGCTGAGCAGCTCGACCGTGACCGGCCCGTCGTTGAGCAGGCGCACTTTCATCTCCGCGCCGAAAACGCCGGTGCTGACGCGCGACGCGCCGAGCGTGTCGCGCAAGTGGCGCACAAGCGCCTCGTAGAGCGGTTCGGCCTGCTCCGGACGCGCCGCCGCCACAAAACTGGGGCGGTTGCCTTTGCGCGTGTCGGCGTACAGCGTGAACTGCGAGACCACGAGAACCGCGCCGCCGATGTCGAGCACCGAGCGGTTCATCAATCCCGCCTCGTCCTCGAAAATCCGCAGCGCGGGAATCTTGCGCGCCAGCCACGCCGCGTCGTCCATGCCGTCGCTGTGCGTCATGCCGAGCAACACCAGCAACCCCGGACCGATTTCGGCCACGCGCCGCCCGTCCACGTCGACGGATGCCTCGGAGACGCGCTGGATCAACGCCTTCATCAGAGCACCGTGACTTTCAGCCCCTGCCGGTCGACATCAAAATCGAAGAAGCGCGCGTGCGCGTTCGGCGGATGGGCCTCGAAGCTCGCGCGGATGCGTTCCGCCGCCGCCGCGCTCTTGGCGATCATGAAGATGAAGCCGCCGCCGCCCGCGCCCGGCAGGAGCGCCGCCAGCGTCTCGCGCGAGACCGAGGCGAGAAGCGCTTCGATCGGCGCATTGGTCGAGCCCGGATCGATGCTTTTCTTCAACTCCCAGTAACGCGCCACGCCAGCCGCGAACCCGTCGATGTCCTGCGCGTCGAGCGCTTCCTTGGTCGCCAGCGCCGACACCTTGAGCGCCTCCACGGTCCGCAGGATCGCGGGGTCGCGCGCGAGATAGCCGGAAACCACATTCTGCAGGATGTTGCGCGCCATGCGTTTCTGCCCGGTGAAGTAGAGCAGGCAGCGCTGCTTGAGTTCGCTGCCCTCCGACATGTCGAAGACCGTCCAACGCAGCGAGACCGTCTGGTCCGGCCCCGGCTGCGTACGGATCAATTTCACGCCCGGCATGATGCCGCCAACCTGATCCTGCCAGCCGCCGCCCGTGCACATCCGCTGTTCGAGGATCGACGTCATGCGGATCAAACGGTCGGTGTTAAACGGCACGCCCAACACGCGGTCGAGACAGGCGATCACCGCCGCGCCCAAGATCGAACTCGTCCCCATGCCCGAGCCTTTCGGCAGCGACGAGAAGATCGTGAGGTCCAGCCCGCCGCCCAGCGTCTTGAGCCATTTGGCCAGCGGCTCCTCGCGCCGCGACGGACCGATGCCGGCCAGGATCAGCGCGGCCTTGGCCAGCGCCGCCCAGTCGTGCGGATCATGATGATCGAGCAGCTCGGCCGTGGTGCGGATCTCCTTGCGCTCGCCCAGATCGATGCTCGACAGGCGGATGCACCCCGCCGTGTTGAGTTTGGCCATCACCTGGACCGGATAGAGCCCGTTGAGCGTCACCGCCGCATTCAGCACCGTGCCGCCGCGCTCCGTGCAGATCGGCGGCGTGTCGGACCAGCCGCCCGCGAAATCGATGCGCACCGGTGTGGTGACCCACACCACCTGGTCGTGCAGGATCGCCGCCCGCCGCGGCAGGCGGCAGGGCTCGAAGCTCACCGCCACCGCCGCCGCCACTTCGGACAGGCAGGAGGGCAGAGCGGGCTCGGTGATCTGACCCGCCAACGTCTCGCCGATCATCGCCATCAGCCGCAAGATGCGCGCGCGCAACAGCGGCTTGCCCTGCGCCGCGCCGTCCAGCAGGCCGGCAAGCTGACGCAACGCGCGCGTCGCCTCTTCGCCGGTGCGAATCTCGCCGCACACCTCCGCCGCCGGCAGCGAATCGTTATTCAGTACGCGCGCGGCCACATTCAGCAGATTCACCTGACGCCGAATCTCGGCACGCACGGCCAGCAGACGCGCATGGTTCACCCGGGGCAGCAGCTCGGCCAAGCCGTAGCGCGTCCCGCGGCCGGCGATCCGGCTCGGCGTCTCGGAGGCACTCTCTGCGGCGAGCCGCGCCAGCGTCATGGCCTCGGCCAGCACATCGTCCAACTGCCCCACACGCCAGAGCCGCGCACGCCAAAGGCCGTCACGCTCGTCGCCGCGCCACACGCGCCCGGGGTTCATCCCGGCGCGCGCCAGCACCCGCTCGATCGGCACGTTGAGAAAGCGGCAGGGGGCCGAGCCGCCGAACGGCGTCTTGAAATCGTCGTCGAGCCCATACGCCACGGCCGCCCAGCCGCGCGCGCCGACCGGCAGCACCACCAGGCCCGTGCCGGACGGCAAGCGAACCGCTGCGGTCGCTTCGGGGGGCAGGCCGGTGAGAATGTTCTCTCCGGCCAGCTCCAGCCCCGCGCATGCTGCGGCATGCACCGACTCCACCAGCGCGTTGCCCGTCGTGAACGGACACTCGATCCGCGCGTTGAACACAAACGCCCGACCGGTTTCGCCGCTGCCGGTCACGCACGCGCCGCTGCCGTTGGCGAAACCGTAAGCCTGCGCCGTGCGCGACAGCCCCGAGAACCCGGCCAACAGCTCGCGGCTGCTGCCGATGTGGAAAAATTCACAATACGGCACGATGTTGACCTGGAACGGGACCCCGCGCAGCGCGCGATAAAAGGCGCGCATGCGCCGCCGGTGCGCCGCATCGCGCCCGCGCACCGTGACGAACCGATCCAGGTAGCGCGCCTCGTCAAAGCGCGGCGCAACAGCCATGGTCAGCTCTTCGTAAAGGTCCAGCGGCGGGCAGTCGCCGCCGGTGATCGCATCCAGCAGCCCCTTCTCCCCCCCCATTGAGCGTTGAGCGTTGAGCATTGAACGTTGAGCGTTCTCCCCCCTTCTACCTTCGACATTCTCTCCGTCCACCGGAACTGCCGAAACGACCGGCACTGCCGACGGAACCCCCGCCGCTTTCACCAGCCGCGCGCAGACTTCGGGTGTCAGGCTGATGAGCCCCGTGTCCACCGCCACGTGGCCGAAGGGATCGACCGCCCCGCACGCGCGCGCTTCCGTCTCGGAGGGTTTTTGCAGAAAATCGACGACCGGCACGCACTCCGTGCGCTGCGGGTTCGCGCCGAAACCGGACGGCACATACACACCGTGCCGCGAACCGCGCTCGACCGGCCCGAAGTAGGCGACGCCCGTGACGCCCAGCCGCGAAAAATCCACCGACGCATGGTCGAAAGTGAGCAGCACGTCGCCGGAGGTGATCAGCACATGGCCACCCGCAGGCGCGGGCAGGGCCGACACCGTGCGCAGGATCAGGTCAAACAGCGCGAGCGGCTGTCCCGCAGGGCCTGTCGCCGGCACCGGCGTAAACACCTTGCCTTGCGCCGCGTAGGCCGGTGTGCGCCGGCTGTCGCCGCCCGAATGGCAGATGAGGATGCGCCGGCCGGCAAAGGCCTCGACGCCCCGCCCGCCGGCCACCTGCGCCAACACGTTCAGCGTGGCGCCGAGCGACCCCACGCGGCGACCGCCGGGATCGGTGATCACCCGCGTTTCGGTGTCCGGGTGAATCAACCCGTTCGCCCGCCGCCAAGCGAGCTGCGCGCGATACCCATCGGCCTGCGCCTCGTTCGCCGCAGTCAAAATGAGTATGTCAAAGTTGTTCGTCATGTCACGCCTCCATTTGGAGTGCGGCGGCTTGCCGCCGCTTTGGAAAACGGGAGCAAGATCCCGCACTCCACAAACCGGCAGTTGTCATTCAGTGATGATCTCATACAACAGCCGGGCGCCTTCCGGATGGGCGACATCGGCGGTGAAGCACAGGGCACCGTCGGACACACGCGCGGGCACCTGGCCCAGCCGGCGGCCGCTGGTCGCGAGCGCATAGACGGTGTAGGTCTCGGGATGCCGCACCGTCAGCTCAATCTCCGCCTGCCCCGCGCGCACGAGGTACGGCGTTTTGCCCCACGACAGCAAAATCTTGCGCGCCGCGTCCGCGTACTTGACTCCGCTGTTCTGCACATCGGTCAAATGGGTGAGCAGCAGCCGCCGGCCACGGACCACCGGCTGGTCGTCGAGCGCGCTCACCCAGACCGTGGCCGGTGCGCCGCGAAGGGTCACCGTCAACGCGCCGGCCGCGATGCGTCCCTCTTCCGCGAAACCACCCATCGTGCGCTCGGTGTCCAGCGTGAACGCGCCGCGCGCCGGATCAATAACCAGAGGGCCGACCGCGTTCGTCAGCGACGCAGCGCACGTCACCGTACCGGTCGCATACGCATCGCTTTCCGGCAGCAGACGCCATGTCGCAAGGGGCGCCGTTGCCGCATACGTTCCGACCTGAGCGTGCCACGCCGCAGTGCGCCAGGCGGGAGCGACCGACCGTGCGGCTTCGGGCAATGCCGCGCCGTGCCCGTCCGGTCGAGGCACCAGATGGATCGCCGCGCGCGGCGTCGCGGGCGCGAGATCACGGCGAAGGAAGAGGCAGATCGACGCGCGGTCCGACGCTTGCGAGAGCGGATCGGTCGCCACGTCGAAATATCCGGCGAAGCCCTCCGAGGAGAACATGTTTTCCAGCCGGTGCGAGTAGGCAAAGCGCCACAGCGCACTCCAGTCCTGCAATGCGCCCATCGCGCCGGTCATGATCCCGCCGACGCCGCGGTACATGCCGGGGCCGGAAAAATTGTATTCCGAAACGGTGAACGGCTTGTTGGCGAGGCGGGTGAAGGCGACGCCACACGGCACCGTGCACCCGGTGCGCAGCGGGTTCTCATTGCCACAGCGGCTCGGCAGCGCCCAGCGCTTATCTAAGAAATTCGGGTGATCCACATAGAAGTGATCGTCCACATAATCGTACAGCGCCTCGCGCACCGGCTGGAGCGTGGTGTAGTGCGTGCCGCAGTTGTAGTTCGAAATCAGAGCGCGGCAGCCGATCTCCTCGCGCAGGAAAGCCTTCATCCGTGCGACCATGCGCGCTTCCGTGTCGGCGACAAAGCGCGCCACCGCGGCACCTTCGCGGCCGGACATACGCAACGGCATCTTATCCGGAATCTCGGCATAGGCCGGGTCTTTGGCGCGCTGTTCAGCCAGCCACGCGGCCCACGCGGCCTGCATGGCCGGCGTTTCGCGCGCTTCGGCCTTGGCGTAGCCGATCGATCCTTCGTTAATCAACGCGATGAACGGCATGCCCGGCTCGTCGGCGTAGCGGCGACCGGTGTGCGGGTTGACGTGGTTGAGAAAGGCGCGCGCGAACGCGGCCCAATTCTGAAAGGCCGGCTCGTGCACCGCGATCAGTGCCTTAAAGACCTGCATCTCGACCTGGCCATCCTGGTCGATACCGATGTGGCGCCATGCGACCTTGCGCGAGACAAACAGGTCGGTGGTCGCATAGAGTCCGCGCTTATAGCAGGCGGCCAGGAAGCCGTCGAGCCGCGCCATCTGGCCGGGGTTGAGCGTTAATGCGTCCGGGCTCCCCTGCACGCAGCCGTTGTCGTGGTGGTGAATACGCACGCTGTTGTAGCCCAAGCGGACCAAACGGTCCGCGAGCTGCTCGGCCTGCTCTTGCGACGGGAAGTTGGCCGTGCCGCAGAAGTTGACGCCGTAAAAGCGCTGCGCGGCGCCGGGCTTGCGTTCAAACTCAAAGTGCGGGCCGACCGCTTTCAGCCAGCCGTATTTTCCGGCCGGCGCGTCGGCGAAGCCCATGCCGGAAAAATCGAGCGCGGACCCCGGAACAATCTCCTTTTCATACGCGAGCGTCACCCACTCCGGCCCCGCTTCCAGCACCACCGGCCGGGCGTATGTCAGGGTGAGCGGCGCGTGGGTCTTGAGCGTGAACCCGACCTGAAGCGGCTTGCCGGCCGGATAGAGCCCCGTGCCGCCGACGCCGAGGCGGAGGCCGAAGGTATCGCCCCACCGGCGGTCATCCTGAATCAAAACGGAGGTCGGCGCATCGAACGCCAAGACAAGGCGCTGTTTGGCGGGAGGCGGCGTCTCGATCTCTAGCTCTTTGATTTTCCCGCTGAATATCGCGAGCGCGCCCTGCGTCTCCGAAAAGACGCCCGATTTCTGGTCGGCGCGCCAGCGTCCGCCGATCATGTTTTGCGCGGAAAAGCGGGTGCCGACAAACAGGCTGCTCAGTTCGAGCGCCGCTTTCGGCGTAAAGGTATAGTGCGCGCGGAGTGCGCCATCGGCGGCCGGCACCACCTTCACCTGGACGGCGATCTGCTCGGCCTCTGAAAGCTTCAATGCAAACGCGCATGTGCCGCTCTTCGCATCGGCAAACGTGAAGCCCGTGCCGTGCAGGCTGCGCTGCCAGCCTTTTGTGAAGAGCCCCCCGTCGAATTCGATCGCCGGCTCGCTGAGCGACAGTTTCCCGCCGACACCAAGAACCGCCTCGCCACCGAGACACGCCAGCGGCAGCAGCAACACGCCTCGCAGAATATTTTTCATAGCGAATCCTTCTTGTGAGAAATGGGGACACATGTCCAAAGCCCGATCACCCCGGACGGCTCAGCACATCTCCATCAACTGCTGGATTTCTCGCTCCCACAGCGTTTCGTCGGGGGTCTCCAGCACCAGCGGCATGTTCTCGAAGCGCGCGTCGGCCATGATGCAGCGAAAGACGTCGATGCCCAGCAGCCCCCGGCCCAGCGACTCGTGCCGGTCGACGTGCGAATTGAGCGCCACTTTGGAATCGTTGATGTGCATGCCGCGCAGGTAGGTGAAGCCGACTGTCCGGTCAAAATGCTCCATCGTTGCCAGAAAGCCGTCGCGGGTACGAATGTCGAACCCTGCGGCGAAGGTGTGCATCGTATCCAGGCAGACGCCGACGCGCGACTTATCGTCCACACCATCGATGATGGTGCGCAGTTCCTCAAACGGCGCACCCAGGTTGCCGCCGCTGCCGGCGGTGTTCTCGATCACCAGCGTCACGCCCTGCGTCTGCGCCAGCGCGGTGTTCATCGACTGCGCCACGCGCACACACGCCGCCTGGGGCGTCAGCTTGCGCAGATGGCTGCCGGGATGAAAATTCAGCTTGTCGAGCCCGAGCGACATGCAGCGCCGGATCTCATCCATCAGCGAGCCCATTGACTTCGCATGCGCCTCTTCGTCCGGGTTGGCGAGATTGATGAGGTAGCCGGCGTGCGGCATGACCTGGGCGGCGGTATAGCCGTCTGAGGCCATCTGATTCTTAAACGCCTCGATGTCGGCGGGCGCGTACGGTGCGGCGGTCCATTGCCGCTGATTTTTCACAAACATGCCGAAGCCCGTGGCGCCCAGCGCCTTGGCGTTCTTTGGCGCGTTGGCCACGCCGCCCCCAATGGACACATGAGGTCCGATGTAATACATGTCCACTCCCTCTTTTTCAATCCCCTGACCCTCGGCCCTGTCAAAGTCAGACCGACCGGCCGTGTCGTCGTTTCGGCCATTCACGTATCATGAAAAATGGATTTGCGGCGATCACCGGGTGTCGATGAGCGCAAGCAGCGCACGGGCCAGCGCCGACTGTTTCCGTGGCACCGTGAATCGCCAAGCGCCCTCCCGCGTCAACCCAACCACTCCCGACCGTCTCAACGTCGTCAGGTGCCGGCAGACCGCAGGCTGGCTGATCCTTGTCATCGCCACGATGGTCTCCGCGGTTGAATCCGGGTGGCGCGCCAAAACGTGCAGAATCGTCAGCCGCCGCGCATGCGTGAACGCGCGCAGCGTCCGGCAGATCCGGGACAAGGCACACTCACCTGCGGCACATTCGCGTCGGACGGCCTTCAACATGGCATTGGCATGTTCAACCAGCGGGTCCGGCTCTGGATCATATCGAAGCCACTTTCCGTGACGCCGGGCGGTGATCAAGCCCCGCGCCTGAAGCATACGCAAATTAATGCTGGCTTGGTTCTGGGGCAACCCCGTCTCTGCGGCGACCTCCTTGACGGCAATTCCCGGCTTGTCCAACACGGCAGCCAAGCACCGCAATCGGCGCTCATTCATCAGCGCGCGGCACGTCCTCCACACGGTCGGATGATAGATGGCCCATTCACTTCTCATGAGATGAGAACAGCATATCACGCCCGCGTCAGACCGTCAAACGACATCGCTGTTAATCCACTTGTCATGACATGTGGATATTGCACCTGCCTCGACTCCTTGAACTGTCCCGCCATAGAAATCCACTTGTCATGACATGTGGATCTCACACCGGCCTTAACCGCATGGTCAGACCGTCGACGGGAATCCACTTATCATGACAAGTGGATTCAGTGACAAATGCGCTGAAACATGAAGATGCGAGATTGACGCCGGCATGCGTTCTGCCGTCTCCGGCCGCTCGGACACGTTGCACGCACCGCGCGTTCGGTAAATCATTAAAACCCGAGGGTGCCGGTGGCGTACCGGTCTTTGCCCGCATAGTCCCGCTGCACGGTCACCTCGACAAAGCCATACTCTTCCAACAGGTCACGTAACGCGGGGCCCTGCTCATCACCGATCTCGAAAAAGACCCCGCCCCCCGGCTTGAGCACCATGACCGCGTCCAGCAGCACTGCGCGGTAAACCGCCAACCCGTCGGGCCCGCCATCCAGCGCGAGCCGCGGCTCATGGTCGCGAATGTGCCGCTCCAACCCGTCCACCACGTGCGACGGGATATAGGGCGGATTGGATACCAGCACATCTACGCTGGCCGGGTCGAACTCGCCGCAGCCGTCACTCTCGGCGAACAGGACGCGATCCGCCAAGCCCGTCAGCACAGCGTTCTCCCGCGCCAGCGCCAAGGCGTCAGGGCTCACGTCCAGCCCGACAAACACACCGTCGTGCAGATCGTGTGCAAGACTGAGGATAATGCATCCGCTGCCCGTGCCGACATCGACCACCAGCGGTTTCGGGGTTCGCCGCACCTGAGGGGATGCCAAGACGAGATCGACCAACTGTTCGGTCTCGGGCCGCGGGATCAAGGCCCGCCGGTCCACTTTCAGGGTCAACGAGCGAAAGTCCCACCGGCCCAGCACATACTGGACCGGCTCGCCGGCGGCGACACGCTGCACGCCCCGCCGCAGCGCATCCACGATGCGCGTGTCCGGCACCGCGTCAAGATGAAGGTAAAGGTCCAGCCGACCGCATTTAAAGAGGCATGCCGCCAGCCATTCACACACCACACGCGCATCCGGCACATTCCGGCGCTGCAGGTACGCATCGCCCCGGGCAATCAGTTCACGCAACGTCATGGGCGTTTCTGTCATCCGTCTTCTCATCTCCGCGCTACGCCCGCCATCGCCCAACCTCAGAACGGCGTCGGATCGTCCATCGGCTCAACCGAGCCGCCGCCTTCATATTCGATCGACGAACCGTCGCCTTCCACCTTGTCGATCCGGAACGCCTCAAGATCCACAAAATATTTGCCCTGCCATTCGCGGCAGCGCACGCGGAAAGCCACATTGACACGGTCCCCCAGCGTCACGCGGTCCAACTGTGAGGCACGCTCTTTGACACAGGTGAATTTGACATCCTGAGGATAGTCATCTTCCATGGCCAACAGAAACTCGCGCTTTGTAAAACCGCTCGGGAACGTCATGGGCTCGAAAATCGTTTTGACCGCACCGGTCATTTCATAAGTATTGCTAGCCATACATCCATCCTCGCCATATCGTTTCAACCGTTGAAACTTCCATGCAAATGAAGACGCCCTTATTAAACCACATTCGAATCGCCCGTGCCAATCTTCTCTGCCGTAATCGGCTGGGTAATCGATTGGGGGCCAGGATGCGCGGAGATCATGCGTTTCTAGAGGAATGAAATGCGCGAGCCTGGGGGCGCGGACGGCCCCGTCCGCGAAAAAGGCTGTCCGTAAGCGCCGGCGACGGACCGACACGCTCCGCCGGTCAAAGTTCCCGCAGGGCGGCGGGGTCGAACCGCCCGGCGGCCGCACGGGCGGCACCCCACACGCACACCGCCAGACAGACCACCAAGCCGGCTGCCACAGTCGCCATGGCGGCCCACGGCAACTGCGCGCCCAGCGCGCGTGCCGCGGGCTGGATCGCCACCAGCGCCGGAATCATACCGCACACCACGCCCGCCGCCGCCAGCACCCCGTATTCGCCCGCCAGCAGGCGGACCCGCTGCCGCCACGGCACACCCACCGCCCCCAGCAACGCGAACTCGCCTCGCCGCTCCTCCACCCCGCGCAGGATGACCAGCGCCATCCCCGCAGCCCCCAGCACCAAGCCCAGTCCGCCCAGCACCACGAACAGATCCAAGTAACTCGCCTCCATCGCCCCCAGCGTCCGCAAACGCGCTTCCACCGTTTCAACCGTCACGCCCGGCACCGGATGGCGCAGCGCGGCAAGCTGAGCCCGGCGGCCGTCATTCTGGCGTTTGAGGGCCATATCAGCCGCCTCGCGCAGGGCATACGGCGCGTAATCACAGAGCCACATGCGGTAGCCCTCCTCCGGATACAGCCGCGCAAAAAACCGTTCGTCCATGATCAATGCGCCCTGCAGGATCCCGCTGCGCACCGGCAGCGCCCCCACAATGCGCACGCGCCACGGCGTGCCGTCCGCCCCGACATAGGTCAGCACAGCACCGTCCGTAAGCCCGGCCTTGACCTTGAGGCTGTACTGCAACATCGCCTGATCGGCCGCCAACACCGGAATCGCGCCGTCCGGCAGCAGGCGCGCGAGCGGCGACCAGACCCCGCCGGCCTCGCGCGGCTCAAAGGCTCGCGCACGCGCCATGGTGCGCGTGTCCACGCCCAGCAGCCGCGGCGTCTGCGGCGCGTTCATGTTGAGGCACCCCGCCTCGTCGCCCTCACGCAGCCGTACCGGCACCACGCCGGTCGCACCGCTCACTTCGCGCGCCAGTTCCAGACCGCGCGCGCGGTCACGCGCCACGGCCGCCGTGACGATCGCGCGGAAGCCGCCGCTGCCGGACCACGGATGCTCGCAGCCGGCGGCCGGATCATGCCGCATCGCAAGGATGCCGACCGTCAGGAAGAGCCCCACCGCCAGCAGGATCACGACCGGCGCGCTGCGCCGCGGCACCGACAGCGCGCGCGACACGCCGGCCGCCAGCGGCGAACGTACGGACGCCGCACGCCCGAGCGCGGCGCGGCGCCATGCGACGCCCAACGACGCCATGAAGAGCATGAGAGACAGCATCAGCAGAAAACCGGCACCGAAAAACGCACCATGCGCGGCACTGCCGCCCGGGCTCCATACCATCACGGCCAGCGCCGCGACCGCCAGCACCCCGCCGCACGGGCTCAACGCAGCCGCCACACGCGACACCGGTGCGCTGTCCCCCGCCGCGAACACGGCCTGCGCAGGCACCCCCTGCGCCCGCCACAACTCAGTCGGCGGACACGCGGCATAGTGCGCGGCACTGCGCAGCACCATCAGCAGCGATGCCCCCACGCTGACGCCTGCTGCCAGCACCGCTGCCGGAAGCGAAAAAACAAATGCGGGCTCGGCGCCGGCAAAGGCGTCACGCCAGAACCGGCCCAGACTCCAAACCAGCGCGCGCGCCAAGACCGCGCCGCCGCAGCTCCCCGCCAAAGCGCCAACGCCCAGCGGCACACACCACTCCGCCATCAGCACACGCATCACGTGGCCGCGGCTCCAGCCCAATGCACGCAACAGGGCAATCTCGCCCTTCCGCGCCTCAAGCGCCAATGCCAGCGAGAGCGCGGCCAACAGCAGCGCAGCCGCCGCCAGCATGAACGCCATGCCGCTAAAGAGCAGCCGGAAGTCGGTTGACCCGCGTGCCGCGGCCAGCCCTTCTTGCCAAACTGGGCGCACCTGAAAGCCGAACCGCTCCGGCGCCACCCCTTTGAGCGCCGTGCGCACGGTCGCTTCGTCAGTCGCGACGCGCAGGCTCATGGATTCACCGAACACGGCACCGAAGCAGGCTGTGCCCGCCGCATGCGTGAGAAACGCCTTGGGCGTCTCGCGCCACGCTTTCCAGTAAGCCTCGTTGGCGGCGTCGTTCAGCTGCTCGTCGTCCATCGGCAGACCGATGTCCCACTCGGCGCAACGGTCAACCCCCTCTAAGCCGGGGAAAACAGGCATCGCGCGGCGTACCGCAGCCGCAACTTCCATCGGCAGCACGCCTCTCACACGGAACACGCCCTGCGTCTCCGACAGCCGGCCGCCCGCCTCGAACCGACGCCAGCGCAGCGTCACGGTTCCGTTGCTGGAGACGCCCAGCGCCTCGGCGAGCCAGGCGTTGATGACGACCTCATCATCGCGCAGATCGCGCGGCACCTGCGGACCTCCGGGCGTCACCGCCGCCACAAACCCGTACGGCGTCGAACGGTCGCCCGCCTCGAAGCTGTCTGCGAGATGAAAGGTCGCGGCCTCGACCGGCAACCCCGCGCGGCTCAGTGCGCCATGCACGCCGGCCGGCAGAAAGACACGGCGACTGGTGATCACGGTGTCCGGGCCGTCCCGCCCTCCGCCCGCTGACCTCTGGTCTTTGACCTCCAACCCGCACGCCTCTGGCGTCAACGCCTCCGCCAATGCGTGCGCGAGCACCGGCGGCGGCAGCGGGGAGAGCAGCAGGTTGGCCATGTCCGGAACTCCCGCGTCGCGCGCAAGCGCGGCGAGCGGCACGAACACGTTCACGGGCGGCACCGAGTCCGGGCGCAGCGCGAAGTCGGCGGGCAGCAAAGCGTCTGGCGCTGCCGGCGCCCCGAACGCCGCCGCAAAATCCAGATTGCGGCGGACCAGCCGCGACGCATTGACCGGGCCGAGCGGCAACTCGGCCGCGTAGAGCGAAGGCTTGACGAAACGCACCGCGCCCGTCATACCCGCCACTTGCGCAAGCGCCCGTCGGTTGAGCGCGGCCCGCCCCTCATCGGGCGGCCCCGGCCGCCCGATGACCTGCGCGTCCGACGCACACACCACGCCCTCGGCGTTCAGCAGCTCGCCGCGCAGGAGCAGCGCGGCCTCGCTCCCGGGCAGGCGCTGCGCCATGTCGGCCGGAAAGACGCCGTCCGTCAGCAGCGCGACCGAACGGATGGCGCCGAGCCGTGCGCGCAAGCCGGCGCGCAGGCTGGCTTGCAGCGACTCGCCGGTCAACAGCGCCGCGCAGAAGATGGCCGCCGTCAGCGCGGACGTAGCCGCAAAACCGGCATGCCGCACGCGGTAATGCAGCAGGTTTCGCCGGACCCAGGCCGTGATCGTCATCTGTTTTTGAATGCTCAAGCACGAACCCTTTTAGACGGGGCAACGGCGGCCCGCACCCGCGCGCCGCACCATCGTCATTTCCCCTGCGGCGTACCTTTGACCTTGAGCGGAACCGCGTAAAAGCCCTTCGAGGCGGTCACAAAGAGCGTGTCTTTTTTCGGGCCGCCGATGCAGACGTTCGCGCTCCACCCCTCCGGGATCTTGATCACGCCCAGAAAGACGCCCGCCGCGTCGTAAACATAGACGCCCTCTTTGTTGGTCAGATAGATCCGTCCGTCGGCATCGAGCGTCATGCCGTCCGACCCCATCTCACAGAAGAGCCGTTTGCCAGCCAGGGAGCCATCGGGCTGAATCGCATAGGCGAAGACCTTCTTCGCCTTGATGTCGGCCACGTAAAGCTGCTTACCGTCCGGCGTACCGACAATCCCGTTCGGCTGCTGCAGGTCCTCGGTCACGCGGCGCGGCGCACCGCCCTTGGGCAGGAAATACACCTGCTGGGTGCCCTGCGGCGCCTCGGCGTGCGTCCACCACGGGCGCTTGTAAAACGGATCCGTGAAATAGCAGCCGCCGCCCTGCGGGCAGGCCCACACGTCATTCGGCCCGTTGAACGCCTTGTCGGCGTGCGCCTTGGCCAGCACCGTCACCGCGCCGTCCGGCGAGACCGACCACAGTTCCATCTTCTCGTCGGCGCAGACCAGCAGACTCCCGTCCGGCGCGAAGCACATGCCGTTAGCGCGGCCGGCCGGATCCATAAAGGTACGCAGCCCCTGTTCGCGCGACCAGCGCAGGATCTTGTTGTTCGGCTGATCCACAAAGAAAACCTCGCCCGCCGCGTTGACGGTCGCCCCTTCCGTGAATTTAAACCCGTCCGCCAGCTTTTCCGCCACCGTGCCCGGCGCGACCACGTCGTCCAGCCCCGCCGCCACCGCGCACGCGGCCATCACGCCCGAAACCAGCCCGATCATGCCCTGTTTCATACTGCACCCTTTCGTTGCTCTTCTGTCCACCCGCAGGTTTGGCCGTCAGTTTACCGTTTCGCGGCAACGCTGACAACGTGTTGTTGAACGACGAGCGCTTTCGCTTGCGCGGGCTGCACGGGACGCCTACAATGAGGCGCTTTCAGATGCAAACGACCCTTCCAGAACCGACGCCGGTGTTCGACTGCCACGTCCACCTTTACCCGGACGCGCTGGCCCCCAAGGCGGTGGGCGAGCTCGCGCGGCGCTTTGGCAACCCGCCGGCGTTTGACGGCACCGTGGCCGGGCTGACGGCAGACCTCGCCCGCTCCGGCATCTGCGGTGCGCTCAATCTGCCCGTCGCGACCCGGCCCGAGCAGGTGGCGTCGATCAACGCCTGGGCCGCCGCGATCAACCGCGGCCCGGTGCGCAGCCTCGCGACCCTTCATCCCGACACGCCCGACATCCCGGCCGCGCTCGCGGCCATTCAGGTGGCCGGCCTCCGCGGCGTCAAGCTGCACCCCGAGTATCAGGCTTTCACCTTGGATGATCCGCGCATGCAGCCGGTCTGGCGCGGCTGCGCCGAGCGCGGCCTCTTCGTTTTCCTGCACGCCGGCGGCGAGCGCGTCTTCACGCCGCCCTTCCGCACCACGCCCCGCGCGCTGGCGGCGCTGTTGGCGGCGCATCCGCGTCTGACGGTGGTGGCCGCGCACCTGGGCGGCTTCCAGATGTGGGACGAGGCCGAGGCGGCGCTCATCGGCCGCCCGCTCTACCTCGACCTGTCGCACACGCTCTTCTGGATGTCCGACGCGCAGCTCGTGCGCATGGTGCGGCGCCACGGCGCGTCGCGCATCCTGTTCGGCTCCGATGCCCCGTGGCAGTCGCCGGACGCCGTGTTGCGTGCCTTTCTCGCGCTGCCGTTCACGGTGCGCCAACAGCGGCAGATTCTCTGGGACAACGCCGCAGGCCTGCTCGGCCTGACGGATCCTGTTCGGGCACGCAGTGACGTGCCCGCCACCCTCCAACCCCGGGCCTCGGCATGACAGTTGCCCTCATCGGACTCGGCCTGATCGGCGGCTCGTTCGCCCGCGACCTGCGCAAGTCAGGCCTGACCACAGAACTGCTCGGCGTCGATGCCGACCCGGCGCATGCGGCGCGCGCGCTGGAGCTCGGCCTCGTCGACCGTATTGTCGCGCTGGGCGAAGCCGCCCGCGAGGCCGACGCGCTGCTGCTGGCGGTGCCGGTCAACGCCATCGAGACGCTCCTGCCGAGCCTGCTCGACACCGCACGCGACGGACAGACCGTGATCGATCTCGGCTCCACCAAGCTGCGTATCGCCGATGCGGTGCGCGAGCACCCTCGGCGCGAGCGGTATGTCGCGGCGCACCCGATGGCCGGCACCGAGAACGCCGGCCCCGACGCCGCGCTGGAAGGGCTCTTCCGGAACAAGACCGTGCTGCTGTGCGATCTTGAGTGGAGCGCCCCGGATGCCTGCAAGACCGCGCTCGAACTCTTCCACGCGGTCGGCCTCAAGTTCGAGTTCATGACCGCCGAGCAGCACGACCGCCACGC
>Ga0116141_10002095_pt1 | contig 17221 bp, 18 predicted proteins | sample AD_UKC097_MetaG_FD_89744 | JGI IMG/M metagenome (GOLD analysis project Ga0116141, IMG submission 89744) | Active sludge microbial communities of municipal wastewater-treating anaerobic digesters from USA - AD_UKC097_MetaG | ecosystem: Engineered > Bioreactor > Anaerobic > Digestate | place: USA...
TGCGGCGTTGCCGATCTGGGCACTGTCGCCATCGGCAGGATACGCAAAATGGGCCAGGCTGGTCTTGAGTTGAGTCTCGATGCCGGCCATCTGGCGCTCGGCGGCCTGCAAGCCGAGCAGTCGCGCGTGGCGCGGCTCAACGCTGGTCAGCGTGTCCGTGGCCCAGCGATATTTGGTGATGCCGTAGCCCGCGGCGCCGACCAGCGTGGCCAGTAACACGCAGGCCATCAGCACGAGCCAGAGTTGTTCAGGGCGAAGCGCGGGCCGTTTCATGGCGCCCCTCTCGGACGCGCGAGGGCATAGGTCTTGGGGTCGAGGTTCATCTCAATGTTGAACACTTCCTTGAGGGCACCGCCAGCTCGGGTGGCGGGTGACAGCAGACGCACGTCGCGAACGCCGGGCTGGCTCGCCAGTCGCTGCACCAGGGCGGCGGCGTCGTCGCCGTTGCCGTGGATGACGACCTTGTTGCCTTCTATGCGGAGCGAGTTGAGCCAGGCCCCGTCCGGCACGGCGCGGGTCAGCATGTTGAGCACGGGCAGCCAGGCCATTTGATGCGAGGCGATGTCACCCACGCTCTTGAGGCGTTCGCTCTGTTTGGTCAAGGATTCGCGCAGGGCGACTTGCGGCGCGACCTGGGTCTGCAGCCCATCAAAGGCTTTCTGGGCCTGTATGGCGCGCAAGCGCGACTGCAGGGTGGGCGTGAATGCGATGGCGAGCAACAGCAGCAGTGCCAGCGCCAGCAGGGCGAGTCGAAGGTTTCGGCCCCGGGCGGCAACGCGCTGGCGCTCACCTTCGCCAAAGCCTTGCATCACGATGGGACGGAAGTCCGCGGAAAACGGCGTCGATGGCAGCACCCAGACTTCAGGGGCGGCCGTGCTGTCGTCACCCACGGTGGCCACCGACTGCAAGCGCCGTTCTACGTGCGCCCTGGACGCCATGGCCAGGTCGATGCGCAGCGTGTCGCCGGCGGGCGTGGCCGCGTAGCCAAAAACGGTCTGCTCGGGGTCAAACGGGGTGGCGGCATCGACTTCCAGCCGCACGGCGCGGGCCACGTCGGCCGGCGTCAGACGAGGCAACGTGAACTGACGATCCAGCACCTGGTCCCGCGGCAGTTCAACCGCCAGCAATGCCGCGCCGGCGCCAGGGGCAGCGGGTTGAGCACGGCCGTGGGCCACATCCCAGAAAGACCGCCCGCCATCTGCGCGCAGCAGGTCCACGCGCACCGGTGGTGTCAGTCCGCGCAGCGCGGGAAGGCCCAGGAGCATTGCACCGGCAGCACGCCACTGCATCGGCCACTGGCTCAGGTCCATGCCGAAAAGGCGCGTTTGGTTGGGGATACTGGTGGTCATGGCAATCGGTAACGACTGGGTTCAGGCGCCGGACACAACAATCTGCCGGTCACCCCCCAAAATGCGCCAGGGCGCCGTGCGGGAGTAGCCAGCGCCCAATGCGACGTCGCGTGTCAGGAGCAGTATTTTGCCTGTGCCCAGAGGCACCCGGGCAATCAATCGGTAATGATCGCCACCACCACCCCCTGTGAAAGCGGCGTTGAGGCCGCTGGTGTCGACGCCGGGCTGGTTGGTGCCGCGCGATCCGAGAATGCGATCAACCACGGCGGCGTTGCCACCAGCCAGCACCCCCAGAACCTCGGCCGGAGCGGCCATGGGATTGACCCGGTCGCCCCCGGTCATGTCCGCCGTCACCAGGTTTCGCAGGCGTGCATAGAGCGGGTAATCGACCCCCGGTACGAGCAACAGGTCTTCGACGGCTTCGAAGCGCCGCGCCGAGACGTTGGCACCGCCGGGCGCGGTGGGGTCTACCGCCGGGCGCTGATCGCGCCACTCCACCATGACTTGCGCCAGTGCCTGGGCGCGTCCAGCGTCCAGCCCACCCGCGTTCTGCAACAAGGTGGCCAACAACGGCACGCTGGCGCCATTGAGGGAAATGAGCCCGTCCAACGGCATGGCTTCCACCTCGACCTCGATCCCACCGAACGCCACAGGCGCGCGGGTACTTGCTCGCATGGGTTCGGTGCGGGTCTGCATGGCCTGCAGTGCGAGCACGATGGCGGCTTCGCCAATCGCTTGGCCACTGACCTCGTCCTGTAGCGTGGAGGCAACACGAATCTGCTGACGCACCGTTTTGGTCATCCCGATGACGAGGACGCTGAGGGCGGCAACGATCCAGAGCACGGCAATCAATGCCATGCCACCGAGGGAGCGCGTGCGACGGCTCATCTCAGCGTTCCCCCACCAAACTGCGCGCGTGATACGCCAGGGTCGGTCAGCATGAGGGGCTGGGAGGCGGCAATGATCAGCGGCCAGGGGCGGCCTTCCTGGGCGACGACCATCTCGATGGCTGAGGGGACACGAATACCAAACGGCAGATCGGGCGGTGGCCATGCGGACAGCCATTCGCCGGTGTCCGGGCGCTGATAGCGCAGGCCCAGCGCGGAGACGCGGGTGGCCATGACCTGCGCCTGTGCGCCTCCCCAATCTGCAAATTCGGGCGCCCCGCTCCAGGGCGCATAACGCAGCACAAGCTGCGCCTCGCCCGATCCTCCGCCTTCCATGGCGAGTCGCAGGTAATGGCGACCACCGACACCAAATCGCGCCGGCATGACGCCAATCCAGGCGAGTGAATTGGGTTGTCCGTCGAAAAAGATGCGGCTGGCGTCCAAGCCCGCGCCGGGCGCAGCCTGCAATGCCTGGAATTCGCGCGCTGAAACGCGTGAGAGTACATCGCGCAGAAAAAACACCGTCGTACGGTATTGATCGGCATCGCTGGCACGCCGCTCGACGCTGTCGCCGGTCTGCCCCATCGCGCGCATGGCGCTGGTCAGAGACAACATCAGGATGGAAAGCAGCACGAGGGCGATCAGCACCTCCACCAACGTGAAGCCCCGAGCGGTCAGACGTGGCGGCCTCATCGTGCGCCCTCCAGTGGGCGGCGCTCGGGACGCAAACTGGCGATCTGAAAGCTTCGCGCACGCCCGCCGTCGGCCCACTGCACCACGGCGCGCAATTCGTGCACGCGGACAGCCCGGGTGTCGCTGTTGGCCGGCGTGGGGTATGGCGCGCTGCTGACCTGCCACTCAAAGCCGGCACTGGTGCCTGCGTCGCTCACGCCATCGGCCGGAATGGTTGAATAGGCCGACAGCAAAGACTCCGCCAGCAAGACCGCACCTTCCTGGCTGGACAGGTGGCCCGCCTGGCGCGCGCTGTTGCCCATCACCTTGTAGAGCGCGCCCAACGAGAGGGCCATGATGGCAAATGCCACCAAGATCTCGAGGAGCGAAAAACCACCCGCACGCGGACGAAGGCGACGTCGGCTGCCTGTGCTGATCATGGCTTGGCGGGCTCCTGCTCGATACGGCCGGAGAACCAATCGACCCGCAGCCGTACCCCTGTGCCGGACGGGCGCACCAGATCGACGCTGCCGCCCGAAGCACCGCCACGTGGAAGAAACCGAATGCTCAGCGTCCCGTCGGAGCCGGTTTCTTCTGCCGCCATGACGGCGCGCAACTCCAGCGGCGGCATCACCAGGTGGGGCGGTTGGCCCTCTATTCCGAAGCTGCGTTGCTGAAGGTTGACCACGAATCGGACCTCCGTTCCCCGACTTTGCGCCAGAAAACGGGCCGTACGCATATCGCTGAGTGCCGCGCGGACGGTGTCGCGGTACTGCACCGATTCCTGCAGTTTGCCAAACGCGATGGGTACCAGGCCGACCAACAGCGCCAGTAGCGCGAACACGACCAGCAACTCCACCAGAGTGAAGCCGGACGCTGGTCGCGGATACGGTATTCGTTTGCGCGGGGGCACCACTGGGCGCCTTGATCAAACCTCAGGGGGCGTTGCGGACGTCGGCGTTTTCGCCTTCGCCACCGGGCGCGTTGTCGGCACCCAGGGAGACGATCTCGAACCCGCCATTGGCCACGGGGCTGGTATAGCGATACGCATTGCCCCAAGGATCGTTTGGCAGTGCGCCTTTGAGATAAGGCCCGTTCCAGCCTGCGATCGAGCCGGGTTGCTTGACCAGCGCCTGCAGTCCTTCTGCCGTGGTGGGGTAGCGGCCGACGTCCAGCTTGAACAGTTCCAGTGATTTGTCGAGGTCAGCAATTTGCACGACGGCGGTCTTGGATTTGGCGCCGCCCAACTGGCCCAGCACACGCGGGCCCACGATGCCCGCCAGCAGCGTGAGGATGGCCAGCACCACCAGCAACTCGATCAGGGTAAAGCCCTTGCGGCGGCGGCGCGAGGTGGCAGATTGGCTGAAACGGACGAAGCGATTCATGACGCTTTCTTTCGTAGATGAACAAACAATACAGAGCGGGTCAGCGAGCAAGGTCATTGATAGAGAGGATGCCAACCAGGATAGACACGATGATGGCGGCAATCATCACGCCCAACACCAGGATGAGTACGGGCTCGAGAAAGGTCAGCGCGCGCTTGATGCCAGTCTCGACCTCGCGATTCAGGATGTTGGCCAACTCGATCATCATCGGGCCGATACGGCCGGTTTCCTCTCCCACTCGGATCAGATTGATGGCCAAAGGTTCAAAAATGCCGGTGGCTGACATGGCCGAAACCAGACGCCCCCCATCCTTGACCACCGGGATCATCTTGGCCAACGGCTGCCGCAAGCGTGCGTTGCCTACCGTCTCGGTGGCGATGTGCATGGCCGTCAGCATGGGCACGCCATTGCCGAGCAGAGTGCCCAACGAGCGGGAAAAAAGGGTGAGATCGTACTTGTGCAACAGGGGCCCCATCAATGGCAGGCGCAACGCTATCGCCTGCCACCAGACCCGACCCGAGGGTGAGCGCAGCCAGCGCAGAGCAAGCCAGCCCAACACCGCGAAGACGACCGCCATGACCCAGCCGTATTGACGAAACGCGTGACCGATCACCATGACAACGCGGGTGGGCAACGGCAGCGCATCGCCCATGTCGTTGAACAGCTGTTCGAACTGGGGCACAACGAACCCCAGCATTGCCACCAGCGAAAGGACCGCCACGCCCAGCAAAATGGCGGGATAGATGGTGGCAGAGACAACGCTTTCCCGAAGGGCACGCAGGCGCTCCATGTGCTCGACCAGGCGTTGCAGCACCTGCGACATCTGGCCGCTGATCTCGCCCGAGCGCACCATGTTGATGTAGAAGTCGCCGAACAGATCACGGTAACCGCCCAGCGCACGACTGAAAGGGGCACCCCCCTTGACGTCTTCCAGCAGCTTTTCGAGCATCGCCCGGACACTGGGCTTGTGGCTCATGTCGATCAGTACGCGCAGCGCGTTGTCCAACGCCAGGCCGGCGCGAAGCATGATGGACAGTTCGCTGGTCAGTGCCAATATGTCCGCTTGATTGACGGGGCCTTTGGCCGCACGTGCCCTGCGCTGGGAGCCTGGCAGCGCCACCGTGCCTGAACTGACCCCGGTTTCGGCCTCATCAATACGGATCGGCGTCAGCCCACGCTCACGCAGTTGGCGCAGCACAACGCCGTTTGCGCTGGCCTCACTGCGTCCTTCGACCAGGCGTCCATCAGGCTGCGCAGCGCGCCAAATGAACTCAGGCATCGCTCTGATCCTGCGTGACGCGCAGCACTTCGTCCAGGCTGGTCACGCCAGCAGCCACCTTGCGCAACCCGTCGTCGTAGAGGGTATGCATGCCGCTGGTGACGGCAATGGCCTGCAATGCGCCCGCGTCCAGGCCCTGAAGGATGGCGCTGCGCATGGGCTCATCCACCACCAGCATTTCGTGGATGCCGGTTCGTCCCTGGTAGCCCGTACCCCGGCATTTTTCGCACCCCTTCGCCTCGAAGATGGACGCACCGGCCGCCAAAAATTTTCCGATGCCGGAGCTTTGAATCAACTCTGGCGCAGGTTGGACCGGCGTCTTGCAGTGGGGACACAGCTTGCGGACCAGGCGCTGTGACAGCACGCCATTGAGCGTGGAGGTGATCAGGTAGCGCTCTACACCCATGTCCTGCATTCGGACGACGGCGCTCGCAGCGGTGTTGGTGTGCAAAGTTGATAGCACCAAATGACCGGTCAGGGAGGACTGAACCGCGATTTGAGCTGTTTCGCCGTCGCGCATTTCCCCGATCATGATGATGTCCGGGTCCTGCCGGAGAATGGAACGCAGTGCGTTCGCGAAAGTCAGGTTGATTTGCGCATGCACCTGGATCTGGTTGATGCCTTCGAGCTGATATTCGACCGGGTCCTCCACGGTGATGATCTTCTGCGTGGTGGAGTCCAGCTTGGACAGGCCAGCGTACAGCGTGGTGGTCTTGCCCGAGCCAGTCGGACCGGTCACCAGCAGGATGCCGTGCGGGCGCGCCAGCAGCGCATTAAAGCGTGCCAGGGTGTCTTTCTCGAACCCCATGTCCTCCAGGCTGAAGCGCACGCTGGCCCGGTCGAGCACCCGCATCACCACGCTTTCGCCATGCACGGTCGGAACGGTAGACACACGCAAATCCAGCTCACGCCCCTTCACTCGGGTCTTGATGCGTCCGTCTTGCGGCAAACGGCGTTCGGCGATGTCCAGATGCGCCAGCAGCTTGACACGGGAGCTGACCGCGGCCCCCTGGCGTGGTGGCACCACTTCTTCGGGCAACAGCACACCATCGACCCGATAGCGCACGTGCAGTCCATCGTCAAACGGCTCCAGATGGATATCCGACGCCCGAAGCTCGATCACGCGACCGATGATGGTGTTTACCAGGCGAATAACGGGCGCTTCGCTTGCCAGGTCGCGAAGGTGCTCGACGAAGTCGCCGGCGTCGCCCTCAAGTTCACTGCCTTCGCCATCCCCCTCAGCAGTGGACGGTTCTTCCAGCAACCGGGCCAGTGCCTTGTCGATTTCGCTCGGGATTCCGACCGCTGCCCGGACCTTCAACCCACTGGTCAGGTGGAGCGCCTTAAGCACAAATTCGTCGTGAGGCGCAGCCATGACGACTTCCAGCTGGTCGTCTGAGACCCGCACGGGCAGCACGTGATGCGCCCTCAGGAACTCGGGCAACAGGCCTTCGGGTTCAGGCAGCATCTCGGGATAGGCATCAGCCGTCACGAACGGTTGGCGCAAATGCTCGGCCAATGCACGTGCCGCATCCACTTCAGAAACCAATCCGAGGCTGACCAGCACGCGGTCGAGCGTTCCGCCCATTTCTCGCTGCGCGGCCATGGCACGGTCGAGATCGCGCTCACTCAGCTTGCCGGCATCCACCAACAGGTTGCCGTAGGCGTGCCAGCCGGTGACTGTTGCCTCAGCGCTCAAGGCAGGCTCAACCAGCGAGTGATGGTGGGTGTTGGAGTCGGCCATGCGGGAAAGATCGGCAATTCCACGAACACGCTCAACCATGCTTCGAATTGCCTGCTGCTTTTAAACCTCCGATGCTAGCACCCCGCCAACTCCGGGCGACGTTGAACTCCAGACTCGGCGGTCGAAATGTCCGCAAATCGTGTCGCCTTGGCCCACCAAGCCACCGCGCCGAATGAACTGGAGGCCGCAGAAACGGGGCACAAATGGGAGGTCGCACCAAAAATGCAGCATTTTTTATTAAACGGATTTCGAATATCCCACCACATGTAAACGCTTAAAACGACGGTAAACGGGTGATCGCCACAAACGCAACAGGCTCGCAAGGTGCCAGCCAAGGTGCCTGAGGTCCCGGTGACTGGCGCGCTGGGCTACGTGCTCAACGACGACACTGTCCGCACGCATGAGAATCCAGCCCGCCAAACGCAAGCGCAGGCAAAGATCCACATCTTCACCATACATGTGATAGCGCTCATCAAACCCTCCAACCTGGGCGAACGCGGTGCCGCGCAGCAGCATGAAGGCCGCATTGACCCAATCGGCCGAGCCTGCACTGTTCGCCGGCACTTCGTGCCGGCGGCGAAAAAGATGGCGCCGCAACAAACGCCCCGGCGTTGGCAGCAGGCGCTCATGGTCCTGCACTGCGCCAGCAACGTCAATCTGCCGCGGATATACGCAACCAGCCTGGGGCGCGGCAGCAAACACGGCCAACAAGGCCACGAAAGGTTGGCTATCCAGCAGCCGGACATCGGGGTTCACGACCCCAAACACGGTGCTTGCACCCAGCTTGCGATCACGTTCGAACGCGCGATTGTGATTGGCACCGAAGCCTGCTGGCGACGAATTTTCAAGCACGACGACCTCAAAGGGCCATGACCTGGCCCGCACAGAGGCCACCAACCCGGGTTCAGGACAATTGACCGTCAACAACACGCGGCAAGGACCCACACCTCCGCTTTCAAGCACCGACGCCATTTGACCGAGCAAGGCGATCACGGCGGCGCCATGGCCATGACTGACTACGGAGACGCTCAATCCGGCATCCGGCATGGTGGAACCGTTCACTCAAACAACTCAGCGTGCTTCAAAGACACTCCTGCGCGATCCTTTTCGGAAAGGCTTGGAAACTGAATGTCGTGCGCCGCCAAGGGCCATTCAATGCCAATAGAGGGGTCGTCCCAGGCGATGCAGCGCTCATGCTCTGGTGCGTAGTAATCGGTCGTCTTGTACAGGAAATCTGCAGTAGCGGTAAGCACAAGAAATCCATGCGCGAAGCCCGGGGGCACCCACAACTGCCGGTTATTTTGATCGCTCAGCTCTACACCCACCCACCGCCCGAAACTTGGCGACCCGCGACGAAGGTCGACCGCCACGTCAAAGACGGCGCCACTCACTACGCGCACAAGCTTGCCCTGGGGTTGTTGAATCTGGTAATGCAATCCACGCAAGACCCCCTTGCTGCTGCGACTGTGGTTATCCTGGACAAACTCCACGCATGCGCCCGTGGCGGCGCGGAACGCACGACGATTGAAACTTTCAAGAAAGAAACCTCGTGCGTCACCAAAAACCTTTGGCTCAATGACAAGAACGTCGCTTATCGCGGTATGAGTTATTTTCATTTCGATCAACTTTGTGCCGCTGTCACAGCAATTCCTGATGGAAGGTATCGTTTGTAGCGGCCCAGGCCCGCCTGAATTCCTTCGGCTGAAATTTTATAAAGCCACTGTCCATCACTTTCGCCAACGCAGCGCGCGCCAAAGTTTTCATGGAACCTGCACACGCTTATATTTCTTTTGTCGACCTCAAAATGAGCCGAACTGAAGCCCAGGCACAGACCATACATATAGATCATCATGGCAGATTCAATCGCATGGTAGAAGGGCTCCTCCGGCTTCAAAATCCAGGAGCCCCAGCAAAACGAGGGCCCACGCGCGTCGTACATTCTCACGGTACCGATGGGTGCACCATCCACCCGCTCGATAATAAAATAAGCTTGGGCAGTGTCACAACGATAACTGCGCAACCAGTCAATTTGCTCACTCAGCTGCAATGAGGTGGGTGAGATGTACCGACTTGTTTTTTCATGGGTTCGCAAATTCAATATGAATGCTGCATCGCGTTCGGTCACATCACGCAGGTTAAGGCGATGACCTTGGATGCGACTGGCCTTTACGATACGACCGTCATTCATTTCCGGGCATTCTTAAACGGCAAGCAGCGTCCACCTGAGCCAATTGAAATTCAGTGCCGGCTTGTCCCGGATCGATGCGAAGACGATTTTCAAACCCCTCATTGCTGTCGAGCGTAAAACGCAGCTCCTCATACCTGCCCGGAAGAGTTTCGGAAATTCTCTTTCTCAGGGAGTTGTTTTCGGTGAAATTTTTTTCACCCAATTTCAGGAAAAAAACTTGAAGCGTGTCTTCACGCTTTGTGCGTATACGAACACTCAATTCAATCACCTGACAGCGCGAAAATCCCGCCCCATCATGCGCATGGAAAACAGCCTGCGGGTCATCTCCCCCAAGCAGCCAACCGTCGGGCGCAGCATGCACGTCGTTCAACGTCAGGGTTGCATGGTTGGATGCGCCGGCTTCCCGAGACGTCCAATGCATCAGCACATCGCTCGACGGTTGCTGCGCGACGACCGGAAAGTATTTGATGAACGATGCATGGATGCGACGGCCATATTGATAGGCTGGCGTCCAGTCAGGCATGTCGAAGCTTGGGCAACGGATGGGTTCACGTGACCCCAACTGCTCTGCCAAACAACGAATTTCCTTCGCTCGAAATTGGGCGTTGTCGGCGTAGTGATCGTTAACACTGAAGATGCCGCGCGCAGCAGCCAGCGCCAGCATGGCCATCAAGATAACGATGGACCGCTTCACCTTTTGCTGACGCCCGCCCCGTTTGCGCGACCACGCAAAAACAGTCAAAGCCAACGCCCAGGGCAACAGCAGGGTCACCCAAAAGAAATGGAACCTGAAATACGCAAACTGAAATACATCCCAGGCGCTGCGGATGGATGGATCTCGGACACTGGTGCGACCCAACGACACCAGCATCAGGTACCCCGCCACAATGAGCGCCAGGGGCAGATAGACGTAAGCTGTCCGCCACTCCACTGAGTCGCCGACTCGACGGGCGAGCCGTCCTAATAGCCAGAAAAGGCTGGCTGCGAGCAGGAAGACAACGCCCACAGCAAACACAAATTCCACGCCAAGGGCGGGAAATGGTCGACCAACCGCCCTGCCAACCTTTCCGAGCAAAAACACCCAAAATTCGGGTTTGTCGGGCCAAGTCAGTTCGTAGCGCAAGGCGGGATCGGAACCGGGCGCCACACGCGTCAGGTAGAGTTGCAACGATGTGGTCAACAAACCGGCCATGGCGGCCACGAAACCGCCGACGCGCACTCGTGCGCTCAACGGTTCGTCCGGCCCATGGGCATAAGACATCAAGATCCAGACGCACCCAAGCGTCAGCGCTGCGATGGCTCCGGAGATGTACGACAAGCCCGCCAAAAGACACAGGCACAACGCCGCTGGCGCCATCATTCTGGATCGACATGTCAGAACCACATACGAAGTGCCCAGCAGGAACACCAGAGGCAGCGCCTGGTGGTAGGCCAGGTTTTGCTCCCCCCAGTAACTGCCGGCTTGAAGCATGAAGATCGTGGCTGCAAATGCAACCGCGCGTATTCCTGCCATGGGGATCGCCCAACCTAGCAGTCGCCACTGCAGCCATAGCAAAGCCCCGAGCACCAGCAACATCGACAGAAATTGATAGGCGATGGAATTTCCGTCGAGCCAGCGCTGCGCCACGGTATCAAGAGCGAATCCAATGGGCGAAATGGTGTTGTTGACCACCTGAAACAGCCGTGCGAGCGCAAACGAGTCCGCGTTGCCATCACGATAGGCACGCCAATCGTCGATGAACGGCATGTCCGTACCGTAGCGAAGCCATGCCACCAGGTTGGCGGCAAGCATGGCCAAAGGCAATGCAATGCAAGCGCGGGTGAGCCATCGCTCCAGCAGCGATGGCTCAGCGTTGGGCATCGGGCGTAAAAATCCAGTAATGCACGACGAAGAGCAAGGGAGTGCACACCATTACGGCCGCAAGCGGCGCCGCCCAAGCCGGACCGCCGATCCAAGTCATCCAAGCTTCGACGGCCAGCAACCCCAACCCCAGTTGCAATACGTGGCTGGCAGCGACATACCAAAACGACATGCGCCGACCAGGCCTGGCAAATACCGTACGGCGCAGCAAGGTGAATGACAGGCCGATGCCCGCCAGAAACGCCAACACATAAGCCGATCGATAACCCATCACCTTCAACAAGCCGAGATAGAGCAAGTAGGTCGCCAGTGTATTGAACCCGCCGGCCATCAAATACCGCACCCCAGCGCCGATCAAGCGGCCTCCTGCGAGCGTGTCAGCGAAAGAAATTCGTCATACTGACGGATGTAATCTTGCGGATCGTAAGGATCGGAGGCCAGCACCATCAGCACCGCGTCCTCTGAATATCCGTACTGAATGCCCCAAGTCATGGGCGGCAAATACAAGCCCAGGTTGGGGCGATCCAGCCAGAATTCCTCGCGCCGCGTCCCGTCATCCGTCACCACTCGCAGTTGGCCTTTGACCGCCACCAGAAACTGCGCGCACTGCCGGTGCGCATGCTCTCCCCGAATTTGCTGATTGGGCACGGCGTAGACCCAGAAACAGCGTTTCGGCACGAATGGCAGGTCCAGATCGAACTCTGCCGCACATAAAAAGCCACGCAAATCCTGCACTTCGCGCAGGGTATGCAACTGCACGCCGCGCACGGCGCTGACCGAAACACTGGATTGCGCGGCGCCACGCATCTGCTCGGCTGCCACTGCCGACCGAGTAGGGGCATCGACATAACCGACGATGACGGCGGGATGCCCTTGCACCACCGCACCCGAAGGAACGTCGTGCGTAACAACGGCCCCGGGCTCGACACGCGCACGGGCCCCAATGCGTACGCCAGGTGACACCACAGCCCCTTCACCCACGTGCGCGCCATCCTCCAGCCGCGCGCCCCCTGCTACACACGCCAGAGCCCCTACTCGAACGTCGACACCGACCTCGTCGGTCAGCACGACAGCGGAAGGGTGGACAAACGGATCAGACACTTTGAATCAACTCTTGAAGAAATGCTGAATGGTCAGCGCTACCGCTTGGGGTCGGTGTTTGGTATTCTCATAAGCGCGCCAGGCGTATGCGCCCACGATCCCGAGACTAAGCAGGTTCAGCGCACCAAAGAACAGGATGACAACCAAGGTCATGGCATAGCCGGGAACAGCGATCATCCCGAGCATCCGGCCGAGGACCGCAACCGTTCCGAGTGCCACCGCGGTCAACACACCCAAGGTGCCCGTCCACAACAAACCGCGAATCGGCAAGTCGGTGAACGAGAATACGCTGTCGGCCAGATAGGATACTTTTTTCTTCCAGGTCCATGCGGAGCTACCGTGCTGCCGTATCTGGCGCTCATACGGCACCTCGGCGCGACGAAATCCGAGCCAGAAGATCTGCGCAATCAACGAGCTACGGCTCTCCTCCAACGCCAGCAGCGCGTCTCGAAAGGACTGGTTGCACGCAAAAATATCGACGCCGCCAGCCGGCATTTGAGGCACAACCCAGCGGCGATAGGCAGACCAAAAAAGGCGGGCAGTCCAGCGCTGCAACAACGGGTCGCTGCGGGCCGCGCGAACGCCCACCACCACATCACAGGCGCCACCGGACAGCACACCGAACATCTGGACAATCAGCTCTGGCGGCTCCTGCAAATCGGCCGCCATCACCGCAAACAGCGATCCGGCGGCGTGCATCAGCCCCATGCGCACCGCTGCGAAGGCCCCAAAATTTCGCGACAGCAACACGAGCTTGGCAGCGAAAGGCTGGTCGGGCAATTGCGCCAGCAGCAGCTCATGGCATCGATCCGGACTGCCATCCACGACGAAGACCACCTCAAGCCGACCATTCAACTTGCCGTCCAGCGCCGCCAGCGCGCGCAGCAGATCCGGAATGGATGCTTCGTTCTTGTACACCGGAACGATCACACTGAGATCACGCACGCTCAGACCGCCTCCTGCTCAAAACAAGTGACTGCGTCAATCACTTGGCTGACTTGCGAATCCGTCATGCCAGGAAAACAGGGCAGCGTCAGCACCTGGTGGCACGCAGCCTCCGACACGGGCAGGTGCACATCCGCATAAGCGCCGACATGCATCGGTTGGCGATGATCCGGCACCGGGTAATGCACGTCGCTGACCACGCCGCAAGCCGTCAGATGCATGCGCAACGCGTCGCGTCGCGGACTCCGTATGACGTACAAGTGGGCCACGTTCTCGTCCGCGCCAACCACTGGCGCCTGCAGCGACATGTCGGCAAAGGCTGCGGTGTAACGCGCCGCAATCGCACGCCGCTCAGCGTTTGCGACGTCCAGCCCGGGCAGTTTCGCTGCAAGCACCGCGGCCTGCAACTCATCAAGCCGGCTGTTGCGCCCACCACGGCACACGACTTCGTACTTGGATCCCCACCCATACTGACGCAAGGCGCGAAGGCGATCAGCCAGCGCGTCGATCCCGGTCACCAAGGCACCGCCATCTCCCAGCGCGCCCAAGTTCTTGGTGGGATAGAAGCTGAAGCACGCCACATCACCCCACGCACCGGCCGCCCGACCGGCCAGTCGGGCGCCATGCGCCTGCGCACAGTCCTCGATCAGCGACACGCCAGCGGCACGGCACAACGGGGCGATGACGGCCATATCTGCCATCCGCCCGTAGAGATGCGTGGCAATGACGGCGTGAATCGATTGCGACCCCAGCATGTCGGCCAACACCTGCGGCGCGAGATTGAGCGTCACCGGATCGACGTCCGCATATACCGGCTCGGCGCCCACTGCCAGTATCGCCGAACTGCCGTAGAACCCCGCATTGGCCACTGTCAGCACGCGCTGGCCAGGGCCGATATCCAGGCCGCGCAGGGCCAGTTCAAGCGCGTCCGTCCCATTGGCAACGCCAATGGCGTGGCCAACGCCCACATACGCCGCAAACGCCGATTCAAAAGCCTGCACCCAAGGGCCCAGCACGTAGCGCCCACTTGCGATTGCTTGCCCCAGCACAGCGGTCAGATCCAGCCCACGGGCAGCCAGCTCCGCTGAAAACAAGGGAACGCTCGGTGGGCGTGTCATCTCATCGGCTCACTGAAGCGCCCGCTGCAGGGCCACGCTCACGCAGCAGCTGACGCAAATATTGCCCATATCCGCTCTTGGCCAGCGGCTGCGCAAGCCTGTCGAGCTGCGCATCGTCAATGAAGCCCCTGCGCCACGCAATTTCTTCGGGACAGGCGATCTTCAGGCCTTGGCGGCGCTCCAGCGTGGCAATGAACTGACCTGCGTCCAGCAGGCTGTCGTAGGTACCCGTATCAAGCCATGCGTAGCCGCGGCCCATCATTTGCACGCTCAGCTGCCCTTGCTGCAGATACACATCGTTCACAGTGGTAATTTCCAGCTCGCCACGTGCGCTTGGACGAATCGACTTGGCGATGTTCACCACCTGGTTGTCGTAGAAATAGAGGCCCGTCACCGCATAGTGGCTTTGGGGACGAGACGGTTTTTCTTCAATGCTGATGGCTTTGCCAGACGCGTCGAACGTCACGACGCCGTACCGCTCCGGGTCGTGCACGTGATAGGCAAACACCGTCGCCCCCTGCGCCTGCGAATCGGCTCGCGCCAACAAGGGCTCAAAGTCGTGGCCGTAGAAGATGTTGTCACCCAGCACCAGCGCGCTGGGGGCGTTGCCGATGAAGTCCTCGCCGATGATGAAGGCCTGCGCCAGACCGTCGGGGCTGGGCTGCACCGCGTAGCGAATGTCAATGCCCCACTGGCTGCCGTCGCCCAGCAGCTGCTGAAAGCGCGGCGTGTCTTGCGGGGTGCTGATGACCAGGATGTCGCGCATGCCGGCCAGCATGAGGGTGGCCAGCGGGTAATAGATCATGGGCTTGTCGTACACCGGCAGCAGCTGCTTGCTGAGGGCCAGCGTGGCCGGGTGCAGCCGCGTGCCGGAGCCGCCGGCGAGGATGATGCCCTTGCGTGGAGTGGTCATGGAAGGCTTCAGAGGATTTCAGAGAGCATGCGGTCGACGCCGTGCTGCCAGGGCGGCAGGGTCAGGCCGAAGGTGGACTGGAGCTTTTGCGTGTCCAGCCGCGAATTGAGCGGGCGGCGCGCCGGCGTGGGGTAGTCGGCGGTGGGGATGGAGGCCACCTCGGTTGCTTTTATTTTGATAGCTGGTTGCGCTTGTCTGGCGTGCGCCAGCACGTGTTTTGCATAGGCAAACCAGGTGGTGTGGCCGGCTGCGGCCAGGTGGTAGGTGCCGGCCTTGGCGGGCTGCTGCCGCGTCTGCACGATGGCGTGGGCGCTGACGTCGGCGATCAGCTCGGCGCCGGTGGGAGCGCCCCATTGGTCGTCGATGACGGTGAGGCGCTCGCGCTCTTGCGCCAGCCGCAGCATGGTTTTGGCGAAGTTGCCACCGCGCGCGGCGTACACCCAGCTGGTGCGCAGGATGAGGTGCGCGCAGCCGCTGGCGACGATGGCCTGCTCGCCCGCGAGCTTGGTGGCGCCGTAGACGCTCAAAGGGCCGGTGGTGGCGTCCTCGCGCCAGGGCTGGTCGCCGCTGCCGTCAAACACGTAGTCGGTGCTGTAGTGCAGCAGCAGCGCGCCGCACGCGGCGGCTTCGCGCGCCAGCACGCCGGGGGCCTGGGCGTTGAGGCGCTGGGCCAGCTCGGGTTCGCTTTCAGCCTTGTCGACGGCGGTGTAGGCGGCGGCATTGACGATGACGCCGGGCTGAACGGCGCGCACGGTGGCGGCGATGCCGTCCAGATCGCCCAGGTCGCCGCACAGGCCGTTGGCGCCCTGGCGGTCCAGCGCGATCAGCTGGCCCAGCGGCGCCAGGCTGCGCTGCAGTTCCCAGCCGACCTGGCCGTTCTTGCCGAGCAGCAGGATCTTCATGCGCGGCTTTCGGCCCCGTATTGCGTGGCGACCCAGTCGCGGTAGGCGCCGCTTTGCACATCTTTCACCCAGCCGGGGTTGGCCAGGTACCAGGCCACCGTCTTGCGGATGCCGGTGTCGAAGGTTTCGGCCGGGCGCCAGCCCAGTTCGCGCTCGATCTTGCGCGCATCGATGGCGTAGCGGCGGTCGTGGCCGGGCCGGTCGGTGACGTGCGTGATCTGGCTGCGGTAGCTCTGGCCGTCGGCGCGCGGCGACAGCTCGTCGAGCAGGTCGCAGACGGTGTGCACGATGCTGAGGTTGGTTTTTTCGTTCCAGCCGCCGATGTTGTAGGTTTCGCCCAGGCGCCCGGCTTCGAGCACGCGGCGGATGGCGCTGCAGTGGTCGGTGACGTAGAGCCAGTCGCGCACCTGCTGGCCGTCGCCGTACACGGGCAGGGGCTTGCCGGCCAGGGCGTTGACGATCATCAGGGGGATCAGCTTCTCGGGGAAGTGATACGGGCCGTAATTGTTGGAACAGTTGGTCGTCAGCACCGGCAGGCCGTGGGTGTGGTGCCAGGCGCGCACCAGGTGGTCGCTGGCGGCCTTGCTGGCGCTGTAGGGGCTGTTGGGTTCGTAGACGTGTTCTTCGGTGAACGCCGGTGCGTCGGGCGAGAGGGTGCCGTAGACCTCGTCGGTGGAGACGTGCAGGAAGCGAAAGGCGGCTTTCTCGTCCGCCGGCAGGCCCGCCCAGTAGCCGCGCGCGGCTTCGAGCAGGCGGAAGGTGCCGACGATGTTGGTGGCGATGAAGTCTTCGGCGCCGTGGATGGAGCGGTCGACGTGGCTTTCGGCGGCAAAATTGACGATGGCGCGCGGGCGGTGCTCGGCCAGCAGGCGATCCA
>Ga0116141_10002100_pt1 | contig 17204 bp, 15 predicted proteins | sample AD_UKC097_MetaG_FD_89744 | JGI IMG/M metagenome (GOLD analysis project Ga0116141, IMG submission 89744) | Active sludge microbial communities of municipal wastewater-treating anaerobic digesters from USA - AD_UKC097_MetaG | ecosystem: Engineered > Bioreactor > Anaerobic > Digestate | place: USA...
ATATTTCCCCATTCCGGCGGCCGATGTTATCATGAAAGATAAAACAGAATAATCATTATTCTTTCCCTCCGTTCTCGAGGAGATAGGGAGTAACCTGGTATACACAGTAGTTCAGCCAGTTAGAGAAAAGAAGACTGGCATGGCTTCTCCATTTTACCATAGGCTCCTGCATGGGATCGTCATTAAGGAAGTAGTTCCTGGGAATATTGATATCAAGTCCCTTAGCCAGATCTCGCTCATACTCGGCTTTCAGGGTAAGGGGATCATATTCGGAATGGCCCGTAACGAAAATCCTCCTCAGGTCCTTTGAGGCAACGAGATAGATCCCTGCATCATCCGAGTCGGCAAGTATATCCAGGTCAGGTATTTTGACGATATCGTCCTTTCTTACTTCAGTATATCTTGAATGCGGTGCAAGGAATTCATCGTCAAATCCTCTTGTGAGAAGGTTTGTCCTGCTCTATATCCTGTGCCTGAAGACGCCGAACATTTTTTCATTCATCATATACTTCGGTATCCCGTAATGATGATATAGTCCTGCCTGCGATGCCCAGCAGATGAACATTGTGGATGTGACATGGTTGTCGGCCCAGTCCATGATCCTTACCATTTCCTCCCAGTAGTCGACTTCTTCAAAGTCGAGATGTTCGATAGGCGCTCCTGTTATTATCAGTCCATCGTATCTTTGGGAGGATATGTCGTCGAAAGTCTTGTAAAAAGAGTCTAGGTGTTCTTTCGGAGTGTTTTTCGAAAGGTGCATTTTTGTGAAAATAAGGGTTATTTCCACCTGCAGCGGAGTATTGGAAAGGAGCCTGAGGATCTGTGTTTCGGTTGTGATCTTGACAGGCATCAGGTTGAAAATGAGAATCTGAAGCGGTCTTATGTCCTGATGAAGAGCTCTTGTCTCCTTCATGACGAAAATATTCTCCTCTTCGAGGATCTTTACAGCTGGCAGATTATCTGAAATATTCAGCGGCATAATACTTCCCTTTTTACTTCGGTTTTCAGTCTTTTTTTTGAAAAATGAGGTTGAAAGATACTACTTACCCTTGATTTTATACCCGGAAGGGGATTTTTTTAACATTTCCGTCATCTTTTTGCTGTTATTTGTCAAAACCCTTAAACAGGTATCCGGGTTGCGAATAAGGAGTGTATCGCAAAGATAATCAGTCTTATATGATGTCTGGTCGGTTGATTTAGCAGGACTTTGTATCTGCTGGTGGTAAATTTGCAGTTCTTTTTGACGAACGTTGTGAAAACTGTTATCAGTAACCAGACCTTTTAACCGACGGACGGTTTTGCTTTGACGGAGGATCCCAAAACCAGTCGCAATTACCCACTGGCTGTGCCTTAGCGTATTGACACGCAGCTTCCTGCATTTTATATTTACATCAATGAAATGATAAAAAACAAAATAGTCAGGTCATGAAAACATTTTACAGAATATCGTCGCAGGAAGTAGGGACTGTCCTCCTAAAGAGAAGAAAGATTGCCAAGGCTCTTCGCTGGTGGCTCAGAGAGAATGGTTTTGTTTACAAGTATATGTTCTTTGTTAATTGATCAGGAAAGGTTGGCTAAGGTTGTTAATCACTTCCGGATGTCAGGTCCGGTGTTAGTCAGCTGGGAAGGGTCTGTCAAAAGACCCTTCTCTTTTTTATGCCGGTTAATATCAATATTAATATTTTGAAGAGAAGGTAGAAGGAGTGAAGTGACTAAATTTTGTAGTGACTAAAATTTGGAGTGGCTGGAGTTTTGTGTGAATTGAAAATTGCTTTATGCTGATGGTATAAGAAACCCTGAGGATTTAAACACTGTAAACGTGATAAGGGTGATGGTATAGGTTTAAAGGAATCCGTAAAGGGGAAAAGGCTGGGTTCTGACTGTTATCCTTCAGAACCAGGAACGGCATTTATAAACCGATAAAACTGAAGTGCGTGAGCACTCATTTTTTTTAATGGCCGGATTTTATAAATTTGTCATGTAATTACGTGTAATTAAAACCGGAAAAAATGAAAAAGATCATTCTTACTTTTACATTAGCCTTGTTCATTACTGCATTGGCCTCGGCCCAGGATTATGATACGGGGGTGGGTTTGCGGCTGGGTTTTTCCAACGGTCTCACCGTGAAGCATTTTTTGAGTCAGAGGTCGGCTGTTGAAGGCCTTCTGTCGACAAGATGGCACGGATTTGAGCTTACGGGCCTATATGAGGTCCACGACAATGCTTTTGATGTTGACAGGCTTAACTGGTACTTCGGGGGCGGCGGCCACATCGGATTCTGGAACGGGGATTACACCAGCAGCCGCTGGGGCGATGAAGGCACTAATTATACAGTCGTAGGGATTGATGGTATTCTGGGAATTGAATATAATTTCTTGGAAATTCCGATCAATATAAGCCTCGACTGGAAGCCGGCATTCAATCTTACTGGTTATTCAGGGTTCTGGGGCGACGGAGGAGCCTTGTCAATAAGGTATATTTTCTGATAACATAAATCTGCAGATGGGGTGTCCTGTAAGGGGCACCTTTTTTTTCAGAATCCGTTCAGTTTCATTGTCACAGTGGGAATGAGCAGTATAAATCCCAGGATGACAAGCAAAAGCAGGATGGGACCTATCCATTTCAGCCATTTGGCATAGGGTATCCTGGCCATTCCAAGAACACCCATAAGGACTCCGGATGTTGGAGCTATCATGTCGGTGAAGCCTGCACCGAACTGAAATGCCATTATGGTAGCCTGCCTGGTAAGTCCAACAATATCAGAGAATTCAGCCATGATCGGAATTGTAAGGGCAGCCTTGGCTGATCCGGATGTGATTACAAGGTTAAGCAGCGACTGGAAAACGTACATAATACTTAATGCGGTCATCTGTCCTGTTCCCTCAAGGGCTCCGGAGAGAGAGAAGAGCACCGTGTCGATAATCTGTCCGTCACTAAGGATAGCGATTATTCCACCTGCAAAGCCTACAACCAGCGATGCAGAAACTATGTCCCTGACTCCCTCTACGAACAGTTTTGCCGTCTCTCCCGCTTTCCTTCCCGCCGCAAATCCTGTAACAAGTCCCATTGCCAGGAACAGTGCTGCGATTTCCATAATATACCATTCGTATCCGAGCACACCAATCACCAGGTAGATCATTGTAAAGGCGAGTACGTTGAGCACGTAGAAATGGAATGATTTTCTCAGGGAGATGTAGCTGAAAAGGAAGTACAGGCCTGCAGTTACGGGAAGCAGAGGGGCTTTGATTACCGACAGGCCCAGCGACAGGCTGGTAACAGGGTATTTTACTGCAAATATCAGAAGTATTATTCCTGTAAGTGCGGCTGTTATCCATGCCGTAAGAGGAGTCTCATATCTGATCTCAGCGATATGTGAGTTACCCTTCTTTCGCCAGTATTCATCGGCTTCGTACATCGGGCTTCTCCGGGGATCCTTCTTTATCCTTGCGGCGTAGATAAGGACACATACTATTCCGGCTATTGTTATTATTACCCAGCATAAAGTACGGTACTCAATTCCGGTGAAGAGAGGAACGCTGGCCAGTCCCTGTGCAATTCCGACAGTAAAGGGATTCAGTATTGCTCCTGCGAAGCCGATGTGAGCCGCGAAATAGCATAGTGCTATTCCAATGATGGAATCGTAGCCCATTGAAATTGCTAGGGGAACAAAGATCACCGCGAAGGCTATCGTCTCCTCGCTCATGCCGAAGAGAGCTCCGAAAAGGCTGAAGATGATCATTATGAGGGTGATTATTATGTTATTCACCCCCAGAAGCCTTACGGGCCGGAACCGTTCCATGTTCTTTGTGAAGGCAAGAAAGGAAAATATACCGATATCAATCGCCTTTGTATCGTTCATTATCCAGAATGCGCCGCCTATCATCAGCACGAACACTATAATGTGCGACATATTAATAAAGCCCTTGTAGAAAGCCGAAAAGATCTGCCACGTCTGGGGCTGGCTGTCAATATACTGGAATGAGCCGTTCACTATCACGCTTCTTTCGACGCCGTTGACCTCTATTGTCTGACGGTCGTAACGGCCCCCTGGAATGATCCACGTCAGAACAGCCGAGATGATAATAATACTGAAAACGATGACAAGGTTATGGGGTACGGAAAACTTAAACTGCATCAATTGATCGGTTTTAGGAATTATATTTACTCATTATGCCGGCCTTAAATTAAATTAAAGTTATCAGGAATTTTTATCCTGTTAATGAAGATAATTTAATAATTTTATCACTACCACTTAACCTGACCTTATTTTTCGGCTCATTTGCAATCATATAACCTTTAAACCAGCAAGTATGAAAAGAAATCTCACACTTATTTTCCTTTTCCTGTTAATTCCATTTCTTCTTGAGGGGCAATCGAAATTCAATGGTCTTGACATGAATATGGGGAATCTTTACAGGCTTTCAGATGCGAAATCCCGTTCCATCAGTCCCGAGAATTTCACCGGTGAAAAAGGCCGTGCAGGGATGGCCTCGCCGGCAGACAAGGATAAACCTAATGTAGCCAACGCATCGAATGCAGCCCGCGACCTTGGGCAGGGATGGAAGGTAAATCCCTATATACGCATTCAGCCGGGCGAAACATTTACCCTGGCCGATATTGAGGGGCCGGGGGCCATCCAGCACATATGGATGACACCAGCCGGGAAATGGCGCTATTCAATTCTGAGGATCTACTGGGACAATGAGACTGAGCCTTCAGTGGAATGTCCTGTGGGCGACTTCTTTGGAATGGGGTGGGGGCAGTACTCGCCTCTTGTATCCTCGGCAGTATGCGTTAATCCCGGAAGTGCCTTTAACTGCTACTGGGTTATGCCTTTCAGGAAACACTGCCGGATCACAATGGAAAATGTTGGTGACGCTGACGTGATGACGCTTTATTACCAGATCGACTATACTCTTACCGAGGTGCCTTCTGATGCAGCATATTTTCACGCACAGTACAGGCGTCTCAATCCGAATGTGACATCCGACTATACCATTGTGGAAGGAATCAGGGGCAAGGGGCAATATGTAGGAGTATACCTTGCCTGGGGGGTAAACAACAACGGTTGGTGGGGTGAAGGCGAGATCAAATTCTTCATCGACGGAGACACAAAGTATCCGACCATTTGCGGTACTGGTACAGAGGATTACATATGCGGATCTTACGATTTCGACACAAGGAAAAAGAATCAGTACGGAGTTGAGGAAGTTAATTATACCGAATTCTGCACGCCCTACTCGGGGCTTCACCAGGTGATAAGGGGAGACGGACATTACAATGTAATGCAGAGGTTCGGGATGTACCGCTGGCACATAATGGATCCTGTAAGGTTTGAAAAGGATCTGAGGATAACAATTCAGGACCTTGGCTGGCGTCAGGGCGGCCGTTACCTTGCCCAGAAATCGGATATTGCTTCGGTTTGTTACTGGTACCAGACCGAACCTCATGTAAAATTCCCGGCGATACCCGGATGGAGAGAACTTGAAGTTTATTAAATCATAAAAGAAGATAAATCAGCAGTTATGGAAAAAGAAAAAAGCCCGAAGGGCACAATCAGGGAGGGCATTGATCGTCGCAGTTTTATTACTAAAACTTCGGTGGCAGCTCTCGGAGCAATAGGCACGGTTGGACTGGTTTCATCCTGTTCAGGGAAAACTAAAACCAAGGAGATTCAGTTACCTGCATTTCTGACTCAGGCTCCTGATGGCAAACCGCTCAAGGCAGGTCTGATCGGATGCGGCGGAAGAGGAACAGGAGCAGCCGTAAACTTCCTGGATGCGGGGCCCAACCTGCAGATAACCGCACTGGGGGATGTCTTTAAGGATAAACTCGACCAATGCAGGGAACAGCTTAAAAAGGAAAGAAACGTTGAGGTTCCAGACGAAAATTGCTTTCTGGGCTTCGACAGCTATCAGAAGGTTATAGATTCAGGGGTGGATCTGGTTCTGCTCTGCACTCCTCCTGCATTCAGACCATTGCATGTTGAGGCTGCCGTTTATGCCGGTAAGCATATTTTCATGGAAAAGCCCGTGGCTGTTGACCCTGTGGGAGCCCGGAAAGTATTGGTCTCGGTAAAGCGTGCCCAGGAAAAGGGTTTGTGCATGGTTAGCGGAACAATACGACGCGTTCAGAAAGACTTTGTTGAGACATGGCGCAGAGTAAGAAACGGCGAGATAGGAGAGATCGTCAGCGCTCACATTACCCGCAACGGAGGAGGTCTGTGGGTTGTTCAGCGCCAGCCCGGCTGGACTGATATGGAATACATGCTCCGCAACTGGGCAAATTTCTGCTGGCTTTCGGGCGATCATATCGTTGAACAGTTTATTCACGAAGTCGATGTCATGAACTGGTATCTCGGCAAAAATCCTGTTAAGGCAATGGGATGGGGAGGACGTCAGAGAAGGGTTACCGGCGACCAGTATGATTTCTTCAGCGTCGAATATATCTACGACAACGGAATGCACACTCATTGCGCTGCCCGTCAGATAACGGGTTGCAGCAATCTGACGGAACAGTTTATTGTTGGTACAGAAGGATTCGCCAATGCCAAGGGTATGATCTACAACCTGAAGGGAGAAGAGATTTGGAAATATCCTCACCCCGAAGAAGGATCAACAGACGAAACCTGGAAAGTTACTGATCCGTTTGTGCAGGAACATATCAATCTTGTTACCGGGATCAGAACCGGGAATACCGTGAACGACGGGGAGGCTCAGGTTAATTCCACCCTCATTACCATTATGGGAAGAATGTCGGCTTATACAGGCAAGGATGTTACATGGGATGAGGTTATGAATTCGGATCTGGCACTTGGACCTAAAGTATATGAATTTGGTCCTGTTCCGGATATTCCTGAAGTGCCCCCGGTAATTGGTGTAGCACCTAACCTGACCTGATTTTAATGTACTGAAAGGACCATACACTTATGAACAGAAGGCAATTTACGAGGAAGGCGGCGATCGCTTCATCGTTCTTATCAGCGGTTCCGCTTGGAGCTTTCCCAGTCTGGGCAGCTCCGGCAGGGACGCCATTGAAAAAAGGAATCATGTGGGGAAGTATCGGTGTCGGGAAGACGATTATGGAAAAGTTCCTTGCTGCAAAGGCTGCAGGCTTTGACGGGGTTGAGACTGACAGCCACCTCAACCGTGATGAGGTAATAAAGGCATCGCTGGAGACCGGTATGAAAGTTCACAGTGTCTGCGACGCGAAACACTGGGATCTTCTGCTCTCGAGCCCTGATCCTGCAATAAGGGAGCAGGGGGTTGCTGCACTTGTCGTTGCTCTGGAAGATGCAAAAGCCTACGGAGCTGACGCGGTTCTTCTTGTCCCCGGCAGGGTGAGCGATGCTGTAAGCTATGATGAATGCTGGGACAGGTCGTCGGAGGAGATAAGAAAAGCGATCCCTGTAGCTGAGAGACTGAATGTCAGGATAGCAATTGAGAATGTCTGGAACAATTTTCTTCTAAGCCCTCTTGAGGCTGCCCGGTACATCGACCAGTTCGGCAGTCAGGCTGTGGGCGCCTATTTTGATTGCGGCAACATTCTTGCTTACGGCTGGCCGGAGCAGTGGATAAGGATACTGGGTAAGAGGATCGCGAAGATCCACATAAAGGAATACAGCCGTAAGTTAGCTGATTCTCAGGGCAGATCGGCAGGTTTCAGGGCAAAGCTCGGAGAAGGGGATGTAAACTGGAAGGCTGTTTTCGATGCTCTTGAGGATATAGGCTATAATGGCTGGGCAAGTATAGAGATGTCGGGAGGCAATACTCCGGAAGGGCTTAAGAATCTCTGCGACAGGCTGAAACTGATAGCCGAAAGTTAATAAAGCAAATATCAAAAGCTAAATGGATGAAGAACGTTTATGCGAAGGTTCTTCAAACCATGTTTTATTGTATATGGATCTGGTTCCCGCCTGATGCGGGAACTGTTGCCTTCAGATCATTTCTTTCCGGTCTGGGACCGCTATTTAAGATCCCTTATCCCCATATTCCACAGAGTGAAACTGTAGATATCAGCATATTGCTCAATTGTTTTGCTTACGGGGGTTCCTGCGCCGTGACCGGCTTTTGTTTCTATTCTTATAAGAACGGGATTGGGTCCTGTCTGTTTCGCCTGGAGGTGTGCGGCAAATTTGAACGAATGGGCAGGAACAACCCTGTCGTCGTGATCGCCCGTCGTTACAAGCGTTGCCGGGTATGCATTCCCTTCCCTGACATTATGAACAGGTGAGTAGCCAAGAAGATACCTGAACATTTCCGGACTGTCGTCGGCGGTTCCGTAATCGTAAGCCCATCCTGCTCCGGCGGTGAACTTGTGATAGCGGAGCATGTCAAGAACGCCTACAGCGGGAAGGGCAACCCTGAAAAGCTCTGGTCTTTGTGTCATTACAGCCCCGACCAGAAGGCCTCCGTTTGATCCTCCCCTCACTGCCAGATAATCAGGCGAAGTGTATTTGTTTGCAATCAGATATTCAGCAGCGGCAATGAAATCATCAAAGACATCCTGCTTGTTCATTTTTGTTCCTGCAATATGCCATGTCTCACCGTATTCTCCTCCTCCTCTGATATTGGGTACTGCGTATATTCCTCCAAGATCGAGCCATACGGCAGCAGCAATACTGAATTCCGGAGTCTCACTTATTCCGAAACCTCCGTAACCGTAAAGCAGTGCCAGATTTTTCCCGTCGAGTTCTATCCCTTTTCTGTGGGTTATTATCATGGGTATGCGTGTACCGTCCTTTGAGTTATAGAAGACCTGTTCTGATACGTAATCACCGCTGTTGAAAGCGACTACCGGCTGCTTGTACACCTTAGTGTCACCGGTTGAAGGATCGAAGCTGAAAATTGACGCCGGTGTGGTGTAGTTTGCGAAGACATAGTATAAAAGGTTGTCGTCTTTCTTACCCGAGAATCCGTTTGCGGATCCCAATCCGGGGAGAGTCACCTCCCTGACTGTATTTCCGTTCCTGTCAATCTGTTTCACGTAAGATATAGCATCCTTCAGGTAATTTGCAAAGAAATATCCTGATCCCGTCGAAACAGAAAGGACGTTTTCGGTCTCGGGAATGAAGTCTTTCCAGTTGTCTGCTGATGGATTTCCTGCATCGACAGAAACCACTTTCCCGTTCGGAGCATTCATATCGGTGAATATAAATAGCTTTGTTCCGTCATTGTCGACAACATAATGATTGTTGTCGAAATTACCCACAACAACCTTCAGGACAGGATTTTTTACCGAGAGGTCCATTATGTAGAGTTCATTCCCGGTTGTGGAAACTGATGCGGAAATAACAAGATACCTGCCATCGTCGGTGACGTATCCGCTGACATATCTTCTTTTCAGGTCAGCCCCGAAGACGATGACATCCTCGCTCTGGGGTGTCCCTGCTCGATGGTAATAAAGCTTGTGGTGATCGGTCATCGCTGAAAGTTCGCTTCCGCTTGGTCTGTCATAGCTTGAATAGTAAAAACCTTCATTTCCCTTCCAGGAGATTCCGGAAAATTTGATGTCCCTGAGTGTATCTCCGATAATCTCGCGTGATACGGCATCGATGGTTATTATCTTTCGCCAGTCTGAACCTCCCTCGGAAATTGAATAGGCCATTCTTGATCCGTCGCGGGAGAATCCTGTTTCACCAAGGGATGTTGTTCCGTCGGCGGAGAATTTATTCGGATCGAGAAATAACTCAGGTTCTCCTTCCCCTTTCTGCCTGTAGACTACATATTGGTTCTGAAGTCCGTCGTTTCGGGAAAAATAGATATACTCGCCTTCGCGATGCGGCAAGGAGAACTTTTCATAGTTCCACATATTTGTCAGGCGCTCCTGAATCTCAGCCCTGTAAGGTATGCCTTCAAGGTATCCGAAAGTAACCATGTTCTGTTCCTTAACCCATTCAGCTGTTTCTTCCGACATATCGTCCTCGAGCCAGCGGTAAGGATCCGGAACAGCAGTCCCGAACAGAGTATCGGCATAGTCAGTTTTCTTTGATTCAGGGTATTCAATCCTGCTGGTGTTTTTACATGAACCCATTGCGGTCAGAATGATTAGGATGGCAGTAATGCCTGTTTTTGAGAATTTTGCTGTCATAAGGTTCTATTGGTTGTTATTAAATTCCGGACTAATTACCCGAGTTGCTCACGAAGGCAATCTGCCTGCTGTCGGGCGACCAGGAAGGAACGTTAATTGTTCCCTGTCCTCCGTAGAGGTATGCAATCACTTTTGGTTCTCCGCCTTCCGCGGGCATAAGCCGGAGCGTAACCCTTTTGTAGGATGGATGGCTGTTTTTCTCTATTTCGGGAGGGAAAGCTATGTATGCTATCCATTTTCCGTCGGGGGAGATATGGGGGAACCAGTTTTTGTTTTCATCAAAAGTAAGCTGCTCCCTGTCAGTACCGTCGGCTTTCATCCTCCACAACTGCATGTTACCCGAATGACTCCCGTTGTAGTAAATGAACTTTCCGTCGGGAGAATATTCACAGCCGTCGACATGTTCGCCCTGGGGTATGTCGGTAAGAGCAACTTCCTTCCCTCCCTTTATCGAATTGCGGTAAATGTTATATATGGGTTTTCCGCCGCGCTGGGCTACATATATCACTTCCTTGTTGTTAGGATGCCACCCGTGCCAGTAAGAAGGCGTTTCCGGTGTAACCAGCCGGGGTTCTCCCCCTTTCAGTTTCACCACGTACACAGCTGAGCCTCTCCCTGCGGCATCATCTTTGGAACTGCTTATAGCAAGCAGTTTTCCATTGAAGGATATTCCGTGGTCGTTATTGTTTCTTGTTACGGTACCGGTATTAAGCTGGCTTATCTCACCTCCCGTGACCGGTATCTTATACAGAAGCCCGTCCATATTGAAAAGGAGCTGTTTCCCGTCGGGCATCCAGTTTGGAGCTTCAAAACTGCCCTGTTTTTCCCATATGATCATTCTTTTTCCGTCAAACACATTCATTGTTTCGAGGCGGCAGCCTACCACACCGTCCCGGGATGCGTTATAGTCATCACCTACCGGCCTGTCAATCCTTACGTTCCATACGGTTGCCTCTTCGGTCACATCAGGATTATGGGAACAGATGAAAAGACCTGCAAGGACTTCATCAGGAAGTCCCTCCATCTCATACGATCCGATATCAACGAATGGTTTCCCGAAATGGGCGGCTCTCATGTAAAATATTTTTCCGGCCCTTTCAAGCTGTATAACATCATAGGATGAATCGGGAGCAAAAATCTGATCCTCGGGATCTTTCATTTCTGCTCCGGCAAAATCCCTCCATTGCATCACCGTCAGGCCGTCTCCGTGGAGGGTGGCTGATAAATGCGGGGAGTTTTCCCTGGTGTCAGCTCTCAGCATCCATCCCGTCTTTCTGTGAGGATCGGTCCCCCTGCCTTCAAAACGGAATTGCGCCGTAAGAATGAAATCGCCGCTAACTTTTTTGTAAAGGTAATGGAACTCATCGCGGTCAAACCAGATGTTGTAACCTGCACCCTTAAGAGAGTATGACTGATCGGCGCTGTTGAAGATTGCCGAACCGGGGTTTTTCGGATTGCCGATATCGGAGCTTTGATCAAAGATCCCCTGGGGATTCCCTTTAATTGACACCGAAAGTGCAATAAAAAGGCAGAATAATAGTCTCAGATATTTCATGATCATATGTTTTAGGCTGTTAAAGGTAGCCAAATTAAAAAAAGTATATAAAAGGTATGCATATTTATTACAAATATGATAACAGGGAGCTTCTCCGACAGATATAATTTTTAAATTTAATCCCGTGTTGTTTCGGAACTTTTTATTTTAAAGGCAGAAAACTGAACATCCCTTAAAGAAAAATCGATGAATGATATTTTGACAAAAATTGCCAGGTGTGTAGAAACCGGCAAGATCGACAGGGTCACACCATATCCGCCCGACATGAAAGGTCAGGATGGAGCGGATGAACTTACCAGGATGGCTCTTGACAACGGACTGGAGCCTTCACAGATACTCGAGGAAGCGCTGATCCCAGCCATGGCTGTTGTAGGTGAGAAATTCAGCAGGAAAGAGATCTATGTTCCCCAGATGCTTATGTCGGCGAAGGCCATGAACGGAGCTATGAAACACATCAAGCCTTACTTTCAGTCGGGTGAGACAAAAAGAAAAGGCAAGATGATTATTGGCACAGTGGCAGGCGATCTTCATGATATTGGGAAGAACCTGGTTGCAATGATGATAGAAGGCGGAGGCTGGGAAGTGATTGATCTTGGTGTGGATGTAAGCACCGACAAATTCCTTAAAACAATAGATGAGAATCCGGGAGCTTTTGTCGGCCTTTCAGCTCTCCTGACAACGACCATGGAGAACATGAAGAAAACAGTTGCCTCGATAAGGGAAAAGCACAAGGATGTGAAGATACTTGTCGGAGGCGCTCCCGTCACAAAAGAATATTGTGATAGGATTGGTGCGGACTTCTATTCTCCCGACCCCCAGGGTGCGGTAAATTATCTTAAACAGTTTGCTGAACAGTAACAGCATGAAGACAATCCTCAGAGGCAGGACCACGGAGGTGGTGATTGATACCGGCGGACCCGTGGTGATAATCGGCGAGTCGATAAATCCGACAAGGCGGAAAAAGCTTGTGTCGACACTGCAGGAAAAAAACTTTGATTACCTGCTTGAACTTGCTGACATCCAGATAAAGGCAGGAGCCGAAGTCCTGGATGTGAACGTCGGTTTCCCGGGAGTTGATGATGAGAAACTTCTGCCCGAAGCTGTTTCGGTACTCCAGGATAATTTTGATATTCCTCTTTGCCTCGACTCTCCGAACCCTTCAGCAATTGAAGCGGCACTTAAAGTTTCGGCAGGCAAGTGCCTGATAAACTCGGTAAACGGGAGGGAGAAATCCCTGAAGACTCTGATCCCCATTGCAATGGAATACAATGCTGCAATCATAGGTCTCTGCATGGGCGAAACAGGCATCCTGGATGATCCTGAAAAGAGGTTAGCCGTTGCGGAAAAGATTATTGAACGTGCTGTCGGCAGCGGCATGGCCCGCGAAGATATTGTTGTTGATCCCCTTGCCATGGCTGTGTCAGCCGAACCTCAGGCCTGTGTTGTCACACTCGGAACCATCAGTCTTATTAGCAAAACGCTGGGCTGCAACATTACCATGGGAGCAAGCAATATATCATTCGGATTGCCGGGAAGGGAATCGCTTAATTCAGCATTCCTCTCTATGGCAATAGCTGCCGGGCTTACATGCCCTATAGCCAATCCTGAGAAAATAGCACCGGCTGTCAGGGCTTCAGATCTCATTATGGGCAGGGATGATTATGCAATAAGGTTTGTCGGGTATTTTCAGGGTACCCAGTAACCCGCCTCCGCTGCCACATTCTTTACATTCTCATGGTCGAAGAGGGGAAGGAAGGCGAAAGCCGCAAGGAAAACCGGAAAGGAAGAGTGGGAGAGTGGGAGAAAGGGAGAGTGGGAGAAAGGGAGAGTGGGAGAAAGAAAAGCCCGGGAAGCAAGACCAGCAAGCACCCAGCACCCAGCACCAAGTACCAAGCACCCAGCACCCAGGTTAATTACACAATACAATGTCCTCCATCAAACCTGCCAGAAGATGGCAGCCAGCATATTACCCCTTCAGGAAAGAGAGCTTCGGGAGACGAATGCTCGCCAGGATCGAGCTTATGATCAAGGGTCCTCTTTTCGGATGCCGCATGTGCGGAAATTGTCTTCTCCAGGAGACAGCTTTCATTTGTCCGATGGAATGCCCCAAAGGAATGCGTAACGGTCCTTGCGGCGGGACAACACCCGGCAGGATGTGCTATGTGGATCCGACAAGAAAATGTGTATGGTATGCAATCTACAGCAGGGCAGTCAGGAAAGGCCGGGAAGATACTCTGCTTGAAGTTCTTCCTCCTCTCGACTGGAATAAAGCCGGTACAGAGACATGGGGTGAAGTGGCAGGCCAGATAAAAAAGGTTGGAACACTGAAGTTTGCTGCATCTTTGTTTTCATCGGATAAAAGCTCAAAGAAAGAGGTCTGGGATTCGGTTTTTGTTCCGATACGTCAGCCAGCCTGGTGGAGTGGTGACCGTGATTATCATCCTCCTGCTTATACCCAACCGGTCAGCAATCTTGAAAACTCTCTAAGGAACGGAGAATTTGTAGTGGCAACTGAAGTAACACCTCCTCTCGGATCAGCTTCAGAAAAGCTAAGGCGTAATATCGAAATGGTGAAGCCTTTTGTTAAGGCTATCAACTTTACCGATTCATCTTCGGCCATTCCAAGGATGTCGTCAATCGCCTGCAGCAGCATTGCTGCAGGGATGGGAGCCGAACCAGTCTACCAGATAGCCGCAAGAGATACGACAAGAACTCGCATTCAGGGGGATGTTGTCGGAGCCTGTCAGCTGGGTGTGAAGAACATCCTTTGTGTTACAGGTGATAGTCCGGCAGCAGGGCTTCCTCCGTACGGGAACATGAACATGAATGATCTCGACTCGGTTCAGATGCTTTGGATACTCCGGCGCATGAGGGATGAAAAGAAATATCTTGACGGCAGGGAGATAAAGAATCCCCCTGCTTTTTTTCTCGGAGCAGCTTCAAGCCCCTTTGCTTCCGATCCTGAACTGCAGGCAATCAGGGATCAGAAGAAAGTAAATGCAGGAGCGCAGTTCTTTCAGACCAATATCATTTTCGAACCTGTCAGGCTCAGTCTCTGGCTTGAACAACTCTATAAAAGGGATGTTCTTGGTAAGGTGTTCATTCTTATCGGTCTTGCGCCCCTGAAGAGTTACAGGGCAGCCCTGTACCTTCATGATAAGGTTCCCGGCGTTTATATACCGGAAACAATATTGAAAAGGATGGAAAAAGCAGGAGAAAGTGCCGGAGAAGAAGGAATAAGGATTTTACACGAGCTGATTGATGCGGTAAAAGGAATGAAGGGAGTAAACGGTATTCATCTCATGACTCTTGGATGGGAAGAAGTGGTGGAAAGAGTGGTCAGGGAGGCAGGATTGTACAGGAATGAATCCTCTGTAAAAGAAAAAGGGAAATAACAATCTGAATTATGGAAAGGCTTACTTTTCAGTTCTCTTTTCAGGATCTAAAGCTTGATGTTCCTCAGGTGGAGCGGACTATGGGCTATAAGAGCGGGGAGTCAGACGAAGTACTGGCTGAGCTTATAGGAGCTGCCCTGGATGAGGCAGAACAGGTCTGCCATATAAAAGCTGAACTGAGGATCTTCAGGGGAGTGAGTTTCAACGGAGAAGATAAAACGGTACGAATTGAGGATGAAGTTTTTGATCTGAAAAAGATTGTTTACTCGCAGATCAGAAAATCAGAGGCTGTGGCTGTCTTCCTTGCAACTGCCGGAGACAGGCTTGGCATAATGAGCAGACAGGCCATGAAGGAGGGCGATCTTCTGAAAGGATACGTTTATGATATTATCGGTAGCGAGGTTGCCGACGGTGCTGCAGGGATAATGCAGGACGAGCTTGAGAAAACCATTAAGGCGGGAGGGGAAAAGATCACAAACCGTTACAGTCCGGGTTACTGTGGTTGGAATGTCGCAGAGCAGCACAAACTTTTCAGGCTTATGCCCGCCAATTTCTGCGGGATAAGTCTGAATGATTCTGCGCTCATGAGTCCAGAAAAATCGGTAAGCGGTTTTATCGGAATAGGAAGGGAGGTAAGGTTTAACGATTATACATGCGGTTTGTGCGACATGGAAGATTGCATTTACAGGCGCATAAGGAAGGTAAAGAAGTAAAAGGATGTTCGTGCCGCTTTCCGGCAGAGGTGAAAAAACAAGTTCCTGAAAGCTGATTTCTTCAGTTTAACTCCCCTTGAAAGACCCCTTCTAACGGGAACTGAATTTCCCAAACTCGCCGGCAATCAGTTCAGCGGCATTTTCTCCTGAATGTACCACAACACGGTATCTCAGCAAAAGGGTTGTTCCCTTTTTAAGGGAAGTTTCTTTACCGTTTTCGGGCCATTCCATCGGGGTGGGTGACATGAATCCGTAATCGCGGGTGAACCAGGGCGAAGGATACCAGGGATTTGAAGGATGCTGGATAATGGCAATCCCTTCAACGCCGTTTCCCCTGCTTCCATGAAATCCAAGCCAGGCAGATCTCTTTCCCCATGTTTCCTTTTCCCCGCTTGCCCCTTCAGCGTTTATCATTGTGCCTCCGTTCGTAACTGCCAGATCGTGAGCCACCCTTACACTGAACAACGAATGGTTGGTCTTAAGGATATTGACATCCATGAGAGCATGGAGGGTTATTTCAACATCTATCAGAAACCGTTCCGGAGATGGCGCAGTAATAACATAGCGGCGGCTGTCTTTTAGAGGTGATAATGCTCCTGGCCGCGACCAGACGCATTCATCAGTAATTACTGCTGTGTCGCCCCCTTCTTTTTCAACCCTTGCATTAACAGATATTATTCTTCCGCGGTCAAGCCCTTCCTGCCAGTAGTTTCCCCCATTAACAAGGTCACATCCGAAGAAAAGGGATGAATGATGCGGGTAAAGCGCATTTCGCATTGAAGTAACCGTGGTTCCTGTCAGGGGACCATTCACAGGAAAGAAGAAGGGATATTTCTCGTTGTCAGGGAAGTTGTAGATGGTGAAAAGTTTGTTGTCGATTGTCACCTCTATCCTGGATCCGGTTCTGGAAGCATTTATTTTTCCTGCTAAGGCAGCTTCCGGAAAAAGCGAAATTACTGCTGCGAAAAATGCGTAACGGGTAAGGTATTTCATGCCGGGAGTCACAGTCTGATATAATTTGTTCCGTACGGGGCTCTTTGTGGCCTGGATAGCATACTGTTGGCTTCAGGGTCGTTGACAAACATTTCTTTTTCAGGATCCCATTCAAGCTTTCTTCCCAGTTTCATCGCGATATGTATTATAAGGCAGACCGAACAGGCTCTGTGTCCAATTTCAACCGGTGAGATTGGCTCTTTTCCCGATTTGATGCACTCGAGCCAGTTACCGTGCTGATCAGCGCTTTCGTAAAGGTGTATCTCATTCTCGCCGATCACAGAGCTGAGAATTGAAGGATGGCTTGCATCCAGAGCCTTTGCTGACTCTCCATCTGGAACCGGGTCACTGGGTGAGGCCCTGTAGCTGCCCCTGGTAACGAATATCCAGCCTTCGGTCCCTTCGTATCTTATCCCGTTGGGATAACCTCCGCTTGCAAGCATTGTTACTCCGTTCTTA
>Ga0116141_10002104_pt1 | contig 17191 bp, 14 predicted proteins | sample AD_UKC097_MetaG_FD_89744 | JGI IMG/M metagenome (GOLD analysis project Ga0116141, IMG submission 89744) | Active sludge microbial communities of municipal wastewater-treating anaerobic digesters from USA - AD_UKC097_MetaG | ecosystem: Engineered > Bioreactor > Anaerobic > Digestate | place: USA...
TTCATAAAGTTTTTCGCCTTCGCGCAAACCGGTAAAGACAATTTTAATATCCACATCCGGTTCCTTGCCGGAAAGGCGGATCAGGTCGCGCGCCATCTCGGCAATTTTTATGGGCGTTCCCATCCGCAGAATAAAAATTTCGCCGCCTTCGCCCATCGTTCCCGCCTGCAGGATCATCTGCGCCGCCTCGGGAATCGTCATGAAAAATCGGTTGATTTCCGGATGCGTCACCGTCACCGGTCCGCCTTGTTCGATCTGACGGCGGAACAACGGGATGACGGAACCGGAGGAACCTACCACATTCCCGAACCGCACGGCCATAAACCGGGTGCCGTTGCCCTGCTGGCACTGCATGATCAATTCCGTTACGCGCTTGCTCGCGCCCATGACATTGGTCGGGCGAACGGCCTTGTCGGTGGAAACCAGCACGAATCTTTCCACATGATGCTTAATGGCCATTTCCATCGCCACGCGACTGCCGACAATATTATTAAAAACTGCCTGCCAGGGATTTTTCTCCATCATAGGCACATGTTTGTAGGCCGCCGCATGAAACACAACTTCCGGCCTGTATTTTTCAAAAACATTATTCATTAAGGTTTCATCCTGCACGTGCCCCAGAATGGCTTCGCAGTTGCGGTAGAAATGTTCGTTGAGAATCTCCATTTGAATATTGAAAAGATTGGATTCGCTCGAATCCAGCAGGATCAGCCGGTGCGGCTGGTACTTGATGACCTGCCTGCAAAGTTCGGACCCGATGGAGCCTCCGCACCCGGTGATCAGAATGGTTTTATCGTCGAGATAATTGCGAATGTCTTTGATGCTGAGCTGCACGGGAGAACGCCCCAGAAGATCCTCGTAACTGATGTCGCGAAGCAGTTTCACGCTGACCCGGCCGTCAATCAAATCGCCGATACCGGGCAGTATCTTATAGGAGACATTGCATTTCTGGCACGTTTCCACAATGCGCCGGATCTGATCGCCGCTGGCGGAAGGAACCGCAATGAGAATCTGATGAATGGTTTCGTGTTTTAATACTTTGGGCAAACGTTTGACGGGCCCTAATATTCTCACCCCGTGAATTGTCCGTCCCTGTTTCTGTTCGTCGTCATCTATAAAACCGACGACCTCATAATTCAATTTATAGTTATCGATGGTTTCCCGTAAAATTTTTTCTCCCGCGTCTCCGGCACCGACAATCAAGACCCTGGTCACATTGGAAAGAAGTGAAGGATTAACATTGGCCATCGGATTGCCTATGACGGCAAAAAAAGAACGAATCGCCATGCGGATGCCTCCGGCCATCACAAACGTGAAAATGCCATCAATGATAAATATACTGCGGGAATAGCCCTGGAATCGGCTGATCGTCAGAATAACCACCATGATCAGCACGGTGGACATGAAACAGGCCTGGATCAGCATCCAGAAATCCCGCACACTGGTGTAGCGCCACATGCCCCGATAAAGTCCGATAGAAAAGAAGAGGACGACTTTCAGCGGAAGAATCCAGAAAAGCAGATTCCCGATCTGTTCAAAATTAATATTGGCAATATTAAAGTCAAAACGGAAAAAGTACGACAGATAAAGCGCAATGGTAAAAATCAAAACATCCGTTATGACCATTAAATAAAAATTAGGGTTTTTAAATTGCGCATTCATTATTGACTATCCACCATTTACTATTAGTGAGACTCGTTAAGAGCGAACAAAGTGATGCTCGAAACGTTAGTCGAACTATCCCAGGCACGCAGTGCTCTGGGAAAACTATGAACCATTTACTCTCCCCGGAGCAAAGCGACGGGGAACACCTACAACTTATTCACGATCCACGAGCCACCGTCTTTAATACGGTACCACACATTCCCGACAAACTCATGAAACACCAGCGCATTGTTATAAAGCCAACGGGATTGAGGAATATATCTGACGGCCGCCGTACCCGCAGGCGAAGCATAAAGATAGCCTGTCGGCAAAGGTAAAACATTCCTGAAATATTTCCGGAATTCTTTTTCACTGCGCTTCATGTGACTGGCCGAGGTCACCAATCCGATCGTTACATCTTTTCCGGCAAATATTTTATTAAACTGTACCGCGTGCTCATAAGTGTTTCGCGATGCCGGTTCGATGCGGATTTTATCCTTAGGCACACCCAATTCTTCCGCCATGTACGCCATCACCTGCGCATCGGCTACTTTACTGTTGCTTTTTCCCGAGCAAACCAGATACCGGGCGTCGTATTTTTTAAACATCTGCACCGCATGCACCAGCCGGACAGTGGTCGTTTCCCCGGGAAACGTCTTAGCCAAAGCATTGATATCGGAAGCTCCGCCGCTGAGAACCACAATGACATCCGGTGTCATTTTAGCTTTCACAGGCGCTCCGGTAATGTATTCTTTTTCAAGCTGGTAACTCAAATAATTGGACACAGGATAGATGCTGAAGCCATAGAACAAAACAATGACAAAAAGCAAAGGTAACATGTCGATCTTTTTTTTGCTTGAGACCCAGTAAATAAAAAAAGTGACCAGCAACAAGATGAAAATTATAAAAACCGGATCAACAAATGATTTAAATATATCGTAAACTTGTTCCATTTTTATCCTTCAGAGTGTGAAGCATATTAAAATATGGCCTCATATTTTGCAAGGTAATTATAGATATGGCGGTTACCGTTATTTTTTACCATCAGCGATGACGGCATGACTGGATTACATTATTTAAAAAATAAAAGACCGAACCACCACCGGCCCAGCCATTTCTTTTGTTCAATTATTAAATTTTTACTTCATTATGTCTTCAACACGATGCGGCAGCCATAACTGTTTGCACGGCCCGGACCTGATCTCTCGTATCACTTACCGACAACGTCGGATGGACCAGAAACATCATGGCTGTTTCGCCCAATTCCTTTGCTACGGGCAGGCGTTACGCGGACCGCAGGCCGTTGCCTTCAAAGGCCTTCTCCAAGTAAACCTCGCTACAACTCCCGCTGAAACAGGGGGGGCCAGCCGTTACTATCTTTTTGCTGGTTCAGGATTGCAGCCTGCACCAGAATATTTCAGGAAGAAACAGTTTGGGGCCGGCAAAATGCCCGCGCCAGCAATAAATTTTAGAACAAGTGATTGCAACCCCCTGTTCTGGTGCATTGTAAAGTGCCAAAAGTAGTGCGTAGCTTTAGCTGCGTTGTGTTGTGAAAAATAATGGGAAATAGAGCCGTCCCCTTTTCTCTTAAGTTTTACGTTTTAAACCCTTGTTTTCACTTAACACTTCACACGTAAAACTTCTTTAATGTGTCACTCCTTCCCTTTTCAACACTTTCAATAAAGTCAAAGCCAGTATCTTCAAATCAAACATAAAGGAGCGGTGCTTCAAATAATACTCATCAAATTCCACCTTTTTCGGGATCGGAATATCATCCCTCCCATTTATCTGTGCCCAACCGGTAATCCCTGGAATCAATCGGTGAACACCTTTTTCTGTTCGCAGAGCAATTAGATCATCCTGATTATATAAGGCAGGGCGTGGTCCCACAAAACTCATGTCTCCTTTTAAAACACTCCACAATTGCGGAAACTCATCCAGACTCGACTTTCTTAAAAAGGGGCCGATGGACGTCAAATAAGCTTCTGGATCTTTCAATAAATGTGTCGCAACCGCAGGCGTGTCAAGCCGCATGGTTCTGAATTTTGGCATTCTAAATATCGCATTATCCGCGCCTACCCGATCCGACCAATACAGCGCAGGCCCTCTTGAAGTCATCCTTATTAATACCGCAATCACTAAAATTGGAAATGAAGCGATTAAGGCTAAACAAATGGAAAGAAATAAATCAAATATCCGCTTCATAAATACCGAGTTAACTTAAGACTTTATTAATTAAATCTTGACTACTTAATTCTATTTACAGTCCTTGACTATTTGCACGCTGCTAAAAATTGTTGCGCCAGCACCGGGTAGGTATGATTCTTTAGCACAAACGCACGCCCGCGTTGTCCCATTGCCGCGCGTTCTTCTTCGCCCAAAGCTAACAAGCGACGAATCCCCTGCGCCACCGCCTGCGAATCTTCGGGCTCCACGGTCAGGCCACAACCTGATTCGCCCACTGGATCATTGCCTGCATCAATCGCCATCAAGACCGGACGGGCAGCCATCATGTAGTCCATCAGTTTGTTAGGGGCAATGCCAAAACGGTACAGGGACTGCCTGGTTGAACCAATGTAGGCCACATCAAACCATCGCAACAAAGCTGGAATTTGTTCCTTCTTGACTGAATCAAGGAAAAAGACTTTGTCAAGTTTTTCATCCTGTGCCCGATGTTGCAAAGCGACCTTATCAGGCCCACCACCAACCAGAACAAAAGCGACTTTTTCGGCTTTCATTGAGGCCGCCGCCTCAAGTAAAGTATCCATCGCATTTGCCAGTCCAAAAGTTCCCGCATAGCCGATAATCGAAAACCCTTTATCTTTTATTGTGGCAAGTTCTTCTCTCACTGCATCGGGCAAGCCCGGACTATCTGCCTGCCACTCCATGGGATCAATCCCATTGGGCACAATGTGTAATTTGTGGAGCGCCAAACCTCTTGACTCCATATACTCATGCACCTTAGGCAGCATGGATATTACTATATCTGCATGACGATAGGCATAATCTTCGGCTGCCTGCACCAATATGATAAACGGATGCCACTTCGACATACCACCCAGTTCCATGGGCGACAGAGGCCATAAATCGTGCACTTCAAATACCAATTTGGCCTTGGCTAATTTCGCAATACGATGCGCCGGCCAAATGTCCATAGGGTAAGTACTCGATGCAATGACAATATCCGGCTTAAATGATCGGGCTATTTTTTTGGCTTCTTTATATAATCTGGCAATAAAACACGCGATATTACGCACACGACCAATGCCATTGCCAACATAAGGCGGTGTCTTAAACCAGGTATATTCAATGCCATCAATCGCTTCATCAAGCCGAGATAATCCTATCAAATTCGGTTGCGCAGCCCTAATATGAGATTGTGAAGAAGCAAGAATTTTAACATGGTGCCCCGAACGCACCCATTCCCGTGCTAAGTAATAAGGACGAAATGCCATGCCATGACGAATTGAGCCGGCATAATGATTAATAAATAAAATGTTCATCTTCACAATTTTTATCATGCATATAATGATCGTTATTATTTCGAGTGTTGCATTCTTAAAAGTCTGGCAGGATTACCGGCCATAACGGCGTCTGAAGGAACATCTTTTAAAACCACAGAACCAATTCCTATCAAACAGTTATCTCCTATTTTTATCTTTTGCATCGTTGAACAACCGACCCCCACCCAGGAATTTTTACCGACATCACAACTCCCGCTTACCTCAGCACAAGCTATAATCAACGTGTTTTTCCCAATAATACAATTATGGGCTATGTGAACAAGATTATCGATTTTTACATGTGAATGAATGATGGTATTTTTTATCGTGCCGCGGGCGATCGCCGTAAAATTACCTATTTCAACATAGTCACCGATTTCAACACTACCTAAATGAGGTACCCTGATAGGAACGCCATCTTTTTCATTGGCAAAACCAAACCCTTCTTCACCAATCACAGCGTTCGACCTTATCAGACAATGCTTGCCAATCGTGACACCATCGGCAATAACAACATTATTGCGTATCTCAGAATAGTCTCCGATCATAACATTCCGGCCAATTGTACATCCGTTACCGATAAAAACCCCTTTGCCAATTTTGGCTGTCGGATGAATGACGGAATATTTTCCAATGCCGGGTTTCCTCTTTTCAACAAAAAACTCCGATAAAACTTTGGCAAAGGCCAGTTTCGGATTATCGACGATGATGAAGACATTCGAACCGGTTTTATTGGGCAGCGTATTTGTAATGACACAGCTATGACGTAACTTCTTTAGAAAATCAGCCGATAATTTGCTCTTTGAAAAAGTAAGGGCATTTGCACAACCGTTTTCTAAAGACGCCACTGTTTTAATCGGCAGATCTTTTCCGCAGAGTTCCGTTTTAAGAAACTTTGCGACATCCGAAGCCCTGAGTGGCTTCCTGGTCTTTCGTTTTATTTCATTACCCATCTTATCACCTCAAAAGCCTCTGCATATCTGCTGCCAATTTGAACACCTCTGGTCCTTGCCAGGCTCCTGATAAATTCTTCATTGGCGTACGTTCTACCTTTTTGAGAGTTATAAGCATCCAGGGCATGCAGTTTTGTATTTATATCTTCTTCTGACAGGATAACAAATGCCTCTGTTTTAAACTCTATATTGTTCCATGGGATTTCATACCCGAGGATTGATGTATTCTTGAATGCTCTTATGCCCTCCATGGAAACAGTGGAGTGGTCCTGATGAACATCATTGGACGACGGCAGAAAAACAAGATCAGGACAAATATTTTTTTTTAGTTTCACCATCTCTTCCAAAATTTCCTGACGACGATAACTAAGTTCCCTAACTTTAAAATTATAAATTAGGGTATTTTCTTGCAAAATACCCAGGCGTTTCGTTGCTTCTCTTACTTCTGTCTTTAAAATATCTTTGGGCCATGGTTCAGGCACGGATTCTTCGGCCGTGGAAAAAGCGGCGTAAAAAATAATTTTACGTTCTTTTACGAAGCGACTGACACTGCCGCCACAACCAAATTCGCCATCATCTGTATGCGGCGCCAAAACAAGAATCGTTTTGATTGAATCCATATATCACCTACCTCCTTTTACACATGCCTTTTTATCTCTGCCCATTCAAATCAAGCAACAGTTTGAAAAACGACAAACCGCACCATAATTTACATCATATCTTTTACTTCAGACAATACATTTTCTTTTATTGTTTTAATTGGACTTCTCTGGGAACTATCCGATCATCAATCCTTATCGGCTTTAAAAATATATACGTAAGAATAATATACAAAGCAGTTAAATACAAAATATTGGGTATCGATATCAAACTAAAAATACCAGAAGAATTTATAACCGGGAATAAAACAAATGTAATAAACACCATCATCATAGTGGTGTACTTTAACTGCCCACAGACTATATATTTTTTCATTTTATTAAAAACGATGACAATTCCAATACCGAACAAAATAATTATTAGATAACTCCAATAACCAAAAAATAACAGAAGTTCACCCAAAAGTGTCAATGTCAGGTTGGTAGAACCGGCTTTTGCTAGGTCATACGCCGGATAGTAAATCATCGTGATAATCTTTGATATATTCCCTGAAAAATTTATTCCGACTGCATCAAATAAAATATCAGAGACATGGTTCCCGAAAATTGAAAATAATATATGTTGCAATAAAGAAACTTGGCCGTAATTCTGTAAATAATCCCAAACGCATGTGATGCCGTAAGCCGCAACAACTGTGCTTCTGGCACCGGCATACAACAATGCCTCTCTAAATTCTCGATTTTCAAATATCATAGATTGTAACAATATAGAAGCTATAGCAACAAGAAAAAGATAAACTTTTTTACGAAAAGACGCCAGCGGCCACAATAAAGTAGCGGCTGGAAGGAATACAAAAATGAAAATGGATTTGGTTCCCGTCATAAAAGCAGTCATAAACACTAGCAAGATTGAGAAATAGTTATAGTATCTTTTTCGTTTCATTTTAAAAATACTGAATGTAACCAAAAAAGCAAGAGCCGGCAGAAAAAATCTTACAATCACGTTGTAGAGAAATCCAAGTAGTCCTAACGAAGAGCGAACCACCCCTCTCTCTAATTTATGCGTCAAAGTATACTGGCCCATTAAAATAAAAACAATTATGAAGCAAAAAGTGCATAATAACAATAATCGTCTTGGTGATGGGTTGGGAATTTTTTGAAGTGATTGATTTGCAGCGAACATACCATCATTTGGTGCCGTATATAAAAATACTGAAATTAATATTGCGTATATTGCATAAAGCGTAAGTAATTCTTTGTCAACCGACAGATTCAGCAGGGTTCGTTGTGCAAGAAAAACGCTCAAAAGACCTGCGCCGGGCATAATAACAAACATCCAACCTACTATTTTCAGTGGGATAAAAGAAATCTTCATATACGAACCTTAGTTATGCGACTTTCTGAATCTTAAATATTGTTTCCAATAAATTAATTTATGTTTTTACCATTTTAGATAAATGATTATTGCAGAATAGCCTTTCTCCAGGGCATGGGATATACTTTATTTGATAAAAACCATGTGCCGAAAAAAAACAATATCTGTGAAACTAAAAATCCTATTGCAGCACCTTTTAACCCTAAAAGTTGTATTAGAAAATAGTTTAAAATAATATTAAGAAAACCAGAAATCAAAGTGATGATAGCCAGAAAATATGTTTTGCTTACATAATAAATATAATTAGTGACCATTAAATACATACCACCAAAAGCGTAACCCAACGCAATGTATATTACAACACCGGACGCTTGACGAAACTTTTCACCGACAAAAAAGCCAAGAAACCAGGGCGCCATTAACCCCAATAGCAACGCGATAGTTAATACAATTACAAAATATATATAAGTGTATCGGACAACGCGTATTTTGCTAAAATTATCGATATTACTAAGCTTACCAAAAAGCCATGGGGCGAAGGCTTTATTAAAAGACTGAGTTAGCAAGCCAACACCCATGCCTATTTGCATGCCGACCATGTAAATTCCGGTTTCTTCTATACCCAAAAAATTTGTAATCATAAACCTATCAGACATCATCATAAGCATACTTCCAAAAGTATGAGGAATCAGCGGTATGCCAAATTTAAGCGCATCCATCGCATAATCTTTTCTGGGTGAAGCTTTTGTCCATCCATATTTATGAGGAAATAAAAAAATTAAAATAGTAAAAAAAAGTAAGCTTAAACTTTGTCCGGCAGTAACGCCCTCCCATCCCCATTCTAGGGCGATAACAAGACAAAGAGAAAGCGCAGCATTGGTGACACTTTGTGCTATTTGAATAAACGCATATTTAAAGGGTTGGTTTGATGACCGCCATAAAGTGAGGGGTATCTGAAATGCGAATTGCGCCCCTGCTGACACAGCAGCAACAATTAACCACTTTGCGGGCAATTGTGTAAACCTTTCCAACCAACTTATTCCGAGGGAAACGAGCCCGATTATCAATATCAAGCTACCGCATAATATGGCAAAACATGTTGATATATATCCAGAGAGATCATATTGTTTTTGTTGGAAGTATCGGACACCCAGAGCGCCATGGCTATTGAATCCTGTAAATGCTGAAAAAAAAGCCAGTACGGTTGCAAACATTGCGACTTTGCCATACTCTGATGGACCAATAATCCGCGTAAGAACAGGCAGCAATAAAAAAGGGATTCCAGCATTGATGACGTTTGCCACGGTATATACAGATGCCGAACCGATAAGACTCTTTTTAATATTCATTAAAATTCACATGTGTCAAAAAAAGTCGACTAATTTAAAATGATTGTCGAGGTAATTTTTTACTCTCAGTACAATCATTAAACAGTATATTTAATAAAAAAATGATATTAAAGAGAAAAAGTAGAAGCAAAAGCAAATGATATTTTCAAGCCGGAGTAATCATTTAAAATGATAGTTGGTCAATACTTTGATTCGAAACGTATTACACTAGATACTTTGCTCTAGCCTAAATACTTTCTGAACTTTCTTGCTAAACCAGCAAAATTGTTAATTGATGATAGAGGATAGTCCTGATGCTGTTTAGGCGGCAAATCCATAAGATTATCGAACTCCTCTCTGGTCATGCCTAAATAGTCGGCCATAAAATTAAAATCATATTCTTTTAGTTCATTATTGATATAAGAATCCTTTGAAAGTTGCGCAAGAGCTTCAGCCCTTGTCATTTGACCTGAGATAATCATGCTGGAAAAATGTGATTTTCGCTTGTCTATTCCATATTTGACAGGCAAGTAATAACACTGCAAAAACCTGGTTAATATTGACTCATAGTGCTTACCGCCATAGTAATTATAATCACAAAAGATTGATAGCTGTGTTAATGCGTTTTTCAAATTATAGTCAATCATATTAAGAGGCAACACATTAATTGATTGGTTAAAGTAACGATTATGAATATAGGCTTCATAAAAACCGGCAATTCGCAATTTGTCAATATTCCCCTTACCAAATTGCTTATGAACAGCAATAATATGTTTTCTATCAAAAGGGTTAATTCCCATACTTCTTTCCAATATACACTCAAGGGCAAAGTTGGCTCCGCTGAGCCTGTATCGTAAATTATATTTTTTTGCCGTATCATTTAACGCTGCCTTTAGAAGATTATCCTGGGGCATGGCTAGATTCGGTACTCGTGCCAAAAAAAATGAGCGGGTCAGATCTTTATATTGATCTAAATGAGGTTTTATTGAAACAATACGTACTCTTGCTTTCTCACAAAGATTGTTAATATTTCTTACTGATACTTCTGTATCAAGACCATCATCTATATGTACAGCCAACATGCGTAGTCCATACTTATAACCTAAATAAACAACGTAACTGCTATCTAAGCCACCAGAAACTCCTACCATACAGTCATATTCTTTCCCTCGTCCCTCTGCTTTAATTTTATCCATGATATTATTGAGCATTTTCTCACCTAGTTCATTAGGGAAATATTCACTGCTCATTCTATGTAAAGTACCACTGCAATAATTACAGGTACCGTCCTCTGAAAATGTTATGGTTCTATCACTCCTATTATCCATTACACAGCGTTTGCAGACTTGCATCGTTTTGTTTTCCTGTCTAAGTATTTATTTATTTTGTTAAATAATTTATGTGTTCATACTAAATTCAGATAATTTATAGTGATTATAATTTACCACAATGTACTGCCTTTCTTTTAAATGTGGATAATTATAGTCATTAATAATTATTTTTTTATTCATTAAGATTCCTTCATAGAGCACTGTTGTATAAGTTCCCAATATATATTCTGTTTGCGCCAGGGATTGATATAAGTCAGTCTTATTCGGATTCTCATATTCGAATTTTTTAAAGAAAGGAGTTATGTTATTAAAAAAATATTCTCTGTGTAAAGGATGATATCGAATGATAATTTTAAAACCTTGTTGGCTTAATCTTTCCATGTGTTTAGAAAGATAAGCTAACTCAGCTTTTTCATGTTCCGATGCCCAATAAAATTTGATTACATTATTAACTCGTTGACCATCCTTTCCCATTTCGATAATTTTTTCGTGTTTAGGGGGTCTTTCGATAATGAACTGCTCTGGTGCAGCTTTTAGTTTTTTAAACAATTCAAGGTAATGATTATCCCAAACGTAACATTCCGAAAATCTAAAGAAACTATCTCGAATCAGAAAAAACTTTTCACCATGCATAATGTTGATATGCAAAATGCCCCGGTTATGCAAATATGACGTCAGAACAGAAGAACAAAATGAATATTCTGATGCCGTGATAATCGCTTTTGGATATCTGTATTGGTGGATGATATGATCATATTGAGCGATCTTTATCGTCAATCTTAAAATAAAAAAAGGTGATAATATGTATGTAAACGTTATCTTGATAAGCCATAATAAGCTTTCATAGCTAAGTGAGAATTGGTTATTATTTTTACATCTAATTATATTAAATCTATTCTTTAAAGAATTTAAAATAAAATCATCATGAATATCATCTATATCGCCATTTATTATAGCAACTTGTTTTTTATTAGGCACCAGATCAGAATTTTTGCACTTATTAATCAAGGCAAATAATATAAAAACAGGTGAAATTATGATGCTGGATACATTTAATAATACTTTTTTCCCAGGGGAAAGAAGTTTCATCTGACATTTATATTGTAAAAATGATCTTGTTACATCACTTTGTTTTTGCCCTTGAAGCTCAGTGCGATTTTTTTCATATAAATTGTTTAAATATAATTCTTCTTCCTTGATTTTTCGTTCTGAAAGATCGATTCTATCACGTGTAAACCAGGCATATAAATTTCTAAATTTATACATTTAATGTAGAGATCAAATTTTACTTTATACAAAAGATTTTTCGGCTAATACAAACTCTGCAAACTTAAAATCCATATCATCATCAATATCCAACGATCTTTCTTTCGGCATGTCATATGCTTTCGTAGCAGCGGTTATAAATGACCGGCTCTTTTTTAAAATGCCTGTTTCGGAAACGTAAACCGCACCGTTTAAGATATAAAATCGAGGCAAGTCCTGTCGGCGATAATTTTTATCAGTTTGTTCTATAAACGAAAATAAACGACCAGCGGCATCAACTGTATACATCCATTGCGGATTCTCACTTACTTCAGTGACCGAAACACATGATGATGCTCCGGATGAAACGCATGCTTCAATACAATGATCGATGTCGCTCGCAGACCTAAGCGGAGACGTAGGCTGCAAGAGCACAACATAATCATATTTTTCTTTCAACGTATTCAGAGCATGAAGCACGGGGTCAATCCCCGGCGTATCATCCTTGGCCAATTCCGGCGGACGGACAAACGGCGCTTCGCATCCCCATTCTTCTGCAACTTTGATGATTTCGTCATCCTCAGAAGACAAAATTAAACGATCGACATATTTTGATTTCTTGGCTTCTTCGATGGTCCAGGCGATGAGCGGTTTGCCCACAAGCAGTTTTACGTTTTTTTTGGGGATGCCTTTGCTGCCGCCGCGCGCCGGCATAATAGCTAAGACGGTTTTCCCTTGAATCATATTTTAAATTTTTCCAATGTATCTTTATATTTTTCCCATTCACCAATATCGATCCAGGCATTCTCGCTGATGGGGAAAACACCAATGCGCTTCTCATCGCTTTTAAGATCTTCGATGAGCTGCGTAATATGATAAAATTTGTTCTTGGGAATCGTTTTCAGTGCTCTTGAATTGACGACATACATGCCTGTATTGACAAGAAAACTCAAACTAGGTTTCTCTTTGATTTTACAAAGCGTCCCGCCGTTTTCAATCTCGCAGACACCATAAGGAATGTTGTAATTTTTTACCGAAGCCACAATGGTAATTTCGTTTTTATTTTCTTTATGAAATTTCATGATTTTTCCGTAATCCTCTTCGATAATGATATCTGAATTGGATACAAAAAAGGGTCCGGATACTTTTGATGGTAAGAATTTCAAACCGCCGGCCGTGCCCAAGGGTTTTTCTTCATCAATATATGTAATTTTATATTTTGTTTTAAATTCTTCAAAATACGCCTTAATCATTTTCGATTTATGATTCAGCGTCACATAAAAATTTGTCATTCCGTTTTCATGAAATTTATCCATGATCAGTTCGATGATTGGTTTGTCGCCTATAGGAATCAGCGGTTTGGGTAGTATTTTTGTAAATGGATCAAGACGCGTTCCTTTGCCGCCTGCCATAATAACCACAGGAACATCAATCTTTTTTCTTTTGCGTGTAATATTTTTACCTTCTTTGGAAAAAAATTTGTCCCAAGAAACTATATTTATTAATCTATGATGCTGATCGAGGATTGGAATTACCGATATCTTACATTTCAAAAATAGTTTTTTCAGATCATCGTTCGTATATTCTTCTTCCACTACAAATTTGGGAACCTTATTATACACCTCGGCAATATCGTCCCCCAGGTTTCTGCCGCTGAGCAAATACCTTCTGATATCTCCATCAGTCAATGCTCCCAATAACTTTGTGGTGCTGTCGACGACAAACAGAACTTTATCCGCGGTTTCATCCAGCAGCCTCAAGGCCTCAACGATTTTGATATGCGCAGGGATCAGTATTTTCTTATTAAACATAGTCAAATATTAAAAAATTAGATTACGTGAGGTTATTACACATACTCATTAATCTGCTTTGCAGGTGTCCCAACAACTACAATGTTATCTGGCACCGGTTTTGTCACGACTGCACCAGCACCTACAACTGAGCCTCTTCCAATGGTCAGTTTTTCCATAATCGATTTACCCTGTATGATCGTTGCATTTGTTCCAATATATGAGCCTTCAGACAATCTGACATTGCCGGATACATTTGCACCTGGTGATATATTTACAAAGTCATCAATTATGCAATCATGTCCGACTGTACAGTTAAGATTAAATATTCCGAAATTACCTACCTGTATGTTATTGGTTATTCTTACGCCTGCAGTAATAATATTTCCTCGTTTTTCTTCTATTTTACTTTTTTGTTTATCTCCAAATGAGGCTGATGGATGAATTATGTTAATATATTGCAAATTCTGATATTTATCGGCAATTTTTTTTCGGATCTTATTATCACCAATGCCTATAATAAAAGCATAATTATCTGATTTTAATTCGTGCAAACTGCCTTCTTCAACAAGTGGATAACCAAAATATTCCTTCTCTTGATTGCCATACCCAATAAAAATAATGTTTTTGTATCCCAGATCAACGCAAATATCCAATACCTCGCGTGAAAATCCGGATGTGCCAAAAATACCAATTTTTTTTGTTTTATTGTTTGGCATTATTCAATAATTATTTGATCCTTGTCATAATTTTGTTTTGACTTCTGATTCAACATCGACCAGTACAACATTGGTGATTTGCCAGTACCAGGCCGTTTTATAGCTATGTTATTTTCGTTAAACGTATCGCCCTTCTTTATTGGACATGCAGCCATAAGGCTTTTCCTAGCTATTTCCATGTTTTTCCATTCTGACATAGTTGCAATTTTCTGACTATTACCTAAAGCTTTTTCTATTTGCCTTATGGCTGTTATCATTGCCTCCAATTCATCAGGTTCCAGAGAGGCCTTATGATCCGGACCGGGAAGATTTCGATCCAGCGTAAAATGTTTTTCAATGATGGCGGCCCCAAGAGCAACAGCAGCGATAGGCACTGCTATTCCGGTTGTGTGATCCGACAAACCGACGGGCAACCCGAACGCATTGCGCATGGTTTCCATCGCCCTCAGATTAACGTCGTCAAACGGAGCCGGGTATTCCGTTGTGCAATGGAGAAGTGAAACTTTCTCGCGTAAAATCTTCCGGCCTTTTGCCGATAAATAGGCTTTCTGAAATTTTTCCAAAGAAGGCTTGTTTGTTTTACTTAAATAACCGAAGGCCAAAACACCTAACGCTTTTTCAATTTCACCAAGCGTGCTCATGCCTGTTGAAAGAATAACCGGTTTGCCTGTTCTTGCCACATGCAAAAGATAAGGTCCGTTGGTTATTTCTCCGGAAGGAATTTTAAGACGCCGGAGCTTTAATTTCCGGGCTAATAAATCAACACTTTCAAAATCGAACGGCGTGGATAAAAATTCGATCCCGCGCCGGCGGCAATGCTCCAGAAGTTTGCGATGTGCAGATTCGTCCAGTTCCAGTTTCCTGACCATCTCCAATTGCGATTCACTCTTTGCCGTCGTTTGCTTCTGATAAGCAGCTTTTGGCGCATATTTACTGACAACTTTGTCCGCTTTGAAGGTTTGAAATTTGACAACATCCGCACCGGCCTCGGCCGCGACATCAATCAGTTGTCTGGCCATTTTAATACTGCCGTTATGGTTCACACCGGCTTCCGCTATAATGCAGCAATGATTTTGTTTGTCTTTTGTCTTATTCATTGCAGTTTAAATCATGAAATTTTTTCATTAACACGTTCGTTAAGGATACATGCTTTAAAGATTCTTTGATTTTGAAAGAGGCATTGCCACTCCCGTAAGGATTTTTTGTGTTTCTTAATTCTTTTTTAAATGACGGCGATAAACCCTTCGTAATGGCAGCGATGATCGCTTTGGCATTTTCTTCACAATCAATGACGGAAGTGGCCTTTAATCTGCCCTGCTGTCGTTTCCCGATATTTACAGTCGGCTTGTGAAATGACGGCGCTTCTGCAATGCCACTTGAAGAATTTCCGACAACCATGTCGGCGTTCTTGATCGCGCTTAGATAAAGAAGCTGCCCCATCGATGTGTAGGCTTTTGCGCGTCTGGAATGATTTTCGACATACTTATCAATCATGTCATTTATCACACGGCCTTCGGTATCGGCGTTTGCTTTTGTAAAAAAAATGGTTGCCTCCGGATAATGATCCATCGCTTTCAGCAGTTCTTTAAACGCCTTTTCCGGTTTTGTTTTACTGAGCGTTACGGGATGGTACGTTATCAGAAAAAATAAATCTGCGATTTTAAAATCAACTGCTTTTTCAAAATCGGCCCTGTTTAAAAGTTTCAGTTTTTTAATATTATCAAGCCCCGGAGCGCCAACATTCATAACACGTTCCGGCGACTCTCCCAGCTGCATAACCCGGTTACGATAAATTTCGGCAGCGGTGAAATGAAAATGTGACATCTTGGTGATAGCATGGCGGATGGCTTCATCGATTGCCCCTTCCGTCGTCTCACCTCCATGAATGTGCGCAAGGGGAATGCGCGCAATCATGGCAGCCTGCGCGGCAGCAAGAATTTCAAATCTGTCGCCGAGCACTACCATAATATCCGGTTTCAGGCGCGCCAGGGCATCGGCAAATCCGATGACGCCAAGACCGACGGATTTTGTTATTCCAACAGGCGTATCACTGGAAAGGAGCATTTCGACTTTTTCGTTAATGACAAAGCCATCTTCTTCGATTTGCCTGTATGTCAATCCGAATTCCGGTGAAAGGTGCATGCCCGTAGCAATGATTTGCAGCTCCAGAGAAGGATCATTCTGAACTTCCTTCATCAGCCAATACAGGAGTCCGTATTCCGCCCTTGTTCCCGTGACAATGCAAATTCTGCGCTTTTTCATTTTTTCTTTTTCTTTATGGTATGTTTGACTTTCAAAACCGCAAAGTTTAGCTCAATGGATGTTTCCGTATCGCTTGTTTGAAAATCGTCACCAAAGATTCCTTCGATTAATTGTCCGCCTTGTTTCATAAGGGCTTTCTGCTCCTGTTCATCTTTAGCAGTGGATAGCGCCTGAATGCTTCGTGAGAGTTGTCTGATTTTTGCAAAAGTTTCAATGATTGCAAATGTTGCATCTATAGCCTGTTTGCTTTTTAATATCGTTGCAATCATGTACAAACCTTTTTCAGTGAACGCCTTGGGCAATACTCTTGTCTTCGCAAATTTTGTGGTCGAAAATTTCGACCGCAAATCCGCGAACTCTCGCTCACTGATTGCAAACAGGTAGTCATCGGGAAATTTGTCGGGATTATTCTTCACGGCTTCATTAATGCGCTTTGTCTCAA
>Ga0116141_10002113_pt1 | contig 17155 bp, 15 predicted proteins | sample AD_UKC097_MetaG_FD_89744 | JGI IMG/M metagenome (GOLD analysis project Ga0116141, IMG submission 89744) | Active sludge microbial communities of municipal wastewater-treating anaerobic digesters from USA - AD_UKC097_MetaG | ecosystem: Engineered > Bioreactor > Anaerobic > Digestate | place: USA...
AGTCGCTGATGGCCGCGTCGTAGTTCGAGATGCGGTTGAAGGCGGCCACCGCGAGCGCGAAGCGGGTCGCGTCGGACAGCGCGCCGTCGCGTTGCAGCTCGGCCACCACCGACGCGTACTGCGCGGCGTCGGTCACCACGCCGACGCCACGCCAGTTCTTGGCCGCCGAGCGCACCATCGCCGGTCCGCCGATGTCGATGTTCTCGATCGCGTCCTCGAGTGTGCAGCCGGGCTGCGCGACGGTGGCTTCGAACGGGTACAGGTTGACCACCAGCAGGTCGATCGTGCCGATGCCGTGCGCGGCGATCGCCTGCATGTGCGCGGGCAGGTCGCGACGCGCGAGCAGTCCGCCGTGGATGGTGGGGTGCAGCGTCTTCACGCGCCCGTCGAGCATTTCCGGAAAGCCGGTGTGGTCGGACACCTCGACGACGCGCACGCCGTGGTCGGCCAGCAGCTTCGCGGTGCCGCCGGTGGAGAGGATCTCGATGCCGAGCGCCGCCAGGGCGCGTCCGAGGTCGACGATGCCGGCCTTGTCGGAGACGCTGATCAGCGCCCGCTGTACACGTTGTGTCATGGTGTGGGAGTCCGGTGGGGTCTGCGTCAGAGCATGCCGTGCTGCTGGAGCTTCTTGCGCAAGGTGTTGCGGTTGATGCCCAGCATCTCGCTGGCCCGCAGCTGGTTGCCCTGCGCCTGGCGCATCACGACCTCGAGCATCGGGCGCTCGACGGCGCGGATGACCATGTCGTAGATCAGCGTGGGCGAGGTGCCTTCGAGGTCGCGGAAGTACTTCTCGAGATTGCGGGTGACGGCTTCGTCGATCGTCTGCTGGCGTGTCATGCGACCTTTCTCCGCACGAAATGGCGTTCGTTGGCAGCCACGGGGCACGCGTCGGCGGAAGCTTCCGGGGGGTGCTCCGTTGCGAACAGGTCGTCGATCGCGGCGAGCTGTTCGTCGGGGGTTTCGATCCGGTTGAAGCGGTCCCGACGCTCGGACCATCCGCGCATGCCGTGCAGGTACCAGCCGACGTGCTTGCGCGCGCTGCGCACGCCGGCGAACTCGCCGTAGAACGCGTAGTGGTCGACGAGGTGCGCGCGCAGCAGGCGCGCGATCTCGTCGGGCGTCGGCCCGGGCAGGTCTTCGCCGGTGGCGAGGAAGTGCACGATCTCGCGGAAGATCCAGGGGCGGCCCTGCGCGGCACGGCCGATCATCACGGCGTCGGCGCCGGTGTGGTCGAGCACCGCGCGCGCCTTGCGCGGCGAGTCGATGTCGCCGTTGGCCACCACCGGGACGCGCACCGCGCGCTTCACCTCGGCGATGGTGTCGTACTCGGCGTGGCCGGCATAGCCGCAGGCGCGCGAGCGGCCGTGCACGGCGATCATCGCGGCGCCGGCCGACTCGGCCAGGCGCGCCAGGCGCACGACGTTGCTCTGCGCGCGCGTGGGGCCGGTGCGCATCTTCACGGTCACCGGCACCGCGACCGCATTGGCGACGGCCTCGATGATCGACAGCGCCAGCGGCTCGTCGGCCATCAGCGCCGAGCCGGCCATCACGTTGCAGACCTTCTTTGCCGGGCATCCCATGTTGATGTCGATGATCTGCGCGCCGCGCCCCACGTTGAAGCGCGCGGCCTCGGCCATCATCGCGGGGTCTGCGCCCGCGATCTGCACGGCGCGCGGTTCCATCTCGCCGGCGTGGTCGGTGCGGCGTGCGGTCTTCACGCTGGCCCACAGGCGCGGGTTGGACGCGGCCATCTCCGACACCGCATACCCGGCCCCGAGCGTCTTGCACAGCTGGCGGAACGGACGGTCGGTCACGCCTGCCATCGGCGCAACGAACACGTTGTTGCACAAGCTGTGCGGACCGATGTTCATGGGGAGGTGTTCCTCGACGAAGATCGGCGCGGCAAGCGCCGCGCCGAAGGGGACGCGAATTCTAGCGAAAATCGTCGTGCACAAGAAATGCGCACTGCAGCACGCCGCGTCAGGTCGGCGTCAGCGTCGTCCGAACATGAAGCGGCGCGCCACCGCCGCCCGCATCGGCGCCGCGACGTCGAGCAGTCCCAGCGTGACCGATTGCAGCGGATGCAGCGGCGCGAGTGCAAAGACGCGCGCCAGCAGATCGGTCAGCGCGACGGTGGCGTCGCGGTCGGCGGCGCGTGCGCGCACGTACGCCGGCAGAGCCTCGGCCGGTGCGCGGTCGTGGGCGCGCGCATCGCCGAGCGCCTGCGCGAGGACGAAGGCATCGCGCAGTCCGAGGTTCAGCCCCTGGCCGGCCACCGGGTGCAGTCCCTGTGCCGCGTTGCCGATCCAGACCTCGCGGGCGGTGCAGAGCGTGCGGCGCATGCGGCGCGCCATCGGCCAGCAGGCGACCGGCGATGCGATCGTCAGCCGGCCCAGGGTCGCGCCGAACGTCTGCCGCAGTTCGTCGGCGAGTGCTTCGGGCGACAGCCTCGCGCGCCGCTCGGAGGCCTCGGGCCGGTCGCACCACACCAGCGAGCAGCGATGCGCCTCCGGCAGCGGCAGCAGCGCGAGCGGCCCGTGCGCGGTGAAGCACTCGTACGCGACCGCGCCGCGCGCGCGCTCGACACCCACCTCCGCGAGCAGCGCGGTCTGGTCGAACACGCGCAGTGCCGGGTCCGGTCCGGTGTCGCCTTCGGCATGCACGCGGATCGGCGCGTCGGAGGGCGCGGCCTCCGCGGGCGATGCGAAGTGCCGGTCGAGCGCGTCACCGAGCACCCGCATCAGCTCGGGATAGCGCAGCACGTGGCCGAGCGCCGGCACGCCGAGCTCCTCGGCACGCAGGCGCGTGCGCCCCGGGTGCCCGAGCACCGAGACGTCGACGCTGAGGATCGGCGCGGCCCTGGGCGCGGCCGCGATGCGCGACAGCAGCTGCGTGGAACCCAGCGACAGGGCCAGCACGCGGCCGGCCAGCGCCGCGGGCACCGGGCCCGGATGGCGTTCGAGCGCGATCTCGTCGGGTGCGAAGCCCTGGCGCAGCGCGAACAGCGCGAAGGCGGCGGCGACCGGGCCGCTGCCGACGACTTCGAGGATGCGCGGGGGGGCCGGGGAGGTCACGCGATCGCTGCGGCGGCGCGGGGATCAGCGCGGCGCGGGCCGCGGCTGCGCCCGCAGCTGCGCGTCGAGCGCGGCGAGCCGTTCGGGGGTGCCGACATCGGTCCAGCGGCCGGTGTGCACTTCGCCGCCGATGCGCCCGGACGCGGCGCCGGCGCGCAGCAGGGGGCCGAGCGGTGCGCGCGTGCCGCGCGCGATGCCGTCGAACAGTGCCGGCCGATAGACGCCGATGCCGCTGAAGGTGTGCCGCGGCGCGGTGTCCGCGCGCAGCCGCGCGCGCACCAGCCCGAAGTCGCCCTCCGGATGATGGGGCGGATTGGGCACCAGCACGCACCAGGCGAGCAGGTCGTCCGCCTGCATGCGCTCGGCGAGCGCAGGCGCGCGCGCCAGGTCGAAGTCGCACCAGACGTCGCCGTTGACGACCAGGAAGGGGGCCTCGCCCAGCAGCGGCAGCGCCTGCGCGATGCCGCCCGCGGTCTCGAGCGCCGCGGGCTCGGGGCTGTAGCGGATCGACACGCCCCAGGCCGCGCCGTCGCCCAGGCGCGCCTCGATCATCGCGCCCAGGTGCGCGTGGTTGACGACGACCTCGCGGATGCCCGCGGCCGCGAGCCGGCGCAGGTGCCAGCCGATCAGCGGTTCACCCGCCACTTCGAGCAGCGGCTTCGGGCAGTGGTCGGTGAGCGGCCGCATGCGCTCGCCGCGTCCGGCCGCGAGGATCATCGCGCGCATCGCCGCTCCTAGAACGTGTAGCCCACGGTGCGTGCGTCGCCCTCGATGCGCTCGATCAGCGCGGCCAGCGGTCCGAACGCGTTGTAGCGCGCGACGGCGGCGGTCACGTAGCGCAGCACGCGCGGCATGTCGGCGAGATAGCGGCTCTTGCCGTCGCGGTGGTTCAGGCGCGCGAAGATGCCCAGCACCTTCAGGTGGCGCTGCAGCCCCATCCATTCGAAGTCGCGGTAGAACTCGGAGAAGTCGGCCGCGACCGGCAGGCCGGCCTTGCGCGCACGCTCCCAGTGCCGGATCGCCCAGTCGAGCACCTGCTCCTCGTCCCACGCGACGTACGCGTCGCGCAGCAGCGAGACCAGGTCGTAGGTGATCGGGCCGAGCAGCGCATCCTGGAAGTCGAGCACGCCCGGATTCGCGTCGCCCGGCAGCAGCATCAGGTTGCGCGTGTGGTAGTCGCGGTGCACGAAGACCTGCGGCTGCGCGAGGTTGTTCGCGATCAGCAGCTCGAACGCGTCCGTCAGCGTGCGCCGTGCCGCGTCGTCGAGGGTCACGCCCTTGTGGCGTTCGACGTACCACTCGGGGAACAGCATCAGCTCGCGCAGCAGCACCGCACGGTCGTAGTCGGGGAACACGCCCGGGCGGCTGGCGCGCTGGATGCGCACCAGCGCCTGGCTCGCCTCGGCGTACAGCACCGGCGCATTGCCCGCGTCGATCACGTCGAGATAAGTGGTGGTGCCGAAGTCGGTCAGCAGCAGGAAGCCGCGTTCGAGATCGGAGGCGATGACGCCCGGCACGGTCATGCCGGCCTGCGCGAACACCTGCGCGGCGTGCACGAACGGGCGGCAGTCCTCGAGCGGGGGCGGGGCGTCCATCGCAATCAGCGAGGCGTGCGGGCCGCCGGCGCAGTCGATGCGGAAGTAGCGCCGGAAGCTCGCATCGTCGGAGGCACGGCGGATCGAGCCCACCTGCAGCCCGAGGGCGGCGGGCAGCGCGTTCAGCCAATCCGTCAGCAGGTCGAGGCGGGAGTCGGCGCCGGGCGGTGCGGCGACGTGGTCGGCGGGCGGGGGGGAGGAGGGTGTCGGCATGCGGTTCGGGCCGGAGTGCGGCAGGCTTCGTATAATAAAAGATCGACCGACATGACCCTCACTCTTCGCCGCATCGCCCAAGTGCTGTCGGCCGTCTGGTGCGTACCGGCACTCGCGGCGGATCCGTCCGCATTCCCACTGCGCCTCGAACCCGCCCTCGGCGAAACCGCCGCCGGCCAGGTCGAGGGGCGGCCTGTGTTCGGCCGCGGCGACCGCATGAGCGGGCGCACCGAACGCGAGATCACCCTCGAGGGCGATGCCGAGCTGCGCCGCGCCGGCACCGTCGTGCGCGGCGAGCGCATCACCTACTACCAGCCCGACGACGAGGTGGTGGCGGTGGGCAACGTGCGCATCGTCCGGCAGGGCAACGTGTTCACCGGGCCCGAGCTGCGGCTCAAGATCGACGCGAGCGAGGGCTTCTTCACCGCACCCGCCTACACGCTGCCCCTGTATGGCGGGCACGGCCGCGCCGACCGGGTCGAGTTCCAGGGGCCCGACCGCATGTCCCTGATCAACGCGACGTACTCGACCTGCCGGCCCGAGAACCCCGACTGGTACCTGAGCGCCGAGACGCTGACGCTGGATCAGGAGCAGCAGGAGGGCACGGGCCGTTCCGCCAGTCTGTACTTCAAGGACCGGCGCATCCTCGCGGCACCGCTGTTCGGCTTCTCGCTGGGCGACGAGCGCAAGAGCGGCCTGCTGGCGCCGACCTTCTCGTTCACGTCGCGCACGGGCCCCGAGCTGCTGTTCCCCTACTACTGGAACATCGCGCCCAACCGCGACTTCACGTTCTATCCGCGGCTGATGGCGCGCCGCGGGCTGCAGCTCGGCGGGCAGTTCCGCTACCTCGAGCCGCGCGCCTTCGGCGACCTGCGCTTCGAGTACACGCCCAACGATTCGCTGGCCAACACGAACCGCTACTTCTGGAGCGCGCTGCACAACTTCTCGGGCGTGGCGGGCTGGAGCGGCAGCATCAACGCGCGCGGCGTGTCCGACGACAACTACTTCGTCGACTACTCGCGCTCGATCCTCGCCAGCTCCGAGCGCATCCTGCCGCGTGACTTCCTCGCCTTCCGGTCCGACGGCGACTGGACGTTCCTCGCGCGCGCCACGCGCTACCAGAGCATCCTCGATGCGCGCCTGGCGCCGCCCTACGAGCGCGTGCCGCAGCTGAGCGCCACCCACACGCGGCGCGATGTCGCCGGGTTCGACTTCGAGACGCTGTTCGACGCGACCCAGTTCCGCCGCCCGGTGGTCGGCGCCACCGAAGGGCTCCGGCTGCTCGCCTATCCGCGCGTCAGCTATCCGATCGTGCGTCCCGGCTGGTTCGTGATCCCGAAGATGGGTCTGCACCTGTCGAACTACCGTCTGGACAACCCGGCCGTGCCGGAGCAGACGACGCTGAACCGGTCGGTGCCGGTGTTCTCGCTCGACGCGGGCCTCGTGTTCGAGCGCAACGCGCGGTTCTTCGGACGCGAGATGACGCAGACGCTGGAGCCGCGCCTGTTCTACGTGAAGGCGCCGTACCGCGACCAGAGCGCGTTCCCGGTGTTCGACACCGGGGTGGCCGACTTCAACTTCGCGCAGCTGTTCTCGGACAACACGTTCGTCGGCAACGACCGCATCGCCGACCTCAACCAGCTCACCACCGCCGTGGTGTCGCGGCTGATCGAACCGCGCACCGGTGCCGAGTCGCTGCGCTTCGCGCTCGGTCAGCGCATGTACTTCTCCGACCAGCGCGTGGGCATTGCCGGCATCGAGTCGCGCACCGACCGGCGGTCCGACCTGCTGCTGGCGGCCTCGGCGCTGCTCGACCCCTACACCAGCATCGACGCCGGGCTGCAGTACAGCGTGCGCGACTCGAGCGTGCCGCGCTTCAACCTGCTGTGGCGCTACCTGCCGGCCGACGGCCGCGTGTTCAACGCCGGGGTGCGCTTCCTGCGGGACGAGCTCGGCCAGGTCGACACCTCGTGGCGCTGGCCGATCGCCTCGCGCTGGATGGCGCTCGGCCGGGTCAACTACTCCTGGCTGAGCAAGCGCATCGATCCCGCGACCCTGACGCTCGTCGATGCCAAGCCCGGCATCATCGAAGGTGTGCTGGGCTTCGAGTACAACGCCGACTGCTGGACCACCCGCTTCGTGATGCAGCGCTTCGTCACCGCGGTCGGGCGCACCACCAGCGCCTTCTTCATCCAGCTCGAGCTTTCCGGCCTGGCGCGGATCGGATCCGACCCGTTCGATATACTGCGCCGGAACATCCCGGGCTACCGCCTGCCCAACGACCGGCCGGTCCTGCCCTCCCGATTCTTCGGATACGAATGAGCCTTCCGCACCGCCTGACCTGCGCCTTCGTGGCGATGCTGCTGACCGCCGCCGTCCATGCGCAGGCGCCGTCCGCCCCGCGCGAGCTCGACCGCGTGATCGCGGTGGTGAACACCGACATCATCACGGCCAACGAGCTCGCGATGCGTCAGCGCACCGTCGAGCAGCAGCTCCGGCGCCAGCGCATCGACCTGCCGCCGCCCGACGTGCTGCGCCGGCAGGTGCTCGAGCGCCTGATCATGGACCGCGCGCTGGCGCAGGCCGCGCGCGACCAGGGCCTGCGCGTCGACGACGCCCAGCTCGACCGCGCGCTGGCGCGCATCGCCGAGCAGAACCGTCTGACGCCGTCGCAGCTGCGCACCCAGATCGAGCGCGACGGCATGAACTACGTGCGCTTCCGCGAAGACATCCGCGACGAGATCCTCGTGTCGCGCCTGCGCGAGCGCGAGGTCGACGCCAAGGTCGTCATCAGCGAGGCCGACGTCGACGCCTGGCTCGCCGACCAGGGGACGGCCGAGCCGTCCGCCGTCGAGTACAACCTGTCGCAGATCCTGCTGCGGATCCCGGAAGGGGCTTCGCCCGAGCAGATCGAACGCCAGCGCCTGCGGGCCGAGGAGGTCGTGCGTCAGGCGCAGCGCGGCGCCGAATTCGCACGCCTGGCCGCGGCGTTCTCCGACGCGCCCGATGCGATGTCGGGCGGCGCCATCGGGTTCCGACCGGCCGACCGCCTGCCGCAGCTGTACGTGGATGCCGTCGCCTCGCTCAAGCCCGGCGAGGTCACGCCGCCGCTGCGCAGCCCGAACGGCTTCCACATCCTGAAGCTGGTCGACCGGCGCGCCAGCGTGCCGGGCAAGATCGGCAGCGAGCCGGTGGTGCAGACGCGCGCGCGCCACATCCTGATCCGCCCGTCCGAACTCGTGCCCGAAGGCGAGGTGATGCGCCGGCTGCGCGACCTGCGCGACCGGGTGCGCGGCGGGGCCGACTTCGCCGAGCTCGCGCGTCAGTACTCCAGCGACGGCAGTGCCGGTCGCGGCGGCGACCTCGGCTGGGTGTACCCGGGCGACACGGTGCCCGACTTCGAGCGCGCGATGGCTGCTCTGCAGCCGGGGCAGGTGAGCGACCCGGTACGCACCGAGTTCGGCGTGCACCTGATCCAGGTGCTCGAGCGCCGCACCGACAGCGCGTCGCCCGAGCGCGTGCGGCAGGCGGCGCGTCAGGCGCTGCGCGAGCGCCGGATCGAAGAGGCGCTGCAGGACTGGCTGCGACAGGTCCGCGACCGCGCCTACGTCGAGTACCGCGACCAGTAGCCGCCCGGCGAAGCGCACGCCCGCCTTCCGCACACGTTCCAGCCTCGGCACGCCGCCCTCGTGGCCCACGTCGCACGCAAGCGCTTTGGTCAGCACTTCCTGGCCGACCGGTCCGTCATCGCGCGCATCGTCGATGCGATCGCGCCGCGTGACGGCGAACGCCTGCTCGAGATCGGCCCCGGGCAGGGCGCCCTCACGTCGGCGCTGCTTCAGCGGGTCGGGCACCTGAGCGCGATCGAGATCGACCGCGACCTGGCAGCGGGCCTGCGCCGTCGGTACGGCGACCGGCTCACGCTGATCGAGGGCGACGTGCTGGCGGTCGATCTGGCCGAGGCGCTCGGCGCCGGCCCCGTGCGTGTGGTCGGCAATCTGCCCTACAACATCTCCAGTCCGCTGCTGGTGCGCCTGATCGCGGTGCGCGACCGCGTGGCGGACCAGCACTTCATGCTGCAGAAGGAGGTGGTCGACCGCATCGTGGCGGCGCCGGCGACCGCGGCATACGGCCGCCTCGGCGTGCTGCTGCAGGCGTACTACGACGTGGAGTCCCTGTTCGACGTGCCGCCCGAGGCGTTCGAGCCGCCGCCGAAGGTCGATTCGTCGGTGGTGCGGATGCTGCCGCGGAGCGCATCGCCGGCGGTGGCGCCCGAGACGCTGTCGCCGCTGCTCGCCGTGGCGTTCGGCCAGCGCCGCAAGATGCTGCGCAACACGGTGCTGCCGTGGCTGTCCGCGCGCGGGGTCGACGCGTCCGCACTGCCGCCGACGGCGCGCGCCGAGGAGATCCCGGTGCAGGTGTGGCTGGAGGTGGCCGCGCGCCTCGCGCAGGCTTCGGCCTGAGGGCTGTGCAGGCTGGCCCGGGCAGCGTCCGGAGTCTCGCCTAGCACGCCCGCGCTTGCCCCGTGCCCTGGGCCGACGCGTGGCCGGTTCAGCGCAGCGGGAACCCGACCAGTGTCTCCAGTGTGTCGAGCGCCGGCCCGGGTTCGCCGACCTTGATCGTGGCCATGCCCAGCGTGCGGGCCGGCTTCAGGTTGATGCCCAGGTCGTCCAGGTACACGCAGTGGGCCGGGTCGACCCCCAGCGCGTCGGTCATCATCAGGTAGATGCGCGGATCGGGTTTGCGCAGGCCCGCCTTGGCGCTCTCGATCACGTGATGGAACAGCTTCATGATGTCGGCCTTGTACAGCGAGCCCATCGTGCTGCCCTGCATGGCCGTGAAGTTGTTGGTGATGCAGCCGGTCTTCAGGCGGGCGCCGATGCGGCGCAGCGCCTCCACCATCTCGGGGCGGATCACGCCGCTGAGCAGGGGCAGCACGTCGCGGCCGTCGACCTCGTGGCCGAGCGCACGGCTCTCGGCGGCGAACAGGGCGCCGAAGGCCTCGGCGTCGATCTCGCTGCGCTCGAGCCGCGCCCACGCGTTCTCGTGCGGGTTGGTCGCGTTGACCGTGCGCAGGAACCCGGTCGGCAGGCCGCGCTCGGCCTCGAAGCGTGCGAACGCCTCGAAGGGGCTGGACGAGATCACGCCTCCGAAGTCCCAGATGACTGCCTTCACTGCCGACATGCGATGTGTTCCTGTGATGCGATGGGGAAAGAGGGGCCGGCGCATGCGGCGCGTGGACGCCGCGGGCGCCGGTCAGCGCGGTGCGCGCTCGATCAGTTCGATCTTGTAGCCGTCCGGATCCTGGACGAAGGCGATCACCGTGGTGCCGCCCTTCACCGGACCGGCCTCGCGCGTGACGGTGCCGCCGCTGGTGCGGATGCGCTCGCAGGCTGCGGCGGCGTCCGGCACCTCGATGGCGATGTGCCCGTACCCGGCGCCGAGGTCGTACGACGAGACGCCGTAGTTGTAGGTGAGCTCGAGCACCGCGCCCTGCGACTCGTCGCCGTAGCCGACGAAGGCGAGCGCGTATTTCTGCTCGGGCCGGTCGGTGGTGCGCAGCAGCTGCATGCCCATCACGCCGGTGTAGAAGTCGATCGAGCGCTGCATGTCGCCCACGCGCAGCATGGTGTGAAGGATTCGCATCGTAGGGTTCCTCGAAAGGTCGTCGGCCGACGGGGGTCAGCTGATCAGCGTGTCGTCGGGGTAGGCGCGCAGCCATTCGCGCGCGCGCCGGTAGTCGGGGTAGAGCGTCTCGAGATGTTGCCAGAAGCGTGCGCTGTGGTTCATCTCGCGCAGGTGCGCGAGCTCGTGCGCGATCACGTAGTCGACGATGTCGGCGGGGAAGTGCATCAGGCGCCAGTTGAGCCGGATCGAGCCGTCCGCCGCGCAGCTGCCCCACCGCGTGCGGGCGGACGACAGCGCCCAGCGCCGCGGCGCCACCCCGTGGCGGTCGGCGAACGCCTCGAGCCGCTCGGCGAAATGCACGCGCGCGCGCTTCTGCAGCCAGGCCTGCACGTCGTCCTGGAGACGGTTGCGCGCACCGGCAACGATCAGCAGCGTGCCGTCGAGCCGCACCGTGCCGGCGTGCGCCGGGTCGACGCGCAGGGTGAGCGGCTGGCCGAGGTAGGGCATCGTCGCACCGTCCGCCCAGCGCACCGACACGCGCTCGCGGCGTGCGGCGTGGTCGCGCCATTCGTCGAGCTTGCGCAGGATCCAGTCGCCGCGCTCGGCCAGTGCGGTCTCGATCTGGCTCTGGGCGACCCAGGTGGGCGCGGTGACGGCCAGGCCGCGCGCGTCGATCGTGAAGCCGATCGTGCGGCGGCGCGAGCGCTTGAGCTGGTACTCGACGAAGCGGCCGTCGAGGCGCACCAGGCGTGCACCGGCGCGGGTGACCCCTGTGCGCGGCGCCGCGTCGAACAGCGGCAGCGTGAGCTGCAGCGCCGCGTCGGCGAGTTGTCGTCCGAGCCGGGTGAGGCGCTTCATGCGGCGTCCCGGTACACGTGGGGGCTGATGCGGCGCATTTCGGTCTCGATCCACTGCTCCACTTCGGCGTTCAGCTGGTCGGGGGTCTTGCCCTCGGACGGGATCGGCGCGCCGATCGACACGGTCACCAGTCCGGGCGACTTCACGAAGGCGTTGCGGGGCCAGCGCTCGCCCGAGTTGACGGCGATCGGCACGACCGGAACACCGGTGCGGATGGCGAGTCGCGCGCCGCCCGACTTGTAGCGTCCTTTCCCTCCGACCATGGTACGCGTTCCTTCGGGGAACATGATGATCCATCGGCCGTCGGCGAGCTTGCGGAGGCCCTGTCGCACGACGTTCTCGAAGGCGTCGGAGCCGCGCCGCCGGTCGATGTGGATCATGTCGAGCAGGGCGATGCCCCAGCCGAAGAACGGGATGAACAGCAGCTCGCGCTTGAACACGTAGCACAGCTCGCGGGGCATCACGCAGGGGTAGAACAGCGTCTCCCAGCTCGACTGGTGCTTGGACAGCAGGATCACCGGCGCATCGGGCAGCCGCTCGTAGCCCAGCACCTGCCAGCGGATCCCCAGGATGTGACGTGCCGCCCAGATGACCATGCGCGGCCAGATCATCGTGAACCGGTAGCGGGTGTGCAGCGGCAGCGGCGCGCACAGCAGGCAGCCGAACGCCACCGGCACCACGGTGACCAGTTCGAACAGCAGGAACAGCACCGCGCGTACGGCTGCCATCACCGGTCCGTCAGGGCACCAGCTCGTTGGCGACGGCCGCGAGGTCGACGCGCACCGCCGTCTCGGGCGGCAGCCCGCCGTCGCGCATCGTGCGCCGGCCCTTGCCGGTGAGGACCAGCACCGGCCGGCAGCCGGCCGCGCAGGCCGCCTGCAGGTCGCGCATCGAGTCGCCCACCAGGGTCACGCCGGCCGGCGCGACGTCGAAGCGCCGCAGGATCTCGTGGACCATGCCGGCCTTGGGCTTGCGGCAGTCGCAGCCGGCATCGGCCGCATGCGGGCAGAAGAACACGCCGTCGATGCGGCCGCCCGCGGACGCCACCGCCTGATGCATCTTCGTGTGGATGGCCATCAGCGTGGACAGGTCGAACAGGCCGCGCGCCACGCCCGACTGGTTGGAGGCGACCGCGATGCGATAACCCGCCTTGCACAGGCGGGCGATGGCGTCGAGGCTGCCCGGCACCGGAACCCACTCGTCGGGGCTCTTGATGTAGGCGTCGCTGTCCTCGTTGATGACGCCGTCGCGGTCGAGGATGATGAGTTTCACGCGTTCGACAGTTTCGACAGGTCTGCAACCTGGTTCATCATCGCATGCAGCCGGGCCAGCAGGGCGAGGCGGTTGCCGCGCACCCGCGCGTCGTCGGCCATCACCATCACGGCATCGAAGAACTGGTCGACGGCATCGCGCGCGCCGGCCAGCACGGTGAGCGCACCGGTGAAGTCGCGCGCCTGCATCGCCGTGCCGACCCGGGGCGCAAGCGCCTCGATGCGCTCGAACAGCGCGCGTTCGGCCGCGTCGGCGAACAGCGCGGGATCGACGTCCGCCGCAGCGCCCGCGCCCGACTTGCGCAGGATGTTGCCGATGCGCTTGTTGGCGGCGGCGAGGCTCGCCGCCTCGGGCAGCGCCGAGAAGGCGCGCACCGCGTCGACCTGTGCCGGCACCAGCCACAGCCGCGTGGGCGCCTGGGAGATCACGGCATCGACTTCGCCCGCGGTGGCGCCGCGCTCGCGCAGCAGGCCCTGCAGGCGATCGTGGAAGAAGGCGATCAGTGCATCCGCCGCGTCGGGCACGTGGCCGGAGAACGCGCCGAACGCGATCGCGACCAGCCGGTCCAGCGGCAGCTCGAGCTGCTTCTCGATCAGCATGCGCAGCACGCCCACCGCGTGGCGGCGCAACGCGAACGGGTCCTTGTCGCCGGTGGGCTGCTGCCCGATGCCGAACAGTCCGGCCAGCGTCTCGAGCTTGTCGGCCAGGGCCACCACGGTGCCGGCCGGCGTGGCCGGCAGCGCGTCGCCGGCGAAGCGCGGCTGGTAGTGCTCGGTGATGGCCAGCGCCACGGCCTCGGGCTCGCCGTCGTGACGGGCGTAGTACGTGCCCATCACGCCCTGCAGCTCGGGAAACTCGCCGACCATGCCGGTGAGCAGGTCGGCCTTGGCGAGCTGGGCCGCACGGTCGCAGGTCCAGCCGTCGACCGACAGCGCATGCGCGATGTCGCGCGCGATCGCGCGCACGCGCTCGACGCGCTGGCCCTGCGTGCCGAGCTTTGCGTGATAGACGACCGACTCCAGGCGCGGCACGCGGTCGGCCAGCGGCGTCTTCTTGTCCTGCTCTAAGAAGAAGCGCGCGTCGGCCAGGCGCGGACGCACCACACGCTGGTTGCCGTCGACGATGAAGCGCGGGTCGGCGACCTCCATGTTGGACACGATCAGGAAGCTGGGCAGCAGCCGGCCCTGCGCGTCGAACAGCGGGAAGTACTTCTGATTGGTGCGCATCGTGAGGATCAGGCACTCCTGCGGCACCTGCAGGAACTCCTGCTCGAAGCGTCCCACGTACACCGCCGGCCACTCGACCAGCGCGCAGACCTCGTCGAGCAGCGGCGCGACGGCGGACTCGTCGCCCAGCGACGCGTCGAGGCCGCGCGCCTGCTCGCGCAGCAGCGCTTCGATGCGGGCGCGTCGCGTGTCGAAGTCGGGCAGCACGCGGCCCTCGCGCTCGAGCACGTGCACGTAGGCGGCAGCGTCGGGCAGCGTCAGTTCGCCGGCGCCCTGGAAGCGGTGGCCCTGGGTGATGCGATCCGACTGCAGGCCGAGCACCTGCGCCGGCACCACGTCGGCGCCGTGCAGCACGACCAGCCGGTGGGCAGGCCGCACGAAGCTGACGCTGGTGCGGCCGTCGGCCAGCTGATACTCCATCAGCTTCGGGATCGGCAGCTTTGCCAGCGCCTGCGTCAGCACCGCGTCGATCGCGCCGGCCAGCGTCTCGCCGCGCTGGGTGCTGCGGAAGTAGAAGCACTCCTGCTTGCCGTCGGACGCGCGGGTGAGCTGGTCGACGGTGGCGCCCTGCTTTTCGGCCCACTTCAGCAGCGCCTGCGTCGGCCGGCCTTCGGCGTCGAGCGCGACCTTGGTCGACGGCCCCTTGAGCTCGACGCTGCGGTCGGGCGCCTGGTGCACGACGTCGTCGATGCGCACGGCCAGACGGCGCGGCGTGCAGAAGCCCCGCACCGCGCCGTCGGCACCGGCGAGACCGCGCGTGCGCAGGCCGTCGGCGATGCCCGCGCTGAAGGCGTCGCCCAGGCGCTTGAGCGCCTTGGGCGGGAGTTCTTCGGTGAAGAGTTCGATCAGCAGCGGCCGGGCACTCATTCAGGCTGCCTTCGTCAGGGGTTTGAGCATCGGGAATCCGAGGCGTTCGCGCGCGTCGTGATACGACTGCGCGACCAGCCGGGCGAGGTTGCGCACGCGCCCGATGTAGGCGGCACGCTCGGTGACGGAAATGGCGCCGCGGGCGTCGAGCAGGTTGAACGTGTGCGAGCACTTCATGACCATCTCGTACGCGGGCAGCGCGAGCTGCGCGGCGATCAGCGACCGCGCCTCGGCCTCGTACTCGTCGAAGTGGCGGAACAGCATCTCGACGTTGGAGTGCTCGAAGTTGTAGGTCGACTGCTCGACCTCGTTCTGGTGGAACACGTCGCGGTAGGTGATGCCGTCGGTCCAGACCAGGTCGTAGATGCTCTCGACGCCCTGCAGGTACATCGCCAGGCGTTCGATGCCGTAGGTGATCTCGCCGGTGGTCGGCTGGCACTTCAGCGAGCCGACCTCCTGGAAGTAGGTGAACTGCGTGACTTCCATCCCGTTGAGCCAGACCTCCCAGCCCAGCCCCCAGGCGCCGAGCGTGGGCGACTCCCAGTCGTCCTCGACGAAGCGGATGTCGTTGACCTGCGGGTCGATGCCGAGCGCCTTCAGCGAGCCGAGGTACAGCTCGAGGATGTCGGGCGGCGACGGCTTGAGCACGACCTGGTACTGGTAGTAGTGCTGCAGGCGGTTGGGGTTCTCGCCGTAGCGACCGTCCTTGGGCCGGCGCGAGGGCTGCACGTACGCCGCACGCCAGGGCTCGGGGCCGATCGCGCGCAGGAAGGTCGCGGTGTGGAACGTGCCTGCCCCCACTTCCATGTCGTAGGGCTGGAGCAGGGCACAGCCGTGCTTGTCCCAGTACTCCTGGAGACGCAGGATCACTTGCTGAAAGCTGAGCATCGTTGTCGGGGGCGCCGCCGTTGAGCGAAAACCCGCAATTCTAGCGGTTCCGGCGCCCGCTCAGCGGTGTGCGTGCCGGCGGCTGCCCGTGCCCTGCCGGCGGACGGCGAGTCCTGCCAGCAGCAGGGCCAGCAGCAGGGCGCCCGGCGCGAGGGTGCCGAAGCGCACGTAGGGGGTGGTGCCGGTGGTGCCCTGCACCTGCACGTCGAGTGCGCCGCGCTCGTAGGCGGGCAGGCGCGCGGTCACGCGTCCGCGGTGATCGATCGCCGCGGTCACGCCGGTGTTGGTGGCGCGCAGCATCGGCCGGGCGGTCTCGAGGGCGCGCATGCGCGCGATCGCCAGGTGCTGCGGCAGCGCATGCGAGTCGCCGAACCAGGCGATGTTGCTGACGTTCACCAGCACGCTGGCGCCCGCGGCGCCGTCGGCTCCGCGCACCGTGCGGGCGATCTCGTCGCCGAACAGGTCCTCGTAGCAGACGTCGAAGGCGAAGCGCTGGCCGGCGACGGTGAAGGGCGGCTGGTCGGCGCGGCCGCGGGCGAATTCCCCCAGGGGGATGTTCATCAATCGCACGAACCACGCGAAGCCCGTCGGGATGAACTCGCCGAAGGGCACGAGGTGCTGCTTGTCGTAGCGCGCCGCGATGGCGGGGCTCGGCGGCAGGATCAGGGCGACGCTGTTCGTGTAGCGCAGCGCGGCGCCGGGTGACGGCAGGCCCATCGGGTCGGGCCCGGACGCCTCGAACAGCGGCATGCCGATCGCCAGCGCATGGCCGTCGGGCCGTGCCGTGCGCAGCAGCCGCGCCGCGATCTCCGGGGGCGTCGACGACCAGGGCGTCGTCCAGGCGGTCTCGGGCAGCACAGTGAGCTGCGCGTCGCCGCCCTCCGCCAGCGCGGCGTAGTCCTCCATCGCCTGCAGTGCACGCGCCCGATCGAACTTCATCTGCTGCGGCACGTTGCCCTGCACCAGGCGCACGCGCACCGCGTCGCCCTGCGGCACGCCGAAGGGCTGGGTGCGCAGGGCGGCACCGCACGCCAGCACCAGCACGGTGACGGGCAGCGCGAGGCGCCAGTGCGCGGGGGCCGCGGCCCACAGCGCGGCCAGCAGCACGGCCAGCATGCCGATGCCGTGCACGCCCACCAGCGGGGCGTAGCCGGCGAGCGGTCCGTCGACGTGCGCATAGCCGACGGCCAGCCACGGAAAGCCGGTGAACAGCCAGCCGCGCAGCAGCTCCGCGCCGCCCCAGGCGGCCGCCAGCAGTGCGGCATGCGCGAGCACTGCGCGGTCCGGTCCCGCGAGGCGTCGCGCCGCGGCCAGCGCAGCGGCCGGGAACAGCGCGAGATAGGCGGCGAACAGGACGACGGCCGCGGCAGCCAGCGGCCAGGGCATGCCGCCGTAGACGTGCATGCTCGTGTGCAGCCAGCTCAGTCCGACCGTGAACCAGCCGAGCCCGAAGCACAGGCCCGGCAGCAGGGTGTGCCGGATGGGCGCATCGCGGTCGACGTGTCCCGTCAGGCGGAGCAGCAGCGCGAGCGCG
>Ga0116141_10002122_pt1 | contig 17126 bp, 12 predicted proteins | sample AD_UKC097_MetaG_FD_89744 | JGI IMG/M metagenome (GOLD analysis project Ga0116141, IMG submission 89744) | Active sludge microbial communities of municipal wastewater-treating anaerobic digesters from USA - AD_UKC097_MetaG | ecosystem: Engineered > Bioreactor > Anaerobic > Digestate | place: USA...
GGCCCCGCGGAAAGGTAGCGCCCGTCGGCGGTGCGGTAGAAATCGTAGAAGGAGCCGCCGTTGAGGATGTCGCACTCGCGTTCCGGTTCCGGGGCGCCGGCGAGGTATCCCGCCGCCTGGAAGACCGAAAGCGAGAAGGCGCCGTCGGTGATGGATACGTCGCAGAAATCGCCCTCGCCGGTTGCCAGGCGGCGGATGTACGCCGCCATCACGGCGATGCAGAGATTCTTCGAACCGCCGCCGAGGTCCGCGACCTGCACGCCGCCCAGGACCGGCCCCGTATCGCACGTGCCCGAGAACGACTCTATGCCGGTGAGCGCCATGTAGTTGATGTCGTGGCCGGCGCGGCGCGCGTACGCGCCGTCCTGGCCGTAGCCGGTGAGCGAGCAGTAGATGAGGCGCGGGTTCACCGCGCGGAGGTCGCGGTATCCCAGGCCGAACTTCTCCATGACGCCGGGCCTGAACTGCTCCACCACGATATCATACTGGGCGACAAGGCGCCGCACGATGTCCGCCGATCCGGGAACGGCGAGGTTGAGGGCCAGGGACTTCTTCCCGCGGTTTACGTGGGCGTACGCGGCTGATAAGCCGTTCACCAGGGGCGGCACCAGGCGCATGAGGTCGGGGTTGGCGGGATTCTCCACCTTGATGATATCGGCCCCGAGGTCGGCGAGCATCATGGTGCCGAAGGGGCCCGGCAGGAGGTAGGTGAAATCGAGAATTTTCATTCCGTCCAGGGGCCCTGCCATGGCGCTCCTCCGCTGGGTGATATCGCGCGAAGCGCCGTGCGCCTCCGCCGGCCCGGCCTCTTCACCCGGACTGCCGGTATCATACATCCCCCCGCACCCCCGGTACAAGAAAAAAATCACGCGGCCTGCAGATACCGCCGCCATGAAAATCCGTGTATATTAATGGGGTTTAAGGGGCGAAGCCCCTTGAAAGCCCCCCGCAGGGGCACTCTGTGCGCGAAACGCTAGTTTCGCGACAAGTTAATTATTTTTATAGACTGTAATCACAAAAAGTGTTAGATTAGGTGATGTGGCGGATACGCACCGTGCGCGAAGGAAAGAAGCACGGATGCATTCAGTGAAAACAGAAAAAGACGGGGTATCGCGCAATGAATAACAGCAATCTGCTGGGAAGGTTCTTCAAATACGGGATGATGGTCATCATCCTCAATTTAGTGATAATCACGGTCATACTCTGCGTCGCCTATCCCGCCTTCTCCGACCCGCGACTCCTGGTGTTTTTTCTCGTCATGGTGGCGGCGTGCTTCGTCCTGCTCTCGCTGTATTATTATACCATGGTAAGGAAGATCCTCATCCTGGTCAAGGACCTGGAAAAGAACCGGGAAGCGCTGAAAAAAGAACTGGACGCCGGCCCCCGGAAAACGATGGCCGCCAACATATTCACCGTGGTGCTCTTCTACATCCCCACCATCCCGGTGATGTATTTCGCCTTCGGCTACACGAACCTCTACACCCACGCGTTCATTTTCTTCCTGAGCGTCTTCGTGATCCTCTTTCTCGGCTACAACTCCATGGGCGTGTGGTACACCAGGACGTATCCTCTGGGCCGCTTCGGAATCCCGGTCGCCGTGCAGGGACTGGGCAGCAAGATCATCAGCCTGGTTTTTCCCACCGTGCTCGTGGCCATGGCGGTCATCTCGATCATGATCTACCTCGCGGGAAGCGCCACCATCCGGGACGCCGTCAACGCCAGGGTGAGCGACAGCCTGGACAACGTGGCGGCCATCGCGCTGATGCGCGGAACGATTGAGGGAGTGGAGCCCCCGCCGGTGTTCGCCGAGTACGGCGGAACGCTCTTCATCACCGACGGAAGCGGCGCGGTGAAAAGTGGCGGCGGCGCGGCGGCCGGGGCTTCGATTGCGGCGCTGATCGAGAAGGGAAACCAGCCCGCCGCGCTGTTCGAAACCACGCGCGAGTCCCTGGCGAATCCCGGAGGCTTCGAGGGCATCCCGTTCGAAGGCGTGTTCAACGGGAGGATCTCGCGTTTCTTCTCGCGGAGCATTGGCTCCACGGGAAATTACGCCATCGGTATTTTCGACGACGAAGCCCTGTATCGCGACTTCTACCGGGCGGTGTTCATCCAGGCCCTGGTCCTTTTCCTTATCAACCTGGGCGTGGGATTCCTGGTCTACCGGAGGCTCTTCACCACGGCCCGCTCCATCCGGCAGATCATCCCGGCCCTGACCCGCGCCTCCCAGGGTGACCTCTCTGAAGAGATTAAAATCGTGAAGACCCGTGACATCCTGGAGGACTTCACCCGCACCTTCGTCGGGTTTATAAACCTTGTGCGTGACTTCGTGGAGAACACCCGCGAGCTTGCCCAGACGCTGGAGGGCGAGGCAGAGTCCATCAATGCCTCCGGAGGAAGCATCAAGTCGCTGGCGTCGCAGAGCGCGGAAATGCTCGGCCGCTCCACCCGGGGCCTGGACAGCATCGCCGGCGAATTCGCCCGTATCGCCCGGGATGCCGGCATCCAGAACACGAACATCTCCAGGCTCGACACGTCGGTGAACAAGCTCAACGACTCGATGCGGCTCCTGGCGAAGGACGCCCAGAACGTCATCAACTCCATGGGCAACGTGGAAGCCGGCGCGTCCAGCAGCACCGAGCTGGTGCGCACCGCATTCGAGGGGATGAAGAGGACCGAGGACCTCTACCAGGGCATCTTCAACATCATCCAGCTCATTTCGGAGATCGCCGACCAGGTGAACCTGCTCTCGCTCAACGCCTCCATCGAGGCCGCGCGCGCGGGGGAATACGGCCGGGGCTTCGCCGTGGTTGCGGAGGAGATATCGAAGCTCGCCGACCGCACGGGGGCCAACGTCAAGGAGATCACCCAGCTCATCACCAGCGGCAAAACCGAGGTGGAGACGAACATGGACATCATCACCGGGGTCCGCGACTCCTACGAGGCGATAGTCAACAACATCGAGATGACGGGCCTGATGATCACCGGTTTCATCGACATGATCACCAAGCGCGGGGACGAGATCAACAGCATCAAGGGGGCGATATCCTCAGTGAAGGAGTTCGCCCAGGCGCTGTCGGAATCGACGGAAGTGGAGAAAGAGCACACGGAGTCGCTCTTCAAGGACATCACCATCGTCAACACCGGCGCGGGGGAGTTCGTGACCCAGTCCGGGGTCCTGGCCGGTTCGTCGGAAAAACTCAAGGAGATGGCGCACTCCCTCCTCGAGAAACTGCGGCAGTTCAAGCTGGAGTGACCACTACCCCCACCCCGGCCCTCCCCCGCTTCGACGGGCACGGCACGGCGCTTCGAAAGGGGGAGTTAGACTACTGCAACGGTCACCGGGCAGGGCGCAGCCCGTATCGAGGCGACGGCCCCCGGCAACTATTGCCCCATTACTTCGCCTGGCCCGCCAGAATCTCTTTCCTTTTTATTATTCCGTAAGCGAACCCAACCGCGAGATAGAGCAGGATGAGGGAAAAGAGATACTCGGGGAAGAGCATCCCGAAGCCGCAGATGTACGCGCCGGCTATGTTCACGATCTGGAAGATGTTGACGAAACGGCTTTCCCTCGGCTTCAGCTTCGAGAGCAGCAGCGGGGACACCATGAGCAGGGCGCACGCGACCAGGCAGACCTCGAGTATGACGAGTATCGTGCCGGTGCCAAGCGCCGCGCGGTACGCGTGGAGGAGTATCACCAGGAGGATGATAAAGGCGCCCGCGATGGTGGACGGAAGACCGTGGAAGAAATCGGCGAGCTCCCCGATGTCGACGGCGTTGAACCTGGCGAGCCGTCCCGCCGTCGCCAGGACGTAGAGCGCGATGCAGATCACGAGAAGCGTCCTGTGCTCCATGAAGGTTTCCGGGGCGAGGGCGTGCACCAGACCGTAGGAGATGATGCCCGGGGCGACGCCGAAGGAAACGAGGTCCGCCATGCTGTCGAACTGCGCCCCGAACGCGGAGGTGGCTTTCAGCGCCTTCGCGGCAAAGCCGTCGAGCTTGTCCAGAAGAACGCACCAGACGATTATCCACGACGCCAGGATGACGTGCGGCGCGGTGTGCCGGAAAAAGGATATCTCCTGTCCCTGGCGGATGATGCCTTCGCAGGTTACGGCGATCGAAACGACGCCCAGAAGCAGGCTTAACGCGGTGAATGAATTGGGTACGATGTATTTCAGCCGATCCATATGACCATCCTGTGAGATAAATAATGGGGCGGTTTCCGTTCCTCCGGCGAACGCCTCGGCCGCCAGTGTACGAGCCGCCCGAACTAACTTCAAGGGAAAATCATCGGACCCTGTGGAAAAACTCCACTTGTCCGCGCCGGACCTCCCCTCGCCCGCGCCTTTCAGCGCGAGAGGGGCCGGGGGTGGGGCCTCCCGTCCCCATCAAATAAGTATTGATACCGGCCCCCCGGTACGATAATAATACTGGACGGCCCGGTCCGCGCCGCCGCGCATCAGCGATCCACAGCACACGGGGAATTTCCATGAAGATAAAAATCGCGCTCATGTCCGTTACCGCCCTGCTCCTGGCAGTGTGCCTTCTGCAGATACTCCCGGTTCCCCCCTTCGCGGGTGATATATTCCCGGTGATGAAATCGGGATACTTCCGCGAGCTGGATCGCCAGTTCGAGGTGGTGCGCGACTCGTTCCTGGGCATCAAGATGATGGCGCGGCCCGAGTTCGCCTGGATTTTCCTGGAGGACATTAAGAAAGGCCACGGCCTCGCGGTTTCCGTCTACAATTCCCGCGGTGAGCTCGTGAAGGCGCCGGGAGAGTCGGCGGCCGGCGTGGATCCCGCGGTGATCGCCATGGTCAACGCCGTGGAACCGCGGGACTTTTCCGAAGTCCGGGGCTCACGCTACTATGCCGCGCTTCCCCTCGCGGCCGACGGCAGGTGCCGTTTCTGCCACGCCCGGCGTCAGGGCGCGCTGGTGGGCGTCCTCACCTTCGAGCGGGACTACGACGCGCGCGTCTACTACACGCGGGAGCGGGTGATCATCTTCACCGTCATCGCGGCGGCCCTTCTTCTGGGGCTCGTCGCCCTGGCCAGGTGGGACCCGGGAAAGAAAATAAAAGAACTGTTTGACAAATAACAGCGAGTAGGTTTTGGGGATAGGATATTTTCAATTACATGCGGACAACGGATACCAAGAGAATGGCTAACGGAAACGGCAGGGAAGGCAAAACGCTGGTGATAGTGGAGTCGCCCACAAAGGCGAAGACCATCACCAAGTACCTGGGGAGCAGGTATATCATCCTCTCCTCAATGGGACACATCATCGACCTGCCGAAGTCGCGGCTCGCCGTGGACGTGGAACACGGCTTCACACCGGAGTACATCACCGTGCGCGGCCGCGCGAAGATACTGAACGACCTCAAGAAGAAGGCGGCCGCGGCGTCCCAGGTGCTGCTCGCCACCGACCCCGACCGCGAGGGCGAGGCGATCTCCTGGCACCTCTCCAACGCCCTGTCCCCGAAAAATCCCAACATCCGGCGCATCGAGTTCCACGAGATCACCGAGGCCGCCATCCACGACGCCATCAACCATCCGCGGGAAATCGACATCAACCTGGTGAACGCGCAGCAGGCGCGCCGCATCCTGGACCGCATCGTGGGCTACAACATCAGCCCCATCCTCTGGAAAAAAGTGAAGAAGGGCCTCTCGGCGGGAAGGGTGCAGTCCGTGGCACTGAACATGATCTGCGAGCGCGAGAAGGAGATCGAGCAGTTCATCCCCCGCGAGTACTGGACGCTGGAGGCCGTCCTCACGGCGCACCGCAAGCAGTTCCACGCGTCGCTCTACAGCTTCCGCGGCGAGAAGGACTGCCTCAACAAGAAGGAGGACGCGGACGCGGTGATGGAGCACCTCAGGGACGCGCGCTTCACTGTCACATCGGTGTCCAAGAAGGAGCGTAGGCGCAAACCCCTGCCGCCCTTCATCACCAGCAAGCTTCAACAGGATGCCGCCAACCGCCTGGGCTTCACGTCGTCGAAGACCATGATGGTGGCGCAGCAGCTCTACGAGGGCATCGAGATCAGCGGCGAGGGCGCCACGGGTCTCATCACCTATATGCGCACGGACTCCACGCGCGTCTCCCCCTCGGCCCTGGAAGCCGTGCGCACCTATATCTCGAGTAACTTCGACACCGGGTACCTCCCGGAAACGCCCAACGAGTACGCGAACAAGAAGGGCGCCCAGGACGCCCACGAGGCCATCCGCCCCACCGACGTGGCGCGCGATCCCGACAGCATCAAGAAGGACCTAACGTCGGACCAGTACAAGCTGTACCGGCTTATCTGGAAACGTTTCGTTTCGTCGCAGATGACACCGGAGGTCTCACTGGCCACAACCGTAGCGCTCACCGCCGGCGAGTGCGAGTTCCGCGCGGGAGGAAGCATCGTGCTCTTCGACGGCTTCACCGCCGTGGACCGGGACGACAAGACGAAGAAGGAATCGCTCCCGGACCTCAACGAGGGCGATACCCCGGAACTGAAGGAGTTCCTCCCGGAGCAGCACTTCACCACGCCGCCGCCCCGCTACAACGACGCGTCTCTGGTGAAGTTCCTGGAGGAATCGGGCATCGGGCGCCCGTCGACGTACGCGCCCACCATCAACACGCTCATCAAGCGCTACTACGCGGTGCGCCACGGCAAGCAGCTGGTGCCCACGGTGCTGGGCCGCATCGTCAACGACATCATGACCGGCTTCTTCCCGTCCCTCATATCGGTCGATTTCACCTCCGAGATGGAACGGAAGCTCGACCTCATCGAGGACTCGCAATCCGAGTGGGTGCACATGCTCCAGGATTTCTATCCCGCCTTCAAGGACACCATCGACCACGCCGAGGAGCACATCGAGGAGATGAAGGGAATCCTCGACGAGGCGACGGACAAGGTATGCGAGAAGTGCGGCCGCCCCATGGTAAAGAAGCTCGGAAGGTTCGGATTCTTCCTCGCCTGCACCGGCTTCCCGGAATGCCGCAACGCCAAGCCCATACCGCTGGGGAAATGCCCCATCGACAGCTGCGGCGGCGAGGTGGTCAAACGCTCGTCCAAGAAGGGGCGCCCCTTCTTCGCCTGCACCAACTATCCCACCTGCACCTTCATCACCCGCGATCACCCCGCGGAGAAGGAGTGTCCCAAGTGCGGGAGCGTCCTGTTCATGAAGAAGAAGAAAAACGAGGGCGAGACGCTCTTCTGCCTGCGCGAGGGGTGCGACTACAGGGTGGAGATCCTCGACCAGTGAGGCGCCCATGACCGGCGAGATCGACCTGTTCATGAACTACCTGCAGTTCGAGAAGAACTTCTCCGACAGGACCTCCGCGTCGTACAACTCGGACCTGATCCAGTTCTACTCCTTCCTCGCCGGGGACCTGGACGAGGACGACCGGGAACGTTACGAACTCACCGCCGAGAAGCGGGACGACGATATCGACATCACGACGATCACCCGGGACGACATCACCGCCTTCGTGGAGTACTGCTACGACGGCGGCCTGAAGAAATCGTCAATATCACGGAAGATCGCCTGCATCAGGTCGTTCTTCAAGTTCCTGTACAACCGCGACATCATAGCGGCGAACCCGGCCCTGGGCGTCCTCTTCCCGCGGCGCGAGAAGCGCCTCCCGAAGTTCCTTCACCTCAACCAGATCGACGAACTCCTCTCATTCCCGGCGGACGATTTCGCCGGCATCAGGGACCACGCCCTGCTGGAGATGTTCTTCTCCACCGGCGCGCGCGTCTCGGAGATCGCCGGCGCCAGCCTGGACCGCATGGACCTCGCGAAGGGCACCCTCCGCGTCCTGGGCAAGGGCGGCTACGAGCGCCTGGTGTATCTCACTCCCGGGTGCGTTTCCCGGACGCGCCGCTACCTGGAGGAGCGCGCGAAGATCTTCGGCGCTCCGGAGGGCCCGCTTTTCGTCAACAGCCGCGGGGCGCGGATCACGGCGCGGGGGATCTTCCACATCATCGACGCGCGGGCGCGTGAAACGGGCCTGTTCAGGAAGGTATCGCCCCACGCCCTGCGGCACAGCTTCGCCACCGAGCTTCTGAACAACGGCGCCGACATCCGCGCGGTCCAGGAAATGCTGGGGCACAAGAACATATCAACCACCCAGGTGTATACCCACACAACGAAGGAAAGGCTCCGGAACGTCTACGACCGTTTCCATCCGCACTCCGGAGGACCGCATGGGCGATAGTACCGGCCGCGCCACCGCGCCTCCCCCGCCGGCGCGGGAGGACTACACGCCGCGCGAGATCGTCGCGGAGCTTGACAGGTACATCATCGGCTAGGACATGGCGAAGAAGTCGGTGGCGATAGCACTCCGGAACCGCTACCGCCGCAGGCTCCTCGACCCCGAGCTCCAGGAGGAGGTCGCGCCCAAGAACATCATCCTGATGGGGCCCACGGGCGTGGGCAAGACCGAGATCGCCCGCCGGCTCTCCCGGCTGGTGCGCGCGCCCTTCTTCAAGGTGGAGATCACCAAGTACACCGAGGTGGGGTACGTGGGGCGCGACGTGGAGTCAATGGTGCGCGACCTCACTTCCATTGCCGTGAACATGGTGAAGGAGGAGCACACCGCCCTGGTGCGCGAAAAGGCGCGCCTCGCCGCGGAGGACAGGATACTCGACCGGCTCCTCCCGAAGGACGCCTTCGACCTGGCGAGCATCCGCGAGAAGGGGCTGGCGATAGGCTTCGACGCGCAGGAGGAGCGCCGGCGCGAGGACAACGCGGAGCACCATGCCGCGCGGGAGGCGATGCGCGATGAGCTGCGCCGGGGGCTCCTCGACGACAGGGAGTTCGAGTACGAATCGCGCGCCGCGGGCCCCGTCCCGGTGATGTCGGTCTTCGGCGGACCGGGCATGGAAGACATGGACATGCAGCTGCAGCAGATGCTGGGCGACCTGGTGCCCCGGCAGCCCCGGACCAGGAAGATATCGGTCGCGGAAGCGAAGCGGATATTCCAGGCCGAGGAGGTGGAGAAGCTGATAGACATGGAGAAGGTCGCCGCCGAGGCGGTGCGCCGCGCCGAGGAGACGGGGATCATCTTCATAGACGAGATAGACAAGATAGTGGGGGCCGGCGGAAAATCCGGGCCCGACGTGTCGCGCCACGGCGTGCAGCGCGACCTCCTGCCCATAGTGGAGGGCACCACGGTAAACACGAAGCACGGCCCCGTGCGGACCAATCACATACTGTTCATCTCCGCCGGGGCCTTCAGCGCCTCGAAGCCCTCGGACCTGATACCGGAGCTCCAGGGGCGCTTTCCCATCCGCGTGGAACTCCACTCCCTCTCGGAGTCCGATTTCGGGAAGATACTCACCCAGCCGAAAAACTCACTCACCCGCCAGTACGTGGAGCTCCTGAGGACCGAGGGCGTGGAGCTCCGGTTCACCGACGACGCCGTGGCGGAGATCGCGCGCACGGCCAGGCGTCTCAACGAGGAGAACGAGAACATCGGCGCGCGGAGGCTCCACACCATAATGGAGAAACTGCTGGAAGACGTGCTCTTCGAGGCGCCGGACCTGCCGGAGGAGCGGAGGAAGATAACCATCGACGCCGAGCGTGTCGCGGGACGCCTCTGGGACACGGTGAAGGACCGGGACGCAGCGAAGTACCTGCTGTAACCGGCGCGCCTTACTTGCGCTTTCTGGTCACCCGTCGGCGGGAAAGTTTTCTCATCTCCTCGTTGAACTCCGGGAAGCGCGAGCGGAGATGGTCGAAGTCAGACTTGGCGAGCCTGAACACCTCGCAATGGGTTATCGAGTATATGCTGGCGTTCCTCTTCTCGCCCACCAGGAGCGCCGTCTCCCCGAAGGTAGACCCGGGACCGAGGGTTGCCACCCGCCGGTCGTCCACGATGACCTCCACCTCGCCGCTGCTCAGGAAATACATACAGTCGCCGTACTCGCCCTGCCGGATGATGAAGTCCTCCGGCAGGTAGATGAGCGGCGTGAGCATCTGAATCGCCTCGCGGACGAAGAGCTCCTGCGAGTTCTTGAACAGGTCCACCTTCCTGAGCATGTCGCGGTTCAGGTAGAGCATCACCTCGAGGTTGAGGCTCGCGGGAAGGTCCGAGAGCGGGTTCTCGTCCGACACGTTCTTCTTCTTGTCCCACAAGTAGTAGTAATAGTTGAGTATCTTCTCCTGAAGGTCCTTCGGGATCCGCTTGGCGTTAAGGTAGGCGCTGACGGTCTCTATCTTTTTCAGGAAGGTCGCGCGCGCGACGTCGAGGTTCGCAATCAGGCCCGACACGTTACCTATGATGTAGCCGTACATTCCCACCCCGAAGACCTGGACGACCATGGTGAATATGAGCTGGGAGTTGTCGTCGTGGTTCGGGTAGTAGTCGCCGTAACCGATCGTGGCGACCGTCGTTATCGCCCAGTAGAGCGAGCGGATATACTGGTCGATGGGGACGCGCGTGATCTCGACCGCCCCTATCATGATCCACCCCATTGCGATGTAGTGCACGGCCTGCGCGAACCAGAACGCGAAGATCAGGAGGCGCATCATCCCGGGGTTCATGCGGAGATACTCGCTCAACTCCTTGGTGATTTTTTTCACCTTCAGGAGCTTCATCAGCGTGACGAGCTGGAGGATGATAATATATACGGTGCCCGCGTGGCCCTCCCCGGGGGGGCCGAAGAGCGCCAGCACGATCACATCCAGGGGAAGCGCGATGAGGAGATCGACGACAAGCCATCCCTTGAAATAATGCGCCGCGATGGTCCTGCGATCGGTGGATATCGTGTGCTCGATTTTCACGGACGAGTTGAAATTCACCAGCACGTCGAGGGAGAGAATGCCGATAAGCAGCCAGTACAGAAGGTCCGTGTGATAGAGGTGAAAGGTGAGGCGGTAGGAAAAAACAAAGGAGAAAAGCAGCACTGAAGCCAGCACGATACTGTTCCATGCCGTTTTTATCCTGCCCGTACCGATGAACACCGGGAAATTCATCATACCCGCACCCGCATAGTGTAGATCTCCGCGCGCCGCCGCATCATTCAAGAGCCGATCTCCGATTTCGTCAATCACCATTTTATCGTAGCGACCCGGATCACGAGGTGAGGTGTTTTTTTTGTGGCGTTTCCCGCCATTTTCGATATCTTTAACCCATGAAACCCTACGATGACATCGCCGCCGAGGACTACTACGAGATGGGGCTGGAGTGGATGCGCGCGAAGAACCCGGAGAAGGCGCGCGACTGTCTGATCAGATGCATCAACCTCAATCCGCGGTTCATCTACGCCTACGTCACCCTGGCGGAGGTCCTCGCCGGAACCGGCGACTACGGCGAGGCCGCGCAGACGCTGAAAAAAGCCTCGAAGCTCGACCCGGAGTTTGAGCGGCTCAACTTTCTCCAGGCAAAATACCGCTTCAAGGCCGGCGATTATCCCGGTGCCCTGAAGGCGATCGACAGGGCAATCGGCGCGGAACCCCTTCCGCTGTACCGCAAAAGCAGGGAGGTCATCCTCAAGGCGCTCCATTCCCAGGCGAAAACACGGGAAAAGTCTTGACGGGAAGCGTAGATCGGATAGTGTAGAGTGGAAACTATCACAGGACCACTACCATGAACGACCGCTTCACAGACATACTTTTTATCACGCTTCTTCTCCTCCTCACGGGCGTATTCATATCGTGGTCCTTCGTGGTGGAACCGCAGTGGGGGCTTCGCGGCGAAGGAACCGTGTCCGGGGAGACATTCTCCGGCGGCGCGCTGCAAGGGCTGAACAGCCTCTTCTCCCCGACCGAACCCCGCGGCGACATGTCCACCGAACTGACTGAACGCCTGCGCTCCGGCGTGACCGCGCACGTAAACGCCCACGACGTGGAAGAACGCGCCGGACGGGCCCTCGAAGATTCAGCTTCACCGGAAGTGCGCGCCAGATCGATCACCGTGCTTCAGGGGGCCCTGTCCGCCTTCCGCAAGTCCATCGCCGAGACGGAATGGCGCGTCAACCGGGCGCGCGAGGAGAGGTCCCGGAGCGAAGCTGAGATTCGAAAGGCGGAGGAGGCCCTGGGCCGCATGCGAAACGGCGCAGACACCGTTACCCGCCAGTTGGAACGCGCGGACCCGGGTGGCGCCCGCTGACGCGGTTATCACCCCTGCATGAATCGTATCATCCCCATCGCGATCGTCCTATCGGCGCTCATCATACCCAAAACGCTGTACGCGTGGAAATTCTACACACATCGTTCCTCGGTCATCCGCGCCTTCGAATACATGGAAGGACCCGGCGGGACGAAGATGCAGAAGTGGGCCGCGCGCTTCGTGAAGTACGCCGGCGGCGATGACCTGCCCCAGCGGCTGGGCGACAAGAACGGAAACACCGACGAGTTCTGCGACACGCGGATAGGCGGATGGTGGAGCGGGTACGTCACGTCGATGGACATCCCCGGCCTGACGATGAACTTCACCGGCTTCTGGCATTTCATCACCATGTCGCGGCCCGGAAGTTTCGGAAACGCGTACGACGGTTTCACACCGGGCAGGACACTTACCGGCGCCCCGGGCGGGATCAACAGCCTTCTGAAATCGATGCTCTTCAACAGGGAAATACTGAACTCCCTTCCCGCCGGCAGGTGCATCAGCCTCCCCGTGGACAACGCAGGCGCCATCGAGGCGTACCGTTTCCGCGCGCATCATTCGGGGACCCGGCGCTTCTTCTCGAAGACCCCCGCCTCGAACTACGCGAACTTCCAGGACGCGGTTTTCGAACCCTGCAGCAACGCCGCGGCCTACTGGTACGGCCAGGCACTTGAGGGCACCGCCACCGGCGTGACGGACCTTCAGCACCTGGACTACCTGGGTCACGCCATGCACATGGCCAACGACGCCACGGTGACACACCACGTGTGGAACACACTGGAACATTTTCATGACAGCTACGAGAGCTGGGTGAACGCGAATGCCGACGCGCTCTACAACCCCGCGAAGGTGCGGGAACTGTTGGACGGATTTTTCCGCGCCCGTGGGATACCATCGGAGCCGGGATTGCGGGGCGTACTGATACAGGAGATAGTCATCCACTTCGCGGGGCTTTCATACAACATGCCCGCTCCGCTCTATTCGGAAAGCCTCGCCGTGCGCACCAACTGCGGGACCGCGCAGTACAACGCCTCCGTCGCCGCGAACATCCTCATACTGGAAAAGTACGTCTACGACCTCAACCTCGCCGCCAACCGCCGCCGGTTCTAAAATATGCGAGAGCGATGCCTCACGCGAAACCTCAAGGAGACTTCTCATTGGGTGGGTACATCAATCAACTCTCTTTCCCCAGTACCCGGGCTTCCGTTTGAGATGCATGATTGCGACGACGAGGAGATGTTCTCCATCCCTGTTATAGAGAACGGCATAAGGAAACCTGTTTACTAAGCATCTACGAATATTCGCCGAAATTGCCTGCCAGGAATCGGGATACTTTTTTACACGCATAAAAGTATTTCTGACTTCTGAGGCAAACTCATATCCCAGACCGGGCCGCTCACCGTTGTAATACCTTACCGCATCAACGAATTCCTCTACCGCCTCGGGTCGTATCCTCAGAATCATTTATTATGATCCTTGTCTATCTGGTCGAACATTTCTTTTTCTGAAATTGAAGCATCATCTCCGCTTCTATGCAAAGCCAGACGCCTTTCTGCTTCAACAGCCCATGCTTTTTCAACTTCGAGATCAGATTCCGCCTCGAAAGTTCGATAAATTCCATCAATGAGCTCAACTCTTTCGATGGGTTTCAGGGATTTTATTTCCTCCAGAATTTTCTGCGCAGCCAGCGTCATAGACATCTCCTTCGTGGAAGTCGTTACCAAATTATACCAATAAATTAGTGATACTACACAAAATTATCAATACCCGTCATGCAATTATTTTCAGGTCAGCTACTATTTTTGTCACATATTCATGATTTAATGAACATGTTACATGTTCCTCCTGTACTTCCCCCCCGCCTCATAGAGCACCTTCGTCATCTGGCCCATGCTGGCGTAGCGGGCCGTCTCCATGAGCTGCGCGAAGATGTTCTTCCCGGAAAGCGCGGCGTCGCGGAGTTCCCGGAGCGTGCGCTCAGCCTCGTCGCGGTTCCGCTCATGGAAGCGCTTGAGGTTCGTGATCTGCGACATCTTCTCTTCGTAGGGCGCGCGGGAAAGCTGTATCGCGGGCCGGACGTAGTCCTCCGCGAGCGTCTGCGGGTTCTGGTAGGTGTTCACGCCGATGATCGGGTATTCCCCGGTGTGCTTCAGGTGCTCGTAGTGGAGCGATTCGTCCTGTATCATGCTCCGCTGGTAGTAGTTCTCCATTGCGCCCAGCACCCCCCCCCGCTGGCTGATCGCGTTGAAGCGCTCCAGCACGGCCTTCTCCACCTCGTCGGTGAGCCAGTCCATGATGAAGCTCCCCTGGAGCGGGTTCTGGTTTTTGAAGACGCCGTACTCCTTGCTGATGATCAACTGTATCGCCATGGCGCGGCGCACCGACTCCTCCGTCGGGGTGGTGACCGCCTCGTCGTAGGAGTTTGTGTGGAGCGAGTTGCAGTTGTCGTTGAGCGCCATCAGCGCCTGCAGGGTGGTGCGGATGTCGTTGAACTGCATCTCCTGCGCGTGGAGGCTGCGCCCCGAAGTCTGGACGTGGCACTTGAGGCGCTGGCTCTGCTCGTTGGCGCCGTACTTGTACTTCATCGCCACCGCCCAGATGCGCCTTGCCACGCGGATGAGCACGTTGTACTCGGCGTCCATGCCACTGGAGAAGAAGAACGAGAGGTTCGGCGCGAAATCGTCGATGTGCATGCCGCGGGAAAGGTAGTACTCCACGTAGGTGAACGCGTTGGAAAGCGTGAGCGCGAGCTGGGTGATGGGGTTGGCCCCCGCCTCGGCGATGTGGTAGCCGCTGATGCTCACCGAGTAGAAGTTCTTCACGTTCCGTTCGATGAAGAACTCCTGGATGTCGCCCATCATCTTCAGCGCGAAGCCTATCGAGAAGATGCAGGTGTTCTGCCCCTGGTCCTCCTTCAGGATGTCCGCCTGCACGGTGCCGCGGACGTTCTCCAGTACGTGCTTCTCCATCTTCTTTCGCTCGGCGGCGTCCGGCTCGCGATGGTGCTCCGCGCGGAACTTCTCCGCCAGCTGGTCGATGGCGGTGTTGAAGAAAAAGGCCAGCATGATGGGCGCGGGCCCGTTGATGGTCATCGAGACGCTGGTGGACGGCGCGCAGAGGTCGAAGCCCGCGTAGAGCTTCTTCATGTCGTCCAGGGTGCAGATGCTCACGCCGCTCTCGCCTATCTTCACGAAGATGTCCGGCTCCTCGCCGGGGTCCTCGCCGTAGAGGGTGATGGAGTCGAACGCCGTGGAGAGCCGCTTCGCCTCGTCGCCCTTCGTCAAATAGTGGAAGCGCCGGTTGGTGCGCTCCGGCGGCCCCTCGCCGGCGAACTGCCGCTTCGGGTCCTCGCCCTCGCGCCGGAAAGGGAAGACGCCGGCGGTGTACGGGAAGTAGCCCGGCAGGTTCTCCCTGCGCAGCCACCGCACCGTCTCCGCGTCGCTCCCGAACTGCGGCAGCGCAATCTTCGGTATCATGAGGCCCGAGAGCGACTCGGTCCGGAGCAGGGTTGTCACCTCGCGGTTCCGCACCTTCGTGACCATCTCCTCGCCCAGGTACTGCTCGCGCGCGGCGCGCCACAGTTTTAGAGCGGCTGATATCTCCGGGTCGAGGCCCGCCTCGCGCTCCTTCACCTTCTTCGTGACCGCCGCCCTGTCGAACTCGCCGGCGACCTCGCGGAGCGCCTCTATCTTCCTCACCTGTTCCGCGCCTTCCGCGGTCTTCTTGTGATAATGGTCGATGGTGTTCGATATCTCCCAGAGGTAGTTCTCCCGCTCGGTCGGTATCACCGAAGAACGTGCCTGCGCCTTGAGCGATGCATGCTCCACGGCGGGCACGTCCCAGTTGACCAGGCCCTTCTCCTTCAGCATGCCGAGGAGCCGCTCGAAGAAGATGTTGATACCGGGATCGGAGAAGTTGCTCGCCACGGTGGCCACCACGGGAAGTGCGTCGTCGGGCCCGTCGAAGCGGTTGCGGTTCCGCCGGTACTGCTTGCGGATGTCGCGCAGGGCGTCGGCGGAGTTCTTGTGGTCGAACTTGTTCAGGACGATGAGGTCGGCGAAATCGAGCATGTCGATCTTCTCGAGCTGGCTGGGCGCGCCGTACTCGGAGGTCATCACGTAGACCGAGAGGTCGCAGTAGTCGGTGATGGTGGTATCGCCCTGCCCTATCCCCGGCGTCTCGACGATGATCAGGTCGTAGCCCGAGGCGCGCAGCACCGCGATGGAGTCGCGGATTGAAATGGAGAGCTCGTTCCCGGACTCGCGCGTGGCGAGCGAGCGCATGAAGACGCGCTCCGGATCGATGAAGTTCATGCGGATGCGGTCGCCCAGGAGCGCGCCGCCGGTCTTTTTCCGGGTGGGATCGATCGCCAGGATCGCGAGCCGCTTGTCGGGATATCGCGCGATGAAGCGCCTGATGAACTCGTCCTCGAGCGAGCTCTTGCCCGAGCCGCCGGTCCCGGTTATGCCGATCACCGGCGTCTTCGCCGACATGGCGCGGATCTCCTTTCCAATGGACGCGTAGACCTCCTTCTTGTCCGCGTAGTCCCTCTCGGCGATGGAGATGAGCTGCGTGACGACGAAACTGTTGTGCTCCTTTATCTTCTCCTTCCAGTCCGATGGAAGCTTGGGGACCTCCGCCTTCGCGGCGCGGTCCAGCATGTCGCGGATCATCCCCGTGAGGCCCATGCGCTGGCCGTCCTCGGGCGAGTAGATCTTCTCGATGCCGTACGCCTCGAGCTCCGCGATCTCCTCGGGGACGATGACCCCTCCCCCGCCACCGAAGATGCGGATGTGCCCCACGCCGTTCTTGTCGAGCAGGTCCTTCATGTACTTGAAGAACTCCATGTGCCCGCCCTGGTACGAGCTCACCGCGATGCCGCGGACGCCCTCCTGGATGGCCGTGTAGACGATCTCGCGCACGGAGCGATTGTGCCCCAGGTGGATCACCTCGGCCCCTTCCTGCTGGAGTATCCGGCGGATGATGTTGATGGCGGCGTCGTGCCCGTCGACGAGCGACGTGGCGGTGA